>OLQA01002588.1_pt1 | contig 13992 bp, 9 predicted proteins | sample 1673151 | NCBI WGS metagenome assembly OLQA01 (sample SAMEA3136760, study PRJEB25190) | human gut metagenome | biome: human gut; feature: human-associated habitat; material: faeces | place: Austria | collected 2013 | reverse complement strand
TGCGGTTGCCTGCGGTCAGTTTGTTGCATCCAACTGCGGTTACGCAAATACGATGACACTCCGACTTACAAAGACCGTTGATTCGGTTGAATACTATCAGGAGTATACGTTCGTTGCGAGAAGAGCGTTGAGCCTCGGTACACTTTCGGCAAAAACCCAAGCGAACGGTATTGTGAACGATATTGTGCTACGCGATGAAAACGGCAGCATTGTTAAATATGACAGAGACAGGGCCGACTACTATGCAACTATTGCGTTGAGTATTCCCGAAGTTATTATTTCTGCTTCATTCAAGAGCACCGCGAGCGAAACTGCTCCCAACAAGGGCGGTTATTATCTGCTTGTAAACGGCGAACGTTTTGATGACCCGTCAAATGTCTCCGTTTCTCTTGATTCCGCGCTCAGCAGTGAAGACATCACCGTCACCATCTGCCACGAAGACGATGCCTCCGTGCAAAGCACCTATACGCTTCATATTGCCAAGACAGCGCCCACACCGGTGCGCTTTGTAACGGAACCTGCGGATGCGATAACCTTCGTTATTTCAAACAGCACGAGCCTTTCCGTACCTAAAAACGAGGACGGCACCTACAGTCTTATCCCCGGTGAAAGTTATGCTTACACCGTTACAAAGGCCGGCTTTGCAGGCATTCATGAATCGAATTATATCCCTGTTCAGAGTGATGAAGTCATTGAAATCAATGCTGTTCTGACGGCTGCCGAACCGAATCCGAATCTTGACCCGAATCTTGACGCTCAGTGGCCTACTTTCCGCGCCAACCGTTTTAACAACGGCGTTGTTGACTACCCCATACCGACGATCGCAAACGACTCCGTGCTGTATTGGGCAACTCAGTTCGGCAGCGGTTACGGCTCAAATGCATGCAGCTGCCCCATCATTGTTGATGATTTTCTGTACGTCTATGCAGGAACCAATATCTACAAAATTGATAAAACGAGCGGTGAGGCACTTGTCACAAAGTCCATGGCGGCAAGCTCAAGTTTTGCGATTAATTCTCCCACCTATGCGGACGGCATGATATTTGTCGGGCTGTCCAACGGCAGAATTCAGGCATTTGATGCCGTCACTCTCGATTCTCTTTGGCTCTTCACGGACTCAAACGGCGGACAGCCGAACTGCCCGATCGTTTACCATGACGGCTATATTTACACCGGTTTTTGGAAGAGCGAAACAGGCGATGCAAGTTTCGTATGCGTTTCGGCAACTGACGAAGATCCCGATGTCGGCAACGAAACAAAGTATGCTTCCTGGAGATATGTTTCAAAGGGCGGCTTCTATTGGGCAGGCGCATATGTGTGCGATGAATTTGTTCTTATTGACACTGATGACGGCGAAAGCGGCTACACCGACGGCCACGCAAGGATAGTTTCTCTGAACCCAACCTCCGGTTCGGTTCTCGGCAGCATCACCCTTCCTCACCCCGGGGATGCACGCAGCAGCGTAACTTTCGTTCCCGATGATGAAAACGGTACAAGCTCCGCCGGTACAGCGTATTTCACAACCAAGGGCGGCTATTTCTATGCTGTTCATGTTGAAGCGGACGGCAGCTTCACTGAGGGTTCGCTCAGCTTTGTAAAGCTGTTCAACTATGCGGATGACCCATCAAACCCCGCCATGAGTACCTGCACTCCGACGGTTTACAACGGCAGGGCCTATGTCGGTGTTTCCGGAACGTCACAATTCGGTGCATACTCCGGACACAACATCACGGTTATTGACCTTGAAAGCATGAGCATTGCATATACGGTACGCACAAAGGGTTATCCGCAGACAAGCGGCGTCCTTACCACTGCATATGCAGGTGATGACGACACTGTTTACGTCTATTTCTTTGATAACTTCACTCCCGGTATGCTTCGCGTCATTGCAGACAGACCCGGTCAGACCGAACCTTCCGCCGTCGTGCAGGAGGAATATCAAGGCACAACATACGATTGCGCTCCCGTTTTGTTCACTCCCGACGGGGCGCAGGCTCAGTATGCGATTTGCAGCCCGATCATCGATGCGGACGGAACCATTTATTTCAAAAACGATTCCGCTTACCTGATGGCAGTCGGAAGCGTTGTTGATCGCATTGAAATTGCCAAACTGCCCGATAAAACCGTCTATGCCATCGGCGAAACCTTTGATCCGACGGGAATGCAGGTGCTTGCGCATTATGCAAACGGTACGGTGCGGGATATAACTGCCTATGCTGTTTATTCAACGGCTCCGTTGACTTCCGAGGATAATATGTTCATCATTTCCCATCCCTCACTTATGTATCAGAACAGGGATGGTGTTCCCGGAACCGAGTACCACGCACCTGACGGCGTTATCAACCTTGTTATTAACGCAGCGCAGCCCACATTCACCGTCACCTATACCGTCAACGGCGAATTCTATGCAGAACAGACTTATGCAGCGGGCGATGCAGTCAATGCACCTGAGTACAATCCTGAAGAAGGATTTGTGTTCTTCGGTTGGGACGTTCCCGAAACCATGCCGGCAGAGAATATCACCATTGACGCAGCACTTATGCTTCGCGGTGACGCAAACGGGAGCGGCAGCCTTGACACTGCCGATTCTCTGTTGATGCTTCGCATCGCTCTCGGAATCATTCCCGCAAACGAAACGGAGCGCATCATCTGCGATATGGACGGCGACGGCGCAATCACATCCATTGACGCACTGCTCGTTTTCCGCAAAGCAATGGGCATTGAATAATCTGCGTTAACGCAGAAAAGACCACGCTTTATCCCGGTGGAACATCATCATGATGAGCTTCCGGGATAAAGCTCCGACAGAATTAAACGGACTGTGATTCATCTCCGGCCGTTTAAAATAAAACGAAAGGGAAAAGAAAATGAAAAAAATTCTGTCCTTCCTTCTTGCACTCGCACTTCTTATCGGAATCATCCCGATGAGTTTTGCAGGCGCAGCAACCTTAACCGATGCTGTGAAAAGCAATTACAGCATTGAAACAACCCTGTCTGACGGAATAATCCAGAAGACAGCAAAACGCACGTTCTTTGTTATTGCAAAGGACGGCGACGGCAACAAGGTCACTCCGACCGCAACTTTCAACGGCGATGCACTCTCCCCCACTTGGGACGATGCAACGCAGACGAGCTTCACTTTGAACTTTACTGTTGAAGGTGAAAACACCGTCGTTGTTTCCGCAGGCGATGCTGAGTTGACATACACTATTACCTATCAACCCGCAGAAGACGGCGAATACGTCGGTCAGGCGATCTTCAGCATCGAAGCATTCTCCCTCGGTGAAGGCTACATCGTTGAACCCGTGCTTACCGATATTTATGCCGGTGACTGCGCTGCCGCGGTACTGATGCGTGTGCTTAACCGCTTTGGATTCACCGAATCCCATACCGGCAGCGTTGAAGGCGGTTTCTATCTTGCAACAATTAAGGACGGCACGATTCCCAATATCCCCGTCTCTCCCGTCAACGCTCCCGCAGAGCTTGTTGATGCACTTTCGTCTTGGGGCATAACGCTTGAAGACCGATACAGTGAAAACGAACTCGGCGAATTCGACTATTGCTATGCTTCCGGCTGGATGTACTGTCTTAACAATGTGTTCCCCAATGTCGGCTTCTCAGATTCATATCTGTCCGACGGCGATGTTGTCCGCGTTCAGTTCACCGTTGCCTACGGCAGCGATATCGGCGGCGGTTATGCAATGGGCGGCAGTGACAACACATCCTTCTACCCCGTTGCAAACAAAGATAGGCTCAGCACGCTTATCGCAACGCTTAACGAACACGGCATCGAAATTCCGGACTCTGCCATGAGTGCCGCAACCGCGATTTATGCAAGTCAGGAGGACGTAAATGCTGCCGCAGCGGTTCTGCAGCAGCTTGAAGACGAATATCAGCAGAATGCCCCCGTTCGCGATGTTATAGCAAAGATTTCCGCGATCGGAGAGGTGAGCCTTGAAAGTGCCTCTGCAATTGCGGAGGCAAGGCAGGCATATGATGCTCTGACTGTCGAACAGCAAGCCCTTGTCAGCAATTATGATGTTCTCACCGCGGCCGAAGAAACACTCCGCATCCTCATTGAAGAACTTCCCGTTTCGGCATCTTTCTCTGCACCCGAAATCATCGCGCTTTCCGGTCAGCAGGTCGAGATTCCCGTCACCGTCAGCGGCAAGTTCGAGGCGCACACTCTTGAAATGCATATCGGTTACGACAGCACAAAATTGACCGTTAATGAAGTTGTTCCCGGTGCAATTCTCGAAAACACTTCCATGAACGTTATCGACTTCACCACAACGCCCGGCACGATTTATGTCGGCGCACTCTGTGCGGACGCTCCCATGACGGGCAACGGCATAGATGAAAATGTTCTGCTCACCGTTAAGGCGACCGTAAACCCCGAGTTCTCCGGCACAACTCCTGTCAACGTTGAGGTGAACAGATTTGTTAATCTTCCTGTCGGCGGCACAGTCACCGATATTGAGGTTCATACAACGAACGGTTCCGTGAACGCATCATTGCCCGAATACACGCTGACCTACACCGTCAACGGTGAGTTCTATGCCGAACAGACCTACGCTGTCGGTGCAGCAATCACTGCGCCCGAATACACCATACCCGAAGGGTACACTTTCTCCGGTTGGGTCGTTCCCGAAACCATGCCTGCCGAAAACCTGACGGTTGACGCTGTGCTTTCAATCAATGTTTACACTGTTACATTCGTTGACGGATTCGACGGCTCCGCGATCGCCGAAGTCTCCGTTGAACACGGCAGCAACGTTACCGCGCCTGCTGCACCTGCGCATGATGGTTATATTTTCACCGGTTGGAACGGCAGCCTTGTCAACGTTACCGAAAACCGCACTGTCACCGCTGAATACAGCCTTCTCGGTGATGTTGACGGCGACGGTGTTGTAACTTCTGCCGACGCCCTCACCGTGCTTCGCATGTCCCTTGGGATTATTGCAGCGCCCGTTTCCGGCAGCCTTGATTTCAGCATTTGCGATATTGACGGCAGCGGCGATATAACATCCGTTGATGCGCTCCTGATAATTCGCAAAGCAATGCAGTCCGCATAACAGCATACGGTTAACCTGAAAACGTCTGCTGCATCGGCAAACAAAAAACAGGGACGGACAGTTCTTAACGACTGCCCGTCCCTGTTTGTATTTTAAAAAGTTATCTTATTAACTGATGGTTAACTTATTGATTATTTTTTCCGTACGCGCCGTTTTTTTCCGGCAGGAACACTTGTGCCCATTGATTCCGCAAGCTTCTCGAACAACTCGCGCTGTTCCGATGTAAGTTTTTTGGGAATTTCAACGGTGACATTTACATAAAGGTCACCCTTGCCGGGAAGGCGCAGCTTCTGTATGCCCTGCTCGCGCATACGGAATGTTGTTCCGCTTTGGGTTCCTTCGGGAATGTTATATTTCAACTCACCTGAAAGAGTGGGAACAGTAACCTCGCCGCCGAGAACAGCGGTCGTTACTGGAATCGTAAGGTTTGTGTACAGGTTATAGCCGTCACGCACAAACTGTTTGCTGCTCTTCACGCGAATCGTCACAAGCAAATCGCCGTCCGGACCTCCGTTATAGCCCGCTTCACCTTTTCCGCCAAGGCGAATACTCTGCCCGTCATCAATGCCGGCGGGGATTGTAACAACAACCTTCATGGCGTTGCTCACTCTGCCCTTACCGCGGCAGGTTTCACAGGGCTGTTCAATAATCTTGCCGGTACCGCCGCAGACATCACAGGGATGAACACTCTGCATCGTGCCCAGCATTGTATTTTGCTGAACTCGAATCTGACCCGTGCCGTTGCAGCGTGTACAGGTTTTTTTGCTTGTTCCGGGTTTTGCTCCGCTGCCGCCGCATGTGGCGCATTTTTCTTCGCGTCTGTACGAAATTTCCTTTTTGCAGCCGAATGCCGCCTCCTCAAACGTTATCGTCAAAGAGTAGCGCAAATCCTCACCCTGCATCGGCGCATCTGCACGCGCACTCCTGTTTCTTCCGCCGAAACCGCCGCCGAACATTGAATTCAAAATATCGTCAAATCCTGTGAAGGAGCCCGTGAAGCCCGCACCCGAAAAGCCGTTGAAGCCGCCGCCGTAAGCACCCGCCGAAGGATCAAACGCCGCATGCCCGAACTGGTCGTATTTCGCACGCTTGTCCTTATCGGAAAGGACTTCATATGCTTCGTTTGCTTCTTTAAATTTAACTTCCGCTTCTTTGTTGTTCGGATTCAGATCCGGGTGATACTTTTTTGCAAGTTTCCTGTAAGCGGATTTTATTTCGTCATCGCTCGCCGTTTTTTCAACGCCGAGAACCTCATAATAATCTCTTTTTTCTGCCATGGTGCTCCCCCATGAAATAATAATTCAACCTGCATTGCGTCCGAATCTCGAAAAAAGCTGTCGGCAGCAATGCAAGCCTTCGGGGCTCGACAGAAGCTGCCGCGCCCCTACGCTTGGTCTGTTCATTTTGTTCCGCCGCCAATGCTTTATTTTATGCATCTGCGGCGGAACAGTTTTTCTTTGAACGGCACCGGCCGGAATCATCCGCCGCACCGCCGTTTATTATCAGAGTAATCGGGATCAGTTGTCGACAACTTCGTAGTCCGCATCAACAACGCCGTCATCGTTGCCGTTGCTGCTGTTGCTGCCGCCGTTGTTGCCGCTGCCCGCTGCGCCCGCGTTGGGATCAAAGCCCGCCGCACCGCCGTTCTGCTGAGCCTGCTGCTGATAAATCTTGCCGAAAACTTCATAGGATACCTCCGTCAGCTTTTCGGTTGCAGCTTTGATCGCCTCGGAATCGCTGCCGTTGAGAGCAGATTTAACATTTTCAACTTCGGCGTTGATTCTGGACTTATCGCCCTCTGCAATCTTGTCACCGAGTTCCTTCATGGTCTTTTCGGTTTCATATACCAGAGTGTCGGCATGGTTGCGGGTTTCAACTTCATCCTTGCGCTTCTTATCCTCGTTTGCGAACTGCTCAGCCTCTTTGACTGCGCGGTTGATTTCATCCTCGGACAGGTTGGTGGAGGCAGTGATGGTGATGTTCTGTTCATTGCCCGTGCCGAGATCCTTTGCGGTTACATGAACGATGCCGTTTGCATCGATATCAAAGCTGACTTCGATCTGAGGCACACCCCTGGGAGCGGGTGCAATACCGGTAAGCTGGAACTTGCCGAGGCTCTTGTTGTACTGTGCCATCTCACGCTCGCCCTGAAGAACATGGATTTCAACGCTGGTCTGGCCGTCCGCCGCAGTTGAGAATACCTGGCTCTTCTTGGTGGGGATGGTGGTGTTGCGGTCAATAAGCTTCGTGAATACGCCGCCGAGGGTCTCAATGCCGAGGCTCAAGGGCGTTACGTCGAGAAGAAGAACGTCTTTGACTTCGCCGCCGAGAACACCGCCCTGAATTGCAGCACCGATTGCAACACATTCATCGGGATTAATGCCCTTGAAGGGTTCTTTGCCGGTGATGTTCTTTACAAGATCCTGAACCGCGGGAACACGGGTTGAACCGCCGACAAGGATAACCTTATCAATCTGAGAAGTTTTAAGACCCGCATCATGCAATGCCTGCTGTACGCAAGTTTTTGTTTTGTCGAGCAAATCGGAGATAAGCTCGTTGAACTTTGCACGTGTGATGTTCATATCAAGATGAACGGGGCCGTTTGCATCCATCGTGATGAAGGGAAGATTGACGTTTGCGGAAGCCATGCCGGAAAGCTCAATCTTTGCCTTCTCTGCTGCTTCTTTAAGCCTCTGCTTCGCCATGCGGTCGTTGCGAAGGTCAATGCCGTGGGACTTTTTAAATTCCTCTGCAATATAGTTGATAAGACGATCGTCGAAATCATCGCCGCCGAGACGGTTGTTGCCGGCAGTTGCAAGAACTTCAAACACGCCGTCGCCGATTTCGAGGATGGAAACATCGAACGTGCCGCCGCCAAGGTCGTAAATCAGGATCTTCTGGTTGTTTTCCTTATCCATACCGTATGCAAGAGCCGCCGCAGTGGGTTCGTTGATGATACGGAGAACATTAAGGCCTGCAATCTTGCCTGCGTCCTTGGTTGCCTGACGCTGACTGTCGGAGAAATAAGCAGGAACTGTAATAACAGCATCAGTGACTTTTTCGCCGAGATAAGCTTCCGCATCCTGTTTCAGCTTCTGAAGAATCATTGCGGAAATTTCCTGCGGAGTATAGGACTTGCCTTCGATGGTGCGGCGGTAATCGCTGCCCATTTCACGCTTAATGCTGCTTACGGTGTTGTCGGGGTTGGTGATAGCCTGACGTTTTGCAACCTGACCCACCATACGCTCGCCGTTTTTGAACGCAACAACAGAGGGAGTTGTGCGGGAGCCTTCGGGATTGGGGATAACAACGGGTTCGCCGCCTTCAAGGACAGCAACACAGGAATTGGTCGTACCAAGGTCGATACCGATAATCTTTGACATAATAATTTACCTTTCTTTCCGGCGGAAAATAACGGTTCATGTTTTGATATGATTGCCGCCGTCCGCCGCGGCGTCAACGGTGCTGACAGGATCCGCACCGACCGCGATGGGTTTGGGATTTTAAATTTATTTCATCCCCGGTTAAGGGGTGATTTTTGCTTTTGATTGACTGATGCAGATCCGCTTTAAGACACGGAACGCATGTGTCCGGGTTCTGTGCTCAGGATTTGACTTTCACCATCGTGTGGCGGATTATCTTACCCTTTACACGGTAGCCTTTCTGAAGAACGGCTGTTATTGTTCCGCTTTCGGCATCGCTGTCATCTTCATCACGCATGACTGCATCATGCATATTCGGATCAAAGACGCCTTCGGCTTCTATTTCCTCAAGTCCGCTCTTTTTGAGGCAGTCGAGAAGCTGTTTTTGAATCTGTTCCATGCCTTTTGAAAAGGGTGAACCGTCGGATGTTGCGAGGGCACGCTCGAAATTATCAAGCACCGGAAGGATATTTTTTATAGTTTCGCGGATGCCGTCATCGTAACTTTCGGCACGCACCGATGCGTTGCGCTTGCGAAAATTGTTGAATTCCGCCTGGATACGCTGAGCATCTCCGATTGCCTCGTCCGCACTTTTCTTCAAAGTTTCGATTTCGGCATTCATGCGCTCTATTTCGGCTTTTGCGCGTTCAAATTCATCCTTTGAAAGCGTCACACCGCCGTTGTCCTCTGAATTTTCCGCTCGGTTTTCTGCGGAATTCTGTTCAACGGTTTCGTGTGCTTCTGCGGGCATCTTTTCATCCTGCTGAACGGGTTTCTTTTTGTCCTTTGCCATAACTTCCTCCGTGACGCGGGCATTGCTGCCGTTGTCCTTCATTATTCTGCTGCCTGTTGCGGCTATTCATTCTTTTTGAGCATATCGCTCAAAACATTGCTCAGATTTTCGCTCACGCATTTAAGCACCGCAACAACCTTGCCGTAATCCATTCTTGTCGGGCCGATAACACCCATTGAACCCGCCTGCTCGTTGCCGACACGATAATTTACCGTGACAACGGAGCAATCTTTGAGTTCGGGGTTATCGTTCTCGGTTCCGATGCGCACTGTCAGCTCAACGCCGTCCTTGTTTTGAGTGAACACCTGTTGAATGCAGCTGCCGTTTTCAACCTCGGACAGAAACGACTTTGCTTTTGCAACATCGGAGTATTCGGGATAATCCAGCATATTTGCCGCACCGACAACCTCGACCTCCTGTTTGTTCAGGCTGTTTGTGAGAGGTTGAAGCATTGCCGCAACCGTTTCAGCCTGTTCACCGATCTCCTCCTTCAGAAGAGGAAGCAGCGTATTCTGCGCATCGGTAAGTTTGTAACCTGCGAGTCGCTCGTTCATCAGTTCCGCAAGCTGTTCAATGCTGCGCGGAGTCACTCCCGCCGGAACCGAAAGCATTCTGCTTGAAGTCGCCCCGTTGTTGGTGACAATAACGGCTAATGCCTTTCCGTCCGTTACGGGAATCAGACTGATACGCTTAAACCTTGCATTTTTTATCTGCGGGGTTTGAACAACAGAAGTATATTTCGTGATGCCCGAAAGCATTCTTGCCGTTTCACGAATCACTTCGCCGACCTCGTTAACGCGTGTGTTCAGATGACATCTGATGTATTCCGCTTCTTCATCGGTCAGCTTTGCTCTGTCCATAATGGAGTTCACGTAGAGTCTGTAAGCTTTTTCGCTCGGAATCCTGCCCGCACTCGTATGCGGCTGTTCAAGAAAACCGAGCTCCGTAAGATCGCTCATCTCGTTGCGAATCGTTGCGGGTGAAAGCTCGATATCGTCACGCTTTGACAAAGTTCTTGAGCCGACCGGCGAAGCCGTGAGAATATAGTCATCAACGATCGCTTGAAGTATGCGCATCTTGCGAACATCCAAAACTTCCGTCATATTCTCACACTCCTCTGAATCATCGTCGCCCCTTTGGGGCATCTCATCGGGAAGCACCTGTTGTTAGCACTCATTCCCTTTGAGTGCTAACATTATAGCTCCATCCCTTGTCTCTGTCAACAGTTTTTTCCGCTTAGTGAAAAATATATTATTTTGAGGTTGAAATTCTGTCTCCCAAAGTCTAAAATACAAACACTGCCGACACACATCGGCCGACAGTGTCGTCCGCAATAACAGTTTCGGCATTGAACAAGGAACTTTATCTATGGAAATTAAAGGAATACAAAAGGTCACTCTGCTCGATTACCCTGGCAGGGTTGCGTGCACTGTTTTCACGGGCGGGTGCAATTTTCGCTGCCCGTTCTGTCAAAATTCGGATCTTGTGATCAGTCCTGCGTTGACTCCCACAATTGCAGGTGAAGAAATTTTCGGTTTTCTTCGCAAGCGGCGCGGTTTGCTTGATGCAATATGCATATCAGGAGGCGAACCGCTGCTTCAGCCGGACATCGCCGAATTCATAATGCACTGCCGCGAAATGGGCTATCTCGTGAAACTTGATACGAACGGCTCCTTTCCCGATTTGCTGCAAAGACTTATTGATGCCAAGCTTCTCAATTACATTGCGATGGATATCAAAACCGCCCCCGAGCGTTACAGCGTTTTAACCGGTGTTCGGAATATCGATATCGGCCCGGTGCTTGCAAGCGTTGATATTATAAGAAACAGCGGTGTTGAGCATGAGTTTCGGACAACAGTTGTCAACGAGCTTCATTCCCCCGCCGATTTCGAGCGCATCGGTCAGTGGCTTAAAGGCGAAGAACGTTATTTCCTTCAATTGTTTGTCGATTCCGGTGCACTCATCGGCACCGGACTTTCCCCTGCAAGCGAAGGGAAAATGCGCGAATACCTTTCAATCGTTCAGAAATATATTCCAACCGCAAAGCTGCGCGGAATATAAACGCCGGTTGCTTTTCTTCTCCGGATATTCGATGCATCAATTTGTATTGACTTGTCTGCAGCTGCGTGATATACTTTATGCGGAGTTTATGATACTCCGCATAAATATAGGAGGCTATTAATATGAAAGTATGTACCAACTGTCACCTGAGTTTCCCCGACTCTGCCTCGCACTGCACTCAATGCGGCGCACCGCTGACCACGGTTGCAGACCAACCGCCGGTTTACTCCGGAGATCCTCTTGACCACACGGCGGAATTTGACCCCGCTGACATTTCCGCAAACAAGGTGTTCGCACTTATTCCCTATCTTATGGGATGGTTCGGTGTGATTATCACTCTGCTTGCATCAAGCAGTTCACCGTATGCCGGTTTTCATGTGCGCCAGGCACTGAAGATTCAAATCGTCACGCTGCTTTCGCTCGTGCTCCTTATCATCCCCTTCCTCGGTTGGATCGCTGTCGGTGTTTGGGCGATTATCGCTCTTGTTCTCGACCTTATCTGCTTCTTCCGTGTTTGCAGCGGCAAAGCAATCGAAGCACCTATCGTTTCAAGCTTCAAATTTCTGAAATAAGCTTTTAATCGGCTTTCAAATGCTCCGACTGATTATGCAAGCGGAGGTTTAAAGCTTATCCGAAGTCAGTAAGAAAAGGGTTCCACGGACGCAATTCCGCGGAACCCTTGTTCAATTCATATTACTTTGTTTATGTGATTGATGTTTAAATCAGCCCGGAGGCCACTGCATGCTTCTTCCGCCGAGAATATGCCAGTGCAGATGCTTAACGCTCTGCTGGCCGTCTTCACCTGTATTGATAACAACTCTGAAGCCCTTTTCGGCGATGCCGAGTTCAACTGCAAGTTTCTTTACAATCTCCTGCATATACGCAAATGTTTCGGAATCGCATTCAAGAATATCGGCAAAATGCTTTTTGGGAATTAACAGCACATGCACCGGTGCTTGCGGATCAATATCGCGAAAAGCAAGCACGCGCTCATCTTCGTACACCTTTGTTGAGGGTATTTCACCCGCAGCAATTTTACAAAAGATACAATTCTCCATTCATGTCCTCCTTGATGTATTTTATTTTAACGTCCGCAAATGTGTTGGGCGTTATTGCGCTGTTTATTCTGACCGCTGCATATGTATCCGTGCAGCCGTATGAAACGTTATCGACGCATTTTTCTATCAAAACGTTCACTGTTTCTCCAACGTATTGTTCAAGGTATTCGTGTTCCGATTCCCTGCCGACAGCAATAAGCTCACCTGCTCTGCGGCTTTTTTCGGCATTTGACAGCTGACCCGGCATTGCATCCGCCTTTGTTCCGCTTCGCCTTGAGTACGGGAAGATATGAACTTTCGCAAAACCCACTTTGCGCATGAATTCGATTGTTTCAAGATGCTCCTCTTCCGTTTCGCCCGGAAAACCCGCAATAATATCGGTTGTAACGGCTGTTTCGCCGCCGAACGCCCTGCGCAGTTTTTGGCATAATTCAAAATACTGCCCGCTCGTGTATCCGCGCCGCATTCGTTCAAGCACCGTGTCCGAACCGCTTTGCAGTGAAAGATGGAACTGCCTGCATATGCGTTTATTATCTGCAAGCTCGGCAATTATTTCATCCGTCATCATATGCGGTTCAAGCGAACCGAAGCGAATACGTTTTATATTGTTCAGTCCGTCAAAGCAGCGCACGGCATCGCGTATATCCGTACCGCTGCGTAAATCCCTGCCATAGCTCATCAGATGAATTCCTGCTGACGCTGAATTCATCGTATTGTGCTTATTTTTCATTTCTACATAGACAGTATGAACCATATCTCCATCTGGTAACTGTATACCATCCTCAGATTGAAAAATCACATCCCATCCACCTTCTTTTCCATTATCCGGCACATGACAGTTTTTTATATACTGAAAAATCCTCTGATGAAAATATCCAATATCATTATTATTTGATTTATCTCTCTGCCTAAATATTTCGTTTCCAACCATTTCTTCCCATGATGAACGATAGACCGTTTTATCAAAAATTAGTTTGATTGGATCAATAATATTCTTATTAAAACGCTTAATATCAAAAGACTCCAGCTTTTCACCATACTTTTCAATTGTTGCTGCAACATGATTTGTAAAATTCTTTTCCGATATAAAATCAAGTCCCCACTCCATTACTCTTCCTCCAAATTGACTTCTGCTTTATCCAAGTTATCAAGTGATTTATGTATTTCTTTTGCAACGTCAAATGCAAGTCCTACCGGAACTGCATTACCTACTTGCTTATATTGCGAAGCAACCGTGCCACAAAATTCCCATTCATCTGGAAACATTTGACATCTTGCATTTTCTCTTACTGTAAACGGCCTTGCTTCTAGTGGATGGCACCTCTCCGTTTGTTTTTGTGAAGGAGATGTGAGGACAGTTAAACATGGCTCATCTAAACTCATCCTTCGTAATATACCAGTTCTTCCACCTTCCATATTCCAACAACTCTTCATATACTCTTTAGCTATCTCAGGATCAATATCTCTCCAATATCCTCCAGCTGGCACTAATTCAAATATTTTCTTTTTCTTTTCACCATACTGCACTCCAGGTCCCTCCGGGCAATCTAAAAGCACATCTCTCAAAACTGGCTTGTAGAGAT
>OLQA01002581.1_pt1 | contig 14021 bp, 9 predicted proteins | sample 1673151 | NCBI WGS metagenome assembly OLQA01 (sample SAMEA3136760, study PRJEB25190) | human gut metagenome | biome: human gut; feature: human-associated habitat; material: faeces | place: Austria | collected 2013 | reverse complement strand
GCGTTCTCTCCGCGCGGTTGTGTATCGGCTGCTGCCATCATGGCGTATTTGCCTCCTACTGTTCCCCAGCGATGGAGCTGGAAATCGTGGCTGTTCTCGTTCAGAGTCTTATAGAAGACGGGAGTACCCCCGTTGCAAGGAGCCATATAGCCTGAAGGTGTCACTACATAGATAAAGTGGGCCTTCTCATCAGCATCAATCATATAGCTTCCGTCTTCACTGGTAAGAGCGAATGCGGTGCCATCGGTTACTACAACTTTGGCCAGCCCCTTGCCGTCGGCCATGACTTTGCCTTTAATCTCTTTAGCTTCTGCCCCTATTGCCATAAGCAGCAATGCGGCGTAAAAAATGTTCTTTTTGTTCATTGCTTTTCTCTTTCAATTATTTGTTGTTTGAATTGAGAGCAAAAATAGGTGAGTGAAATTACTTCGTCGTTTCTATGGGGTTACGTTCAAGTTACATATGTCGGGCTCTCATCCGGTGTCATATCAAAATCACAGAAGTGACACAAGTCTGTAATACAGCATCCATTCTTTTGCAGCCGAAATTAAAATCATCATAGAAACTAATGAAAACAAGAATGATTAAATCCTTTGTGTGTGTATGTGGGCTGCTTGTTTCGTTGAATGTAGTCGCAGCTTCACTGAAACCCGTCAAAGGTAAAGTGGTGGACCGGTTCAATAATCCACTTCCCGGTGCTACAATTCAAGTGACCCATTCTCCCGAGAAAACCATTACCGATGTGGACGGCAACTTCAATTTTGAAACCATCGAAGACGCGGAACTCATCGTATCCTACATCGGCTTCCGTACCCTCAAGCTGAAGACTGCAGGGGAGAACTTCATTCATGTGGTACTGGATGAAGACTCACAATTGCTTAACGACGTGGTAGTGGTAGGTTATAGCACTAACAAGAAGGTTAATCTGTCAGGCTCGGTTTCTTCGCTTAACAGCGAGAAGCTTGCAAGCCGTCGAGTATCAAACGTATCTTCGGCTCTGCAAGGCATGGCTGCAGGTGTAACTGTCACTACACAGAGCGGTGAGCCAGGCGGCAATGGCGGTCATATACGTATACGTGGTATCGGAACCTTCGGTGGTGATAGTGCCGCCCCGTTGGTGTTGGTCGATGGCGTAGAAGGAACCATAGATGAAGTGGATCCTAACATCATCGAGTCAGTGTCCGTCTTGAAAGATGCTGCATCTGCATCCATCTATGGCTCACGTGCTGCCAATGGTGTCATTCTGGTGACTACCAAACGGGGTGGCAGTCAAGACAAGTTCAGCATATCCTATAAAGGATATTTTGGATTCCAAGGCGCAACGATGCTTCCTCAAAAAGTGGATGCATTGGAATATATGCAATTGGAAAATGTGGCAGCAGGTAACGACGGATCCGACCTGCCCTATAGTGATGAATATATAAGGGAATATGTGGCTGGCATGGCTACTGACCCGGACATCTATCCTAATACAGACTGGCAGGACTTGATTCTTACAGAAAACGGATTCAACCATGGGCATACGCTTACTCTGACTTCTTCATCAGAACGTATCAAGACACTTACTTCTATAGGGTATCTGGACCAGACGGGTATAGTGGTCAATTCCTCTTACCGTAAAATCTCTGTACGCAACAATATGGACATCAAGCTTAGCGACCGTCTGGACATGAAGTTTGACATACAAGTAAGCAATGCCAATAAAAATAGTTCTCCCTACGAAGGACATGCCTTCAATTATATGAACACCCGAACCCCGAACATTGTCAATCAATTTACTACTGGTCTTTATAATGGGGCAAATGGTCTGATGGGCAATAACCCCGTGCTGTTGTTGCGTGAAGGCGGTATTGTGAAAAACAATGTTATCCGTGCTACCATGGCGATGGCTCTGACCTATAAGATTCTCGATGGATGGAATGTGTCAGTTCAAGCCACTCCACGTTATATCACCAAGAATAACCATAACTATAAGAATTCTGTCACCACGTATGGTGACCCGGAAGGTACTACCAGCTTCAAGAGCGGCGAAACCTACAACTCGCTTACAGAATCGGCCTATCGTTACTTCTACTGGAACACACAGGCACTGACCAACTATGAGAAACAGCTGGATGACCACTACTTCAAAGTAATGGCAGGTATGGAGTGTCAGACCTATACAGAAAAGACTCTTTCTGCCTATCGTCAAGTATTCAACTTCCCTCAATATGACCAAATTGATGCCGGTAACATTGAGAACATGAACAATGGAGGAGGGGAGTACCAATGGGCCATCAACTCCTTCTTTGGCCGCTTGAATTACAACTACAAGGAACGCTACCTTGTGGAGGCCAATATCCGTACCGACGGTTCTTCCAGATTTGCAGAGGGTAACCGATATGGCGTGTTCCCTTCATTCTCTGCAGCATGGCGCATCAGCGAGGAACCCTTTATGGAATCTATACGCGATAGAGTGGATAATCTGAAATTACGTGCCTCTTGGGGCAAACTGGGCAACCAGAATATCGGAAGTTCCTATTATCCCACTACTCAGCAACTCTCTACGGGCTCTATATCTATGGGAGGTAATCTTTACACGACCTCTGCTGTTACCTCGCTCTCCAATAGGGACCTTACATGGGAGACTTCTACCATGACTGACTTAGGCATAGATCTTTCACTGTTCGGCTGTATCAACATCACTGCCGACTGGTATAGGAAGATAACGGATGGTATCCTGATGAAGCTGGACATCCCCAACCACATTGGTATGGGTGCTCCCTTCCAGAATGCCGGCAAGGTAAGAAACCAGGGATGGGAGCTAAGCGTAGGCTACAGCAAGAAGCTGACGAGGGACTTTTCGCTGGATGCCGCCCTTACGCTGAGCGACGTGAAAAACACCATCACCGACATGCGGGGCACAAGCAGCACAAGCGGTGATATTCGTAACCAAGAGGGGTCTTCCATTAACTCCATTTACGGATTGATATGCGACGGTTTCATCAATTCACAAGAAGAAGCGGACGAAATCAATGCCAACTGTCCCCAATTCGGTACAACCGTATATCCCGGTGACCTGAAATACCGGAATGTCAGCGGAGACAACAAAATTACTACAGATGACAAGACGATTATCGGAAGTACAGTTCCACGCTATAGTTATAGCTTTAATTTAGGAGTGGGATACAAAGGAATTCGTCTTTCGGCTTTCTTGCAAGGAGTTGGCAAGGCCGACGGTTATCTCAATTCCTACTACGTGATGCCTTGCTATCAGGGAGGAACCTACCGCAAGGAACACCTTGACTATTGGACGGAGCAGAATCATGATGCATCCACGCCTCGCCTCTCTTATAAGAGCAGTAACAACACCTATACATCATCCTTCTGGATGAAGAGTGCCGCTTACCTGCGTCTGAAGAACCTGCAGCTGGGTTACGACCTGCCCTCCAAGTGGATGAAAGCCATCGGACTGAAGTCTGCCTACATTTATGCCAATGCTGAGAATCTCTTGACTTTTACTGACTTTTGGGATGGCTATGACCCCGAAGTCAACTATAACGCATCAGCAACAGATGGGGTATCTCTGGGTGCGGCAAACAATTATCCCCAGACGAAAGCCTTCACTTTTGGCGTTGACATCAAATTCTGATTAGCCGGAATAGGGAAACCGTCTGTATTCAAGAAGACATAAAAAGAAAAAATGATATGAAACGAAACAATATTTATACAGCACTCCTTTCGCTGTCTCTATTAGGTCTCGGTGCTTGTTCACTCGACCTTGAACCACTCACTTCACCGTCTTCTTCCTCTTATCCTTCGAGTATGGAAGAGGCGAATTTCGGTTTGAACGCTGTTTACTCATCTCTGACAGCTTATAGTGCCAGCACCACCACCTGGTGGAAGGTGACAGACAATATTACCGATATTGGTGCTACACGTGTCAACACGGCTATGTATACGGAATTAATCACCTCCGGAGCTTCTGCTGAAAACGCGGTGGCAAACAAGCTTTATAATTGCGTGTATAAGACCGTGGCACGTATCAACCAGCTTCTCGATGCGCTGGATAATCTGCGTGGCACAGCCTCTGATACGGATATAGAGAGTATACGGGCAGAGCTGCTGTGCATACGGGCATTCTGTTATGATCAAGCTTGCCAGCACTATGGAGACTTGCCGTATGTGGTCCACACAGCGGGTATAAATGACAGCCAGACCCCACGTACACCGAGAGAGACCATTGTAGAGAATCTGCTTTCGGATCTTAGCGACGAGTGTTTGGCTAACCTTCCACTCCGCCATAAAGCAGAAAGCTATGGCAGTGCACGCATCGGACGGGTAGCAGCGTATGCGTTACGTGCCCGTATTGCCTTGAATTGGAAAAAGTATGACTTGGCTGCCAGTTCGGCCAAACAAGCCTTGAATTTGGCTAAGGAGGCAGGCTTTGAATTGGAATCCATCAATACACAGTATTGTGGAGAAAGTCATGAGGCAGGAGAGCCAACCGGTCAGACGGCTCTGTTTGGTTATGACGGTGAGGCAAGCAATGAGTGGCTCTGGTCCGTGCAGTATGATGCGGTAATATCCAGTAATAAAACCAAGGAGGCATATTACATGGCTCCACGTACACTGGGAGGATGCGCCTATTTTGGTCCTACACAAACATTTGTTGATATGTTTCAATGCAAGGATGGCAAATCGATTACGGAATCTTCTCTGTATGACTGGCAGAACCCTTGGCAAAACCGGGACCCTCGTCTGGATCTTTTCTGTTTGCGACCTGGTTCACGCATATTCAATCTAGAATTCCAGACTTCCACTACCAGTAAAAAGATTCACGACTATAGCACGGGCAAGGACGTGACAAACATGGAGTCACAGGGAACCAAGGGCGTATACGGTGCCAATGGCACTAAAGGTCCTGCTGGATATCTCTGGAGGAAATATTTGGATATAGCCGAGTTGGAAAGAGCTGCAATCTCCAACCATGAAACCAGTGATCTTAATTGCGGCTTGATGCGTTTAGCAGAGGTTTATCTAATAGAGGCAGAAGCCAATATTGAAATGGCTGATGGCAATCTGGAGTTAGCACGAACGGACATCAATATAATTCGTAATCGTGTAGGAATGCCCGATGTGGTAGTTACTTCGCAGAGCGGACTCCGAAAGGCATTACGTTACGAACGTACTGTTGAACTTTGTAATGAAGGTTTTCGTTGGTTTGATCTCCGTCGTTGGGGTATGGCTTCTACAGTGATGACAGGTAAGATTTATGCTCCCAATCAAAAAGGGCTTATGTCCAATGCCAAGCCTTCATTTGATGACAACTGGCATCCGGCATATTCAGAGGGTAGTTCTTGGGATGGGAAAGCACTGAATCTCCGTGTGTATAACACGATGAAGTATATCAAAGGAAAGGATGAACTTTGGCCGCTTCCCCAAAGTGAGATTGATACAAACAGTGCCATTATAGAAAACAATCCAGGATACTAATCGTGTAAGGTTATTGGTATCTGACGGAAAGGATTTGTTTTTCAAGATATAATAAAAGAGCCGGAATGTGCGAATCATTCCGGCTCTTTTATAAAAGGTTTCGGTTATTGTTGTTAGGAATAAGATTTCTTACTTTAAGAGAGAGTTTGTCAATTACATGTTAGGGTTGTCCATGATTACTGTCATCTCGGGAACCAGTATGTATTCGCCTTTCTTGTTGTTCCATTTGTAGTATGTGGTAGTCATCGTCTTGCCTTGGTATGCATAGCGGATGCACATGTCCTTGCCCCATGTATTCTTGGTGCTGTTCCATTTCAGGGCTTCGCTTTCCGTCATGCGGTTCTGGTCGTCGTACTTATAATTGTACTTCATATAGTTGGCAAGCGTGTTTCCGTCCATCTTGTATACGGTCTCTGCCACTTTCATGCCATTTACTTCTTCCGAATTGTAAATGAGGTTGCTCTTATTGTCGGCTGAGGCATTTAATCCGCAAACTAAGAGAAGTGCTGAAACAATCACTGTTTTTAAAGATACTTTTGCTTTCATGGTTTTATGTCTTTTTTAGTTTAACTTTCTATTTTCTATCAATATGTCATTGATTTCGCTGCAAAGGTACGTATTAAATTGACATAAATATAAATATTGGATTAAATTTTATCAATATGTCAGTAGTGAGGGTTTCGGTATGCTTTCCTTTTGGCAAGATTGGTGAATAAAAAATATCCGGCAGTGAGGTCGCCGGATATTCTGATGAGCAAACTGTATTTGGAAAGGATTGCTTCTGTTGCTTTCTGATTGTAAGTTAAATAAAGTTATTGGGTGGTTTAGTGTGCCTGCAACCAGTTGTTTCCCCACCCACAATCGGCTTTCAGGGGTACGTACATGCGATATGCCTGCTCCATCTCTTCGATTACGATTTTCTGTACAAGCTCTTTTTCTGCCTCTGGAACGCTGAAATTTAGTTCGTCATGGACCTGTAAAATCATCTTTGCTTTCAGATTGTAAGCTTGGAAGCGCTGATAGATGTGTGCCATCGCTACTTTTATGATGTCGGCGGCACTTCCCTGGATGGGAGCGTTGATGGCATTCCGTTCGGCATAGCCCCGTACCACCCCGTTTCTTGAGTTGATGTCCGGCAGGAAGCGCTTGCGGTGGAAGATGGTTTCCACATAGCCGTTCTCGCGTGCCACCTGGATGCTTTTGTCCATATACTCCTTCACTTGTGGGTAGGTTTCAAAGTAGCCGTCTATCAGCTCTTTGGCTTCCTGGCGAGAAACGCCCATGCGTTCGGCAAGCCCGAAGACGGAGATGCCGTAGATGATGCCGAAGTTTGCCGTTTTTGCCTTGCGGCGCATGTCGGCGGTTACGTCGTTTATATCTATTTTATATATCTTGGCAGCGGTGGCGGCGTGGATGTCGTGTCCGCTGAGGAAGGCGTCTATCATGTTCTTATCTTCGCTGAGGTGTGCCATGATGCGCAGCTCTATCTGCGAGTAGTCGGCAGAGAAGAACTCGCAGCCGGTGTCGGGGATGAACGCCTTGCGGATTTCCTTTCCGTCTTCGTCGCGGATGGGGATGTTCTGCAGGTTGGGATTGCTGGAGCTGAGGCGTCCGGTAGCGGTTACCGCCTGGTTGAAGGAGGTGTGTATGCGGCCCGTACGTGGGTTGATGAGCTGGGGCAGGGCATCTATATAGGTGCTCAGCAGTTTCTTCAGTCCGCGGTATTCCAGTATCTTCCCGATGATGTCGTGCTTGCTGCGGTAGCTCTGCAGCACCTCTTCGGAAGTGACGTATTGTCCGGTCTTGGTCTTTTTCGCTTTCTCCACGATTTTCAGCTTGTCGAAGAGCACTTCGCCTACCTGCTTGGCGGAGCTGATATTGAATGTCTCGCCAGCCATCTCGTAGATTTCCTTCTCAATCTCCTGCAGACGGACGGTGAAGTGTTGGGACGATTGCTTCAAGGCTTCCGTGTCGAGTAGCACTCCGTTGCTCTCTATATTGACAAGTACGGGCACGAGCGGCATCTCTATTTCGTAGAACAGATGTTCGGCACCTTGCTCCTTCAGTTCCTTTTCCAGCACGTTTTTCAGTTTGAGGGTGACGTCCGCATCCTCGCAGGCATAACGGTAGACATCTTCGGGTGAAAGGTCGCGCATGTTCTTTTGGTTTTTGCCCCGCGCTCCAATCAGCTCGTCGATATGGATGGTCTGATAGTGCAGGTAGATTTCCGCCAGATAGTCCATGTTGTGTCGCAGTTCGGGTTGAAGCACGTAGTGGGCAAGCATGGTGTCGAAAAGTTTGCCTTTCACCTGGACGCCGTAATTTTGGAGGATAATCATATCGTACTTGATATTTTGTCCCACCTTCATGGATTTCTCGTTTTCGAAGAGGGGACGGAACTCGTTTACAATTTTTAAGACTTCCTCTCGTTCGGCGGGAACGGGTACGTAGTATGCACGGTTTTCGGCATCACTGAAGCTCATTCCTACAAGTTCGGCGTCCATTGGCTCGGTTCCGGTAGTCTCGGTATCTATTGAGAGAATTTCGCTTGTAAGTAACTTTTGAATAATTTCTGCTCTTTTGTCTTCTGTATCAATGAGTTGGTAGTCTACATCGAGCATTTCTAACCGCGTCAGGTTTGAATTTTCAGAAACGCCCGTCCCCTCGCCCGCAAAATTTGCAAACAAATCGCCTTGAATCGGGGCGCTGTTTTCGGGAGTGGAGGTTTGCGGCTGGGCAAACAGAGTCCCGGCAAAGAGGTCGGGTACCGGAGAGGTTGGAGTAGGGGAGGACGAATTGCCGCTTCCCTTTTTGAGTACCCGGTCGATGAGTGTGCGGAATTCCAACTCCTCGAAAATCTTGCGGAGTTCTTCTTCGTTCGGTTCTTCTCGGAAAAGCGAATCCATTTTGAGCCGGATGGGAACATCCGTTTTGATGGTGGCAAGGAATTTGGAGAAAGCAATCATCTCCCGGTTTGTCTCCACTTTCGTTTTCAGTGCGCCTTTCAGTTGGTCGGTATGTTCCAGAAGGTTTTCGATACTGCCGAATTCGGCAATCAGTTTCTGTGCGGTTTTCTCGCCCACACCCGGACAGCCGGGGATGTTGTCGGAAGCATCGCCCATCAGTCCCAGCATGTCAATGACCTGCTCGGTGGTCTGTATGTTGAACTTCGTCTTCACTTCTTCGGTACCCATCACTTCGAATCCACCAGTGTGCTTGGGGCGGTACATAAAGACGCGGTCCGATACCAGCTGGCCGTAGTCCTTGTCGGGCGTCATCATATAGGTGGTGATGCCTTGCCGCCCGGCTTCGGTGGCAAGGGTGCCTATCACGTCGTCTGCCTCGTAGCCTGCCACCTCGAGGATGGGGATGCGGTAGGCGCGGATGATATCCTTTATAATAGGTACGGAAAGGCGGATGGCCTCGGGTGTCTCTTCGCGCTGTGCCTTGTATTGCTCGTAGGCCTCGTGGCGGAAGGTGGGGCCCGACGGGTCGAAGGCTACTCCTATGTGTGTGGGATTCTCTTTTTTGAGCACTTCTTCCAGGGTGTTTACAAAGCCCAGAATGGCCGAAGTGTTGAATCCTTTTGAATTGATTCTCGGGTTCTTGATGAACGCGTAATAGGCTCGATATATCAGTGCATAGGCATCGAGCAAAAACAGTTTATCGATTGAATTCATACATTTAATCCTTTTTTTCATGGTAAAAGTACAAAAAAATACCGTATTAACCGTTTTATTACTATTTTTGTAGGCAAATAGCGATGCATGGACAACTCATCATTGATAAAATCTCCGATATCTGAGGAATTGGAGGACTTCAAGAAGCTTTTTGAAAGTAGCCTCTCCAGTTCCAACCTTTTGCTGAACAGCGTAATTGCGCATATCCGGCAGAAGAACGGGAAGATGATGCGCCCCATTCTGGTGCTTCTGGCTGCGAAGCTTTTTGGCAAGGTATGTCCTGCAACCCTGCATGCTGCGGTTGCGTTGGAACTTCTTCATAATGCCAGCCTTGTGCACGATGATGTAGTGGACGAAAGTACTGAACGCCGTGGACAACTCTCCGTTAATGCCATTTTCAATAATAAAGTAGCCGTACTGGCAGGCGATTATCTGCTTGCAACAGCGTTGGTGCAAGTGGGCATGACCCGTAACCATGACATTATCGACATCGTCTCCTGCCTGGGGCAGGATTTGGCAGATGGTGAACTTCTGCAGCTTTCCAACGTCAGCAATCTCCATTTCTCCGAGGAAGTCTATTTCGACGTTATCCGCAAGAAGACGGCCGTGCTCTTTGCAGCTTGTACGAAGGCGGGCGCTCTCTCGGTGGGAGCCAGCGATGAAAAGGCGGAATCTGCGCGTCTGTTCGGTGAATATATCGGGCTTTGTTTTCAGATAAAGGATGATATTTTCGATTACTCCGAGAGCAAGGAAATAGGCAAACCTACCGGAAATGATATGGTGGAGGGGAAGTTGACTCTGCCTGCGCTTCATGTGCTCAATACCGTGAAGGATAAAACAGCGGAAGAAATTGCCGTAAAGATAAAGAATGGGGAGGCAACGCCTGGCGAAATAGCCCATTTAATCGAATTTACCAAGCAGAATGGTGGTATAGAGTATGCTTCGCAAGTGATGTATGACTATAAGGAAAAGGCTCTTTCTTTGCTGGCTTCTTTGCCCGATACGGAGGTAAAAGTAGCGCTAGCCGGGTATCTGGATTATGTGGTAGAGCGGGAAAAATGACGGAACTGTTTCCGGTTGATAATATGAGAAAGCCTGATGGAACCCACTCCATCAGGCTTTATTTATAGGTAAATACAGCTTTCTCTTAGAAGAATTTCATTTCCTCGCCCTTGATTTCCGAAAGCAGCAGGTTGGCAAGACGACTGGTTCCCAAGCGGAACAGTTCGTTGTTCAGCCATTCTTCGCCGAGCACTTCCTTGACGATGGTGTAATAAATCAGTGCATCGTTCACGCAGTTGATTCCTCCTGCGGGCTTAAAGCCTACCTTGATACCCGTCAGCTCGTGATATTCCTTGATGGCCTGGCACATAACCAGGGCGGCCTCCGGCGTGGCGGCAGGCTGCTGCTTGCCGGTGGAAGTCTTGATGAAATCGGCACCCGAATACATGGAAAGGATGGATGCTTTTTTGATGTTCGAAGCCGTCTTCAAAGCTCCGGTTTCGAGGATTACCTTCATGTGGTGCTCTTTGCAGGTTGCTTTGAGTTCTTGTATCTCCTCGCACATGCCTTCATAGTCTCCCGCCAGGAACTTGCCCACCGAAATAACGATGTCTATTTCATCGGCGCCTTCCATCAGTGCCATGGCAGTTTCTGCCACTTTCACTTCAATGAAAGTCTGGGAGGAGGGGAAACCTGCTGATACACAAGCTATTTTTACATCTTCCACTTCCAGCGTGTCTTTTACGACTTCTGCAAAATTGGGGTATACACAGATGGCTGCCACATTCTTCAGGTCGGGGAACTCTTCGTCGAATTTATTCACTTTCTGGGTGAATTTCATGACACTTTCGTCGCTGTCCGTACTGTTCAGTGTGGTGAGGTCAATGCAGTTGAACAGGAATTTCTTTACCTCCGGTGTATTGTTTGCCGGTACTTTCTCTGCAATGATTCTGGCAGCTTGTGCAGCTATTTCTGCATCATCCAGTTGGGTGTTGTACTTTGCCAGGGCGGCGTCATACTTACTCTGGGTAGGCTCATTCTTCTCCATGGTCTTTCAATTTAGGATTATTGATATGTCTTGTCTGGTCACGTCTGGTTTTCTTCTCGAAGTTGCGGCGGAAAGCCTCTGTTAGGTTCACTCCGGTCTGGTTTGCAATACAGAGAAGTACCCAGAGAATATCTGCCATTTCATCGTCGAGGTTGTCTTTTTCTCCTTTCTTGAAGGATTGGTCGCCATACTTGCGTGCCATGACGCGGGCGAGTTCGCCCACTTCTTCGGTCAGTATCGCCATATTGGTGAGTTCGCTGAAATAGCGCACTCCGTATTCCTTTATCCAGGAATCCACTTGTTTCTGTGCTTCTTCTAACGTCATTATTCCTTGTTTTTTGTATCTATACAGATGGTCACGGGACCATCGTTCATCAGTTCTACTTTCATATCGGCACCAAATTCGCCGGTACCTATTTCTTTACCTAATGCTAAACTCAGTTCCCGGCAGAATTGTTCGTACAGCGGGACGGATATTTCCGGCCGTGCTGCCCGTATGTAGGAGGGACGGTTGCCTTTCTTGGTGGAGGCGTGGAGGGTGAACTGGCTGATAACCAGTATCTCGCCGTCTGCTTCAAGAATGGATTTGTTCATTACGCCGTTTTCGTCATCGAAAATGCGCAGGTTGACTATCTTCTTGCAAAGCCAGTCGATATCTTCTTTTCCATCGGATTCTTCGATGCCTACGAGTATCATGAGGCCCTTTCCAATGGAGGCTTTGCAGGTTCCGTTGATGGTGACGGAAGCGTGTCCGGCACGTTGTATCACTACTCTCATGTTGTTTTTGTCTTTTTGAGGGGACAAAGTTACGAATTAATTCGTTGTGTGCATGGCTTTGCAGGCTGATTTATCAGTCATTATTTCTCTGAGAAATAGGTCTGGATGATTTTGGCTTTCGCTTCTCCCACCACGGCGGCAAGCTCCTCGGCAGATGCTTCGCGGATACGCTTCACGCTTTTGAACTCCTTGAGCAACGTGCTTTTTGTCTTTTCACCGATACCTTTTATCTCGTCCAGTGCGGAGGCAATCTGCCGTTTGCTGCGCTTGTCGCGGTGGAAGGTAATGGCGAAGCGGTGCACTTCATCTTGAATCTGCGTCAGCAGTCGGAAGAGGGGGGTGTTCTGTTTCAATCCGATGGTCTGGGGAGGGTAGCCATACAATAGCTCGGAAGTGCGGTGTTTGCCATCTTTGGCAAGTCCGGCGATGGGGATGTTCAGGCCAAGCTCGTCTATCACCTCTTTTACGGCGCTCATTTGCCCTTTTCCACCGTCGGTGATAAGAAGGTCGGGCAGGGGTGCTTTCTCTTCTATAGCGCGCTGATAGCGCCGTTTTACGACCTCTTTCATGGAGGCATAGTCGTCCGGGCCGACAACCGTTTTGATGTTGTATTTCCGGTAATCTTTTTTCGATGGTTTCGCCATTTTGAAGACGACACACGCAGCTACCGCGTCGCTTCCCTGTATATTGGAATTGTCGAAACACTCGATATGAGCCGGTAATTTGGGGAGATGGAGCGTCTCCTGTATCTCTTTTAAAAGACGTGTGCTGCGTTGCTCCGGGTTCAGTTTCTCCGCTTGTTTCAGCTTGTCGACCTTATACTGCTTCACGTTCATTTCCGATAATTCCACCAGCTTCTTTTTATCTCCGCGCTGCGGAACGGTGATCGAAACGTTTTCCAGTTCTATATCCAACGGAAAAGGAACGATGATTTCGCGTGCAGTGCTTTTAAAGCGGTTGCGCATTTCGATGATCCCCAAGCTGAGCAACTCCTCTTTCGACTCGTCCAAACGCTTTTTATATTCGAATGTATAGGCTTGCACGATCGCTCCGTTGCCGATATGCAGGTAATTGATGTAGGCGGAATTCTCGTTTTCGGCCAGTGAGAATACGTCTATATTGTGGAGCATCGGGGTGACCACTGTCGATTTGGAGCGGTAATTCTCGATGACTTCATACTTTTCTTTGATCTTCTGTGCTTCTTCGAACCGCAATTCTCCTGCCAGTTTCTGCATCTCTTCATACAGATGTTTGCTTATTTGCGAGATATTCCCGCGTAGGATTTCCTTTATTTCGGAAATGTTTTGCTGGTATTCCTCCAATGTCTGCAATCCTTCACAAGGCCCTTTGCAGCGCTTGATATGGTATTCGAGGCATACCTTATACCGTCCTTTCGCAATGGATTCGGGAGTAAGAGGATATTTGCAGGTACGTAGCGGATACAGTTCTTTCAGCATTTGCAGCATGACCTTTGCCGTATAGATGGAAGGGTAGGGACCGTAATAGCGCGAACCGTCCCGTACGATATTCCGGGTTTGGAATATGCGCGGGAAATATTCGTTCTTGACAACGATGGACGGATAGGTTTTGTCGTCTTTCAGCAACACGTTGTACCGAGGACGATATTGCTTGATCAGGTTATTCTCCAGCACTAATGCTTCCAGTTCCGAATCCGTCACAATATATTCAAATCGGGCGATCAGCGATACCATCTGGTCAATGGCCGGGCCTCTGCCGATATTTTCACGAAAATAAGACCTTACACGATTGTGCAGGTTGATTGCTTTTCCCACATACAAAATGACATCTTTGTCATCCCGCATGATATACACTCCCGGCTTGCGGGGGAGCTTTTTTAACTCTTCTTCCACGTTGAACATAAATATTTCCTCACTTGTATCTATCATACCGATTCTGGAGAAAAATACAACAAGGGATTTAATATTGTAACTGGAGAGTTTACACGAGCAATGAGCCGCGCATAGGCATAGTGAGGACAGCGATGGGCGCTTGCGCACAAATCGCTGTCTTTACTTATG
>OLQA01002579.1_pt1 | contig 14041 bp, 7 predicted proteins | sample 1673151 | NCBI WGS metagenome assembly OLQA01 (sample SAMEA3136760, study PRJEB25190) | human gut metagenome | biome: human gut; feature: human-associated habitat; material: faeces | place: Austria | collected 2013 | reverse complement strand
GCCACGCCGACTATATCAAGAACATGATCACCGGTGCTGCCCAGATGGACGGCGCTATCCTGGTCATCGCCGCCTCCGACGGCCCCATGGCTCAGACTCGTGAGCACCTGCTGCTGGCCCGTCAGGTGAACGTGCCCTCCGTGCTGGTGTTCCTGAACAAGTGCGACCAGGTGGACGACGAGGAGCTGCTGGAGCTGGTGGAGATGGAAGTCCGCGAGCTGCTGGACTTCTATGGCTTCCCTGGCGACGACACCCCCATCATCCGCGGTTCCGCTCTGAACGCTCTGGTTTCCGAGTCCACCGATCCCAACGCTCCCGAGTATGCCTGCATCAAGGAGCTGATGGAAGCCGTTGATACCTGGATCCCCACCCCCGACCGCAAGGAGGATATGCCCTTCCTGATGCCCGTCGAGGACGTGTTCACCATCTCCGGTCGTGGTACCGTTGCTACCGGCCGTGTGGAGCGTGGTCAGCTGAAGCTCAACGAGAAGGTTGAGATCGTTGGTCTGTCCGACGAGAAGCGCGAGACCGTCGTCACCGGTATCGAGATGTTCCACAAGCTGCTGGACTACGCTGAGGCCGGCGATAACATCGGCGCCCTGCTGCGCGGTGTTGCCAAGACCGAGATCGAGCGCGGCCAGGTTCTGTCCAAGCCCGGTTCCATTCACCCCCACACCAAGTTCGTTGGCCAGGTGTACGTTCTGACCAAGGACGAGGGCGGCCGTCACACCCCCTTCTTCAACAACTATCGTCCCCAGTTCTACTTCCGTACCACCGACGTTACCGGCATCATCACCCTGCCCGAGGGCACCGAGATGTGCATGCCCGGCGATAACGTCGACATGAACGTGGAGCTGATCACCCCCATCGCTATCGAGAACGGTCTGCGTTTCGCTATCCGTGAGGGTGGCCGTACCGTGGGCTCCGGCGTCGTCATCGCCATCAACAACGACTGATTGACGTTCCCCCCACCGGCGTATAGCTGAATAAAAAGGCCCGGCAGAGTGTGCTCTGCCGGGCCTTTTTGAGACAAATGGTGGAAGATGTTTAATACTTTTTTAATATTTATACATGAACTTTTGTAACATCCCTTGGGTATCCTATACTTGCAAGAGACAAAAAACTTTTTTCATCAATCTTCCTGCCATTCAGGCGGAGAACCGGCTTTCGGTTCTCCGCCTTATGGTTTCTGCGCATAAAAACGGCCCCGCAGGCAATGCGGGGCCGTCTGACGACCTTCTCGTCAGAATAACGGCCATTTGGGCCAGGTTTTCCGGATGTACGCCGGGACCTCCTCCCGGGGCAGGCCCAGCACCGCGCCCAGCTCCCCGTACAGGGCGTCCTCCGCCCGCTTCAGATAACGCTCGTCCATCTGGCTTATCTTCCGCCCGTGATGAACGGCCCAGCTGCGCCGCCGGCACACGCCCTTGATGAGGCCCGCCAGCCGCCGGCAGTCGTAGGAGGTCAGCACCTGGTGATACAGGTCCTTGATGGCCCGCATGCTGTGGCTCTCGGCCTGCTCCTCCGGCAGCTGGTCCAGCTCCGCAATGAGCTGCGCCGTCTCCTCCGCCGTCAGCAGCGGCCGCATGAGCACCTGAGTGTCCACCGGGGTCATCACCTGACCGGACCGGTACAGGGGCGACAGCGTGTAGTACAGTCGGGTCTTGTCCATACCCGGCAGGGACGGCGCGCCCACGCCCTCCACCCGGCAGACGCCCTCGCCGCCATATACCACCAATTCGCCCGCTGCATACATGACCCTCATCCTCTCTTTTCTTCTTTACCATATTATACCACTTTTCCCCAAAAAGGGTAAGTCTTTTTTTTGCCGGTTTGACAAATTCCGCCGCCCTGGGGTATAATGGGGGGCACGAAACGCGCAAGGAGGTGCGGACTGTGGAAAGTGCACTGGATCAAAAGCTGGACCTGTCGGCCCTGCATCTGGGGACCATCTCCCTGGGGAAGCTGCTGGGAGCGCTGCTGACGCTGGTGATCTGTCTGATCGCCGTGCGCCTGGTGACGGCGCTGCTGCGCCGGGTCCTGGATAAAACCCATATCGACGCCCGGGTGCGGAAATACCTGGTGCAGTCCGTGCGCCTGGTGCTGTGGGTGGTGACGGTGCTCATCACCGCCGATCAGCTGGGCATTCCCGTCACGTCCCTGGTGGCGCTTTTGTCGGTGCTGTCCCTGGCCGTATCCCTGGCGGTGCAGAATGTCCTGGCCAATGTGGCCGGGGGACTGGTGCTGCTGGTGACCAAGCCCTTCGCCGTGGGCGACTATGTGGATACCCCCTGCGGCGCGGGCACGGTAAAGGATCTGACCTTGACCTATACCTATCTGGATACGCCGGACGGCCTGCGCATTGCCGCCCCCAACAGCAGCCTCTCCGCCGGGAAGATCACCAACTATACGGCTCTTGGCACCCGGCGCATTGAGCACGCCGTCAGCGCGTCCTATGACGCGCCGGTGCAGACGGTGCGCCAGGCGCTGCTGGATGCCGTGGCCCGGACTCCGGGCCTGCTGGACAAGCCGGCGCCGGAGGTCTATGTCAATGCCTACGGCGAAAGCGGCATCGAATATATTGTCCGGGCCTGGGCCAGAACCGACGACTATTGGCCGGCGTATTACGCCCTGCTGGAGGGGATCAAGACGGCCTTTGACCAGCGGTCCGTGGAGATGCCGTATAACCACCTGAATGTTCATATTGTGGACCCCGTGCGGGTAGAAAGAGAGACAAAAGCATGATCTGTTCCCTGATTTTAGGCGCCCTCATCGGCTGGATCGCCGGCAAGCTCATGGGCAGCCGCGGCGGCCTGATCCGTAACCTGATCCTGGGCGTGGTGGGCTCCGCCGTGGGCAATTGGCTGGCGGGCACCATCGGCATCGCCGCCACCGGCTCCGTGGGGGCCATTCTCATCGGCGTAGGCGGGGCCTGCGTGGTGATCCTCATCGCCCGCTGGCTGTTTCATTAAGGAGGAAATGTCATGAAGCCTGTGATCCACGAATCCGCCTTTGTGGCGGAAAATGCCACCGTCCGCGGCAGCGTCACCATCGGCCCGGAGGCCGGCATCTATTTCGGCGCAGTGCTCCGGGCGGAGGCGGCCCCCATCACCGTGGGGGAGGGCGCCAATATCCAGGACAACTGCGTCGTCCATGCCGACCCCGGCTTCCCCGCCGTCATCGGTCGGGACTGCACCGTGGGCCACGCCGCCATTCTTCACGGCTGCACCATCGGGGACAACACGCTGGTGGGCATGGGAGCCATCGTTCTCAACGGAGCCGTGGTGGGCCGGGACTGCATCATTGCCGCCGGGGCCCTGGTGACCCAGGGGGCCGTGATTCCCGACGGATCCATGGTCATGGGTGCGCCCGCCAGGGTCCGCCGCCCCCTGACGCCGGAGGAGATCGCCCAGAACGCCGCCTCCGCCGCCGGATACCGCCGGGAGTCCCAGCTGTATAAGGCCGGGGAGCTGTAACGCACGCAATAGCTCATCATAAAAAGTGGGAGGGGCTCAGCCCCTCCCATTCAGCTTGTCAAAAATCCTTTTTGACAGGCTGCGCAAGGCCCCGGCTGCATCGCAGCCGGGGCCTTGCACTCAATCAATAAGAATTTCTCCCAGGTCACTTTCGGGGATGCCCAGGTCCAGCAGGGCCTGGGTCAGCTCCTTGTAAGAGGACTTGGTGGCGCTGATGGTGCGGCTGTCGCCGTCGCGGAACAGGGTGATCTCGACGCCCAGCCAGGCGTAGTCGCCATCCACCGGAAGAACGTTCTTCGCCTGGACATCCCGCCAGGCGGCGTCATACAGGGCCTGGGCCTCCTCCGCCGTCAGCTCCCGGCTTTCGCCGGCGGCGTTCAGCCACAGCCCGCCACCGGTGGGCTGCCAGCCGGACGGGGGAACGTTGCCGTTGAACATAACATAGGTCTGCACCTCCTCCAGCCGGGCCACCTGCTCCAGAGCCGCCTTGACCGGCTCCGTCATCACCAGTCGGTAGCGCCGGGCCATGGAGGTGCCGTCCTTCAGAACATAGTGCACCTCAAAGGTCATCCGGTAGTTCATATCTGCGGCGCGATTCTCCGCCAGCTCCGCCTGGGCCTTTACCAGGGTCTCCAGGGACCGGGGGTCCTCCAGGGTAAAGCTGGTGTCCAGGCAATATACCCGGGCCCGGGCCACATCCTCCGCCTGGGGCGTCCGGTCGGCGTAGCCGAAAACGTCCGCCCGCAGGGCCACGCACAGCAGCACCAGCACCAGCGCCGTCACCGCCGCGCCGGGCAGGCGCTTGGGCAGCACCCGCAGGGTCTTGCCCACCAGCATGGCCGCCGCCAGATAGCACACGATGCCCATCACGGCCATGCACACGCACAGACGGGCGGGGCTGAAGTCGCCGCTGCGGCCCACGGACACCAGGACATACAGCAGCATACCCAGGGGCAGACCGCCTACCAGCCCCACGCCCAGCCGGAACACCGGCCGCATCCAGGAAAAGGCCGCCGCATCGCCGGACAACTCGCTTTTCCGCCGGCCGTACAGCAGCCGGGACAGGACCGTCAGCACCAGGGCCACGGCGGTGAAGATCAGCAGGGTCCGCCAGCCCTGGGGGGCCAGGCCGCTGGCGCAGTCGGCGTTCTGTATGCGGTCATCGGGCAGCACGCCGGTGAAAAACGGCGAATAGCTGGGACCGCTCTGGCCCAGGTCGCAGATCAGCTGATACACCGGCGTCAGCCACCGGGTAATGACGGACTGGACGTCCGGCACGGTGAAGCCGTCCAGCAGAAGCTCCGCCAGCTTCTGGCCCAGCCAGGTCAGCGCCACCGCCAGGCAGTTGACGGCGGCGTACAGCACCGGCACCGCCAGCAGCCACCCGGTGACCATGGCGCACAGGGTCCCCAGGGCCAGGAAGATCAGGTCCAGCAGGGTGGCCACCACGAACCACGTCAGCAGGGCCGGCGCTAGAGACAGGCCGCCCAGCAGAGCCGCCAGGGCCGTCACCGCCAGCACCAGCAGGTTCCCCGCCGCCAGCATGGCCCAGCCGGTGAGAAAGTGGGTCCAGAACAGGGTCCCCCGCCGCTGGGGCAGGGCGTGCATGGCCCCCACGGACCGGGTCTGCATCAGATAGGAGAACACCGCCGTGGCCATGATGCCGCCGAAGATCAGCGCCAGCACCACGGCGGTGGCGTAGGTGTCGGCGCACAGCTCGGTCAGGTTCACCAGGGCGGGATTCCGCTCTGCGGCCCTGTTCCACACCGGGATGGGCAGGAAGATCAGCCACAGCCCCACATACAGGAACAGCACCGGCCAGTATCGCCGCAGGTCGCTGCGGGCGATGGCCCCGTTAAAGAATGATGTCGCGGACCGCATAGTCAGCACCTCCCAGCTCATAGATGAAAATCTCCTCCAGGGTCAGGGGAATGGCCTCCAGCAGCAGGGGCGACAGGGCCTGCATCCGGTGCAGGATGTCCTCCCGCTTGCCCCGGATGATGTAGGTATACACCCTTCCCACGGCGGACCGGTGCAGCACCTCCAGCTCCGGGGGCAGGGCCGGTTCCTCCGCCGCGGCATAGGCCGCCTGGATTTTCACGGTGTTGTCCTGCAAGTCGGACAGACTCCGCTCCAGCAGCACCTTTCCCTTGTTCAGAATCCCCACATGGTCGCACACGTCCTCCAGCTCCCGGAGGTTGTGGCTGGACACCAGCACCGTGGTGCCCCGGTCGGCCACGTCTCCCAGCAGCAGGGACCATACCTGCCGCCGCATTACCGGGTCCAGACCGTCCACCGGCTCGTCCAGCACCAGCACCTCCGGCATGCAGCTCATGACCAGCCAGAAGGCCGCCTGCTTCTGCATGCCCTTGCTCATCCGGCGCAGCAGCTGCTTTTCCGGCAGGGGAAAGGCCTCCCGCAGCTTGTGATACCGGTCCCAGCTGAAAAAGGGGTGGGTCCCGGCATACAGCCGGGCCATGTCCCGGATGCTGGCCTGTGGGAAATAGTACCAGTCGTCGGGGATCACCGCCATGCGGCTTTTGGCGGCGGGATTTTCATATACCGGCTGGCCGTCCAGGGTCACCTGGCCGCTGTCGGGCCGGTACACGCCGGTGAAGTGGCGGATGATGGTGGATTTGCCCGCCCCGTTGGGGCCCACCAGACCGTATACCGCCCCCCGGGGCACCGTCATGTTGGCCCCGTCCAGGGCCCGGAAGCCGTCAAAGGTTTTTACCACGTTATTCGCTTCAAGCATCGCGATCCCCTCCCTTCCAAAGGTCCGTCCATTCCTCCCGGGTCATGCCCAGGTCCCGCAGCTCCGCCATCAGCGGCAGCACCCGGGCCGTCACCTCTCTGCGCCGCTGGCGGTTTTGCTCCTGGCCCTCGGAGACGAAGGTGCCCCGACCCGACACGGTGTAAACATATCCCTCCGACTCCAGCTGGGTATAGGCCCGCTGGATGGTGTTGGGATTGATGGCCAGCTCCGTGGCCAGGCTCCGCACGGAGGGCAGCTTGTCTCCCGCCGCCAGCACGCCCGTCACCATCATGCTCCGCAGGCCGTCCCGCACCTGCTCATAGATGGGCCGCGCATCCCGGTAATCCAAGCGTATCACGCATGTGACCTCCTTTCTGTGTGTATTATCTGTATTGATACACTCATTATATTCTATCCTGGGACCGGTTGTCAAGAGAAAAAATCGGGAAAGTCCCGCCGGATTGCCGTGAATACCGGCTGAATATTTTCAATTTGCGAAAGGAAGAGCACCTGACCGCGGTTGGCGGCAGGGAATGACCGCTTCCGGATTTTTCACGGAACCCACAAATTTTCGGCGGGATATTTGCACACATCGCATTATTGCGCTGAACCGCGAAAGATGGTACAATACAAAGAGTACGCCATACTTTTATGCATGGCGTCCGACTTACACTTATAGGAGGAACGAGATAACAGCTATCAAACGGTGCTGCGCACTGGCCCTGGCGGTTCTGATGATCCTGACCGCCCTGCCGGTGACAGCCTTCGCCGAGACGGCTGCGCACGAGACCAACGCCTCTCTCCACGAGACGACGTTGGATGGTATCGCCAACGATATCACCCGCCAGGTCCTGCGCAGCAGCCAGAAGGACGGCGAAAGAATCCAGATGGAAAACACCGCCAAGCTCGACGACAGCGATGAAGTCGAGATCATCGTGGTGGTAAACGACTCCGTGGCCGACCCCGATTCCCGGGCCCAGGTCAACGCCCTGCTGCGCACGCAGAAGAGCGCCCTGGCCCAGATCGAACGCGCCCTTGACACCAAGGTGGAGCCCCAGCGGCAGTACACCACCCTGCTCAACGGCTTCTCTGCCACGGTGACCTATGGCCAGTACAAGGCCATCCGCCGGCTGGACTGCGTCCAGTCCGCCTTCATTTCCCCCACGTTTGAGCTGCTGCCCGACACCGCCAACAGCAACAAGATGATCGGCGGCGGCAGCTATAACACCACCGGCTTTACCGGCGAGGGAATGCTGGTGGCCATTCTGGATACCGGCGTGGACATGGGCCACGAGGTGTTCAAGGCCGCGCCCAAAAGCCCCTCCCTGACCCAGGAAAAGCTCCGGACCCTGCTGGAGACCTATGATTTCCAGGTGGAGAGCATCATCAAGGGCATCAGCGTGTCCAACCTGTACTACAGCGCCAAGATTCCCTTCCAGTTCGACTACGGCGACAAGGATAAGGACGGCAATCCCGGCGAAAAGGGCAGCCACGGCACCCATGTGGCCTCCACCGCCGCCGGTAATGTGGGCGTCAACGATGCCGTCATGGGCGTGGCGCCCCAGGCCCAGATCATCAACATGAACGTGTTCAAGTCCACCGGCGGCGCGTCCTATGCGGACATTCTGGCCGCTCTGGAGGACTGCATCCTGCTGGGCGTGGACGTGGCCAACCTGAGCCTTGGCTCCGACTGCGGCTACATCGACTATGACAGCGAGGACGCCTTCACCAAGAGCCTGCTGGACGTGTTCGAGCGCACCGGCGAGAGCGGCGTGTCCCTGGCTGTGGCCGCGGGCAACGCCTATAACGCCGCCTATGGCGACGCCTTCGGCGGCAAGGCCCTGGCCTCCAACCCCGATTACGGCCTGGTCAGCGAGCCCTCTACCTATGGCGAGTCCCTGTCCGTGGCCGCCGTGTCCAACGGCGTGGTCAACAGCCCCTATGTCACCGTGGGCGGCAAGAACCTGGCCTATCAGGACAGCGCCACCATCAGCGAGGACGAGAACGCCAAGCCCTTCCGCAGCCTGTCCGCCCGGGGTTCCATCGAGTATGTGGTGGTTCCCAACTACGGCGCGGAGGAGGACTATGCGGGCCTGGACCTGACCGGCAAGATCGCGCTGGTCCAGCGGGGCGGCGGTATGTACTACGAGCAGAAGGAGCGCGCCGCCGCCAACGCCGGTGCCATCGGTATGCTGGTGTACAACAACGTCCCCGGCATGCTGTATATGTCCATCACCGACTGGAAGATCCCCTGCGCGTTTGTCTCCCAGGCTGCCGGCGAATACATGAAGCAGCAGCAGACCAAGACCCTGTCCGTGGCCGCCGCCGACGCCCTGGTGGAGTCTCCCACCTACGGCATGGCCGATTTCTCCAGCTGGGGCGCCACCACCGAGCTGACCCTGAAGCCGGAGCTCACCGCCCCCGGCGCGGGCATCTATGCCGCCGTGCCCGGCGGCTATGAGAGCATGGACGGCACCTCCATGGCTTCCCCCCATGTGGCGGGCGGCATGGCCATCGTCCAGCAGGCCCTGAAGGCCCGCGATGCCTCTATGTCCGGCGCGGACCGCAAGCACATGACCGATACCCTGCTCATGAGCACCGCCCATGTGATCTATGACAACGACGGCGTGCCCTATTCTCCCCGCAAGCAGGGCGCCGGCCTGATGAGCATCAACGACGCCGTGAATACCCGGGGTTATCTGTCCGTGGCGGGCATGGAGCGTCCCAAGCTGGAGCTGAAGGACGATCCCGCTATGAAGGGCGTGTATACCATGACCTTCACCGTTCACAACACCGGCAGTGACACCCTGTATTACGACGTGACCCCCATCGTCCTGACGGACACCACCGAGAGCTACGTCAACGGCAATCAGCAGGAGTTTTCCACCATCAGCGGAAGCTCCCGGCTGCTGCCCCACACCTTCACCACCAACTGCGAGAATAACCGCGTGTCCGTGGCTCCCGGCAAGACCGCCGATGTCACCGTCACCGTCACCGTCACCGACGAGGGCCGGACGATGCTGGCCCAGTTCCCCAACGGCGGCTATGTGGAGGGCTTCGTGACCCTGACCCAGGTGGCCGCAGACGGCAGCAGCCTCACGGATCCCATTGATCTGGGCGTGCCCTTCCTGGCCTTCTACGGCGACTGGACCAAGGCCCCCATCATGGACTCCACCGATTACTGGGAGACTCTGGACGGCTCCGCCAGCCAGGCCCAGGCCTATATGAACACCGCCTTCTCCTCCTCCAGCGAGAACACGGTGGACACCTACCTGGGTGACAACAACTACACCAGCGTGCCGTATCTGGCGGACCGCAACGCCATTTCCCCCAACAACGATGACTTCATGGACAGCCTCACCGGTATCTACACCGGCCTGCTGCGCAACACCAAGAGCCTGAAGTATACCATCACCGGCGCCAACGGCCAGGTGTACTACAGCAAGGACTGCGAGTATGTGGGCAAGTCCATCTACAGCTACGACTATTACCGCATTGTGCCCGCCGGTGTGGACGCCGAATATGACGGCATCGAGCCCTGGTACGGCACCGACGCCCACAACGCCAAGCTGCCCAACAACACCAAGGCCACCGTGACCATCGAGGCCACCCTGCCCTATGGCGACGGCGTGGGGACCAACCAGAAGCACTCCTGGTCCTTCCCCATCACCATCGACACCGAGGAGCCTCATGCCGACAACCTGAAGGTCACCGAGTCCGAGGGCCGGTACTATCTGAGCCTGGACGTGTCCGATAACCAGTATGTGGCGGCCGTGGTGTTCTACAACATCAAGAACAGCGAGATGCTCTATGGTATGCAGGGCTTCGGCGAGGACAAGCCCGGCGTCACCAGCCACATCAAGGAGTATGATATCACCGGCTTCGGCGAGACCTTCGGCATGATCGTCCACGACTACGCCGGCAACTCCAAGGTGTATACCGTCCGCGCTCCCGGCAACCCCGACGATCACGGCACCATCACCCCCACCAACATCCTCTGGACCGAGAACTTCAACGAGAAGTGGCTCCCCGACGACTGGAGCGTCCAGAGTAAGGGCGGCTCTCTGAACACCTGGTACCGCGACGAGGACTACATGGCCGCCGTGGATCATGACGACGACAACCAGCAGAACGAGTGGCTCATCTCCCGCACCACGGATATCAGCGGCGTGGATACCGAGGTCCACATGGTCTTCGATTTCTACACCACCTATTGGTACACCGTGGAGTATAAGCACTGCAACCTGCAGGTCATGGCCTCCGGCGACGGCGGCGAGAACTGGCAGGAGATCTGGAACCTGCAGCGGGATTCCGGCCTGTTCACCGCCTGGACCAAGACCCAGGCCAAGGTGACCATCCCCGAGAGCCTGCAAAACAGCAAGGACCTGCGCTTCGCCTTTGTCTACACCGGTAAGGGCGGCTCCACCCTGTCTATGGACAACGTCCAGCTGTACGCCGAGGAGCGGGACAACTATGTGGCCGTCACCGCCTCCGCCGGTGAGGGCGGAACCATCACCCCCGCCGGTCAGACCCTGGTGAAGAAGGGTACCAGCAAGACCTTCGACATCGCCCCCGCCCAGGGCTATGAGATCGTCAACGTCAACGTGGACGGCGCCGACCTCGGCCCCATCAGCTACTACACCTTCCAGCGGGTGGGCGTGGACCACACCATCTCCGCCACCTTCCAGAAGGCCCAGCCGTCCGGCGACGTGGCCATTTTCAACAATGACTTCAACGCCGCCGACTTCCCCGGCCAGGGCTGGACCACCCAGAACACCAACCGCGGCGGCAAGTATTTCAACTGGCACCAGGGCCGCAACACCATCATGTCCACGGGCACCGAGGACAAGCAGGCCATGGTGGACCCCGACGAGTATGACGAGGATGAGAACACCGGCGGCGACAAGCAGGACGAGCTGCTGATCTCCCCGGTGGTGGATCTCACCGGCAAGGCCGCCACCCTGTCCTTTGACTATGGCTTTGCCCGCTCCGCCCTGTACAGCGGCAAGATGACCTTCACCGCTGAGGCCAGCACCGACGGCGGCAAGACCTGGACCATCATCTGGAACGCCAAGGACGTGCCCCAGGGCTCCGGCTATGTCCAGACGGGCCTGGCGGAGCTTGCCGTGCCCGAGGCATACCAGACCTCCGGCGTCCAGTTCGCCTTCCGCTATTACAAGACCGCCTATACCGGCTCCGGCCAGGTGATGGTGGATAACGTCAAGCTCACCGCCCCCGGCGGCAGCAGCGACACCGTCACCCTGACCACCACCGCCAATGAGGGCGGCACCGTGGCCCCCGCCGGTCAGACCAGCTATGTCTCCGGCCAGGCCGTGGACGTTACCTTCACCCCGGACCAGGGCTATCAGCTGGCCTCCGTGAAGGTCAACGGCCGCACCGTGGACGTGACGGACGGCGCCTACACCCTGGTCATGGACCAGAGCTATGCCGTGTCCGCCGCCTTCGAGAAGATTCCCGACGTCCCCGTGGTGATGTTCCAGAACGACTTCGAGTCCGTCACCGGCGACAGCTTCCCCTTCCACGGCTGGACCCTCAAGGGCGTCAACCCCAACGGCTACACCTGGAAGCAGGATACCTATTACAACTGGAAGAGCCTGGGCAACGACACCAAGCACGCCTACATTTCCGACGACTGGCACGGCGGCCCGCAGGACGAGTGGCTGATCTCCCCGTCCGTGAACCTGTCCGGCACCCGGGATGGCGTTCTGTATTTCGACTATGCCTACGGCATTTACGGCATCAAGAACAAGACCTTCACCGCCACCGTGGAGGCCTCCACCGACGGCGGCCAGACCTGGACCCCCATCTGGAACTTCCAGGACAGCTACACCGGCCAGGAGACCAGCGGCTATGCCCTGGCGGGCAGCGCTGAGGTCAAGGTTCCCGACCAGTATGCGGTGGACGGCGTCCAGTTCGCCTTCCGCTATGTGAACACCACCCACGACATCGCCCCCCTGGCGGTGGATAACGTGAAGCTGATGGCGGTGGAGGACGGCCCCGTGGCCCAGAAGTACACCATCACCGCCACCGCCGGTGAGGGCGGCTCCATCACCCCCGCCGGTGAGGTGTCCGTGAAGGAGGGCGCGTCCCAGACCTTCACCATCACCGCCTCCGAGGGCTATGCCATTGCCGACGTGCTGGTGGACGGCCAGAGCGTGGGCGCGGTGGACAGCTACACCTTCGAGAATGTCACCACCAACCACACCATCGCCGCCCTGTTCACCAAGACGGCCTCCGACGTGCAGTTCGACAACGACTTCGAGTCCGAGAGCTTCCCCGGCCACGGCTGGACCGTGAAGGGCACCCGTACCGACAGCCCCTATACCTGGTACAAGGGCACCAATACCAAGCTCAATTCCACCAAGCAGGCCCGCATCGACATGGATTACTATGAAGATACCTGGGGCGACTGGAGCGTGGGCGGCATCCGCAAGCCCCTGCTGCCTATGGCAGGCGGCAGCGACAAGCTGCAGGATGAGTATCTCATCTCCCCGGTGGTGGACCTCACCGGCAAGACGCCTACGCTGAACTTTGATTACCTGCTGTTCAAGTATGTCATCGGCCGTTACTGCTCCGTGACCGTGGAGGCCACCACCGACGGCGGCCGGACCTGGACCACCATCTGGAACGCCGCCGATCTGGGCGAAATTTCCGGCTATTGGTACAACGGCACGGCCCATGTTGCCGTTCCCGCCGCCTTCTGCACGGACAATGCCCAGTTCGCCTTCCACTTCTATAAGAAGGCCAACCAGGTCTATGAGTATACCGACGCCATGTTCGCCATCGACAACGTGACCATGACCTACGGCGCCACCGATCCCTGCGCCGACGGCCATACTCTCACCGCGGTACCTGAGGTGCCCGCCACCTGCGAAACCGCCGGTACCAAGGCGTATTGGGAGTGCTCCGTCTGCCGGAAGCTGTTCAGCGACGCCGACGGCAAGAACGAGACCACCCTGGAGGCCCTGACCATTCCTGCCACCGGCCACGCCTGGGGTCAGCCTGCCTGGACCTGGACCGGAACGGAGTCCGCCTCCGCCGTGTTCACCTGCGGCAATGATGCGTCCCATACCCAGACGCTGACCGCTGCGGTGACCAGCCAGGTGACCACCGAGCCCGGCTGCGAGAGCACCGGCGTCCGGACGTACACCGCCACGGTGACCTTCGAAGGCCAGACCTACACGGATACCAAGACTGAGACGCTGCCCGCCGCTGGCCATGTCTGGGGCCAGCCCGTGTGGCAGTGGACCGGCTTCGCTGCCCAGGCTGTCTTTGCCTGTGCCCGTGACGCTGGCCATACCCAGACGCTGACCGCTGCGGTGACCAGCCAGGTGACCACCGAACCCGGCTGCGAGAGCACCGGTGTCCGGACGTACACCGCCACGGTGACGCTGGAGGGCCGGACCTACACGGATACCAAGACCGAGACGCTGCCCGCCACCGGCCACGACACCCAGCTGGTGGGTGCCAAGGCTGCCACCTGCACCGAGGACGGCTACACCGGCGATGAGGTCTGCAAGACCTGCGGCATCACCGTGAAGAAGGGCGAGACCATCCCCGCCACCGGCCACGATACCCAGCTGGTGGGTGCCAAGCCCGCCACCTGCACCGAGGACGGCTATACCGGCGATGAGGTCTGCAAGACCTGCGGTGTCACCGTGAAGAAGGGTGAGGTCATCCCCGCCACCGGCCACGATACCGAGCTGGTGGGTGCCAAGGCCGCCACATGCACCGAGGACGGCTACACCGGCGATGAGGTCTGCAAGACCTGCGGCGTCACCGTGAAGAA
>OLQA01002576.1_pt1 | contig 14053 bp, 9 predicted proteins | sample 1673151 | NCBI WGS metagenome assembly OLQA01 (sample SAMEA3136760, study PRJEB25190) | human gut metagenome | biome: human gut; feature: human-associated habitat; material: faeces | place: Austria | collected 2013 | reverse complement strand
TTTTTGGTGAACTTTCTTCAGCGGGCATTTTTAACGTTTGCTGTATCATGTTATCAAGGATTAAACCCCACCATCAGACAATGCGTCCCCTGATCAAGAACGTCTTATCTGACTCTGATAAACAACTAAATATCAAAACCAGCTGAATAAGACAAGCTGGCCAAACCAATAGGATGAAACTCTTTATGTCAAAGACCAACTTAATTCAGAAAACACTCATTCTAGGTTTCCTCCTAGTCAATCTAAGGAGGAAATCTGAATGGGAAATTATGCTAACAAAAGAACTTACATCAATATTCCAGCTAAAACTGATGAAGAATTGGTATCAGTGCTTGCTTATGATTTAGTAAACTGGAAGAATGATTGTATTAAAAATGGTAAATCTGATTCTAAAGAACTCATCGCAGAAAATCAAAGGCTGTTTGGAGCAGCTTAACGATTACAAACTAGAAAGATAACATTAGTGTATTTCTTCTGTACAAAATACAGTAAAACACCTTTTAATTTAACTATAGGAGCATTTCACACATACTATTATGATATGTTTCCACTAAACAGTTTTAAAAGTAAAATAAAGGGCTTATTTAGGGACATTTTCACGTTAGTCCTTAAATAAGCCTTTTTATATCAATATTATTTTTTCTTGCTAGGGTTCACTCTTGATAGCAGTGCTATTGTCTCAAGGTGCTTTATTTATTCAATTCTGTTACCATTCTTTTAAGGATTTCATCTACCTGACCGGCACGTTGTCTGTGCTCGAAGGAGCCATTACTAAAATGATCTTCTCTTAGAATCGCAGTAAGCAACGCAGTACATAATTCATAATCTGCATTTGCCACACGCTGTAATTCCTCATTACAATTAATTGGTTCTGTTGTCATGTAATCCGCGTAGTTACCCCTAAGGTCACCCAAATCTTCAAGCAAACTATAATAAGTTCTTTCTCTTTCTGGATGATCAATGACAGCCTGAATTTTTTTTATTTTTTCTTTGTTTGTCATTGTTTCCTCTTTATCGTTTTTTCAATACCATCAAAATGCGCTGCTGCAATTTCATCTAACTGCTTAGCAATCTCATCAAATGGTTTATTCAAGTCTAACGTTTTAACGCTAATCTGATTACCATGCATTTGATATACATTATCTGGTTGAATCAAAGCATCCACTCTTGCATACAGCAGCATTCCAGAAACCTTGTTATCCTCATCTCCAAATTGATATTCACGATTTTTTACATAAGTAAATATCTGATACAGATTATTTGAATGTAAAGTATGTTTATCAAAGTGAACCTGTGTTGTATTAGTATAATACTTGGCATCAATAATCAATACTGTATTTTCTTTTTGAAGGTGAATATCGCTCTGCATTACTGGAAGCATATCTCCAATGCCATCATCTAAAGACCACGGTATCTGTGAAGCACTGACGGTCAATTTTGGATAATGCTTTTTATAATATTCGAGAATGAACTTCTCGTACAAACGGCACATTCTCTGCTCATCAAGAAAATCCATCAGCTTTGTAGTTCCATCCGTGTTTGTTTGGAGCAAACCTTTCACTACCAAATAACATATAGAAATCAGCATCTGATAGGATTGATTGTTCCTGTTATATTGTAAATTCCAGTTCACAGAGTACAAGTCAATTGGTGTTACATCTGCAAAAAATACCATTAGCTTGCGGAGTTCCTTTTTTCTACTTTTTGCAATATCTGCTTTTAGAAGAAGTTCCACTGTTGATTTGATAATCCGATTCATTGTGCTATTAACAGAAAAATCATCGTATGTACAAATCAGCTTTTTTCTAAGCATGCTTTGTGTCTTTAGCGACTCCGCAATATCAATTTTGCCTCGAAGCGATGACAAATCTTCAGTTTGAGCAATGTACTCTTTTCCAAGTCCACGTTTTAGCTGGACAGCGATACCTTTTGCCAATATTGCTGCCATCAGCTCTGTAGTATTATTAAATTCTTCAGTAGCTATTTTTTTGTATCCCTGTTCATTTAGAACTTTGAAGGCATACGACAGCATATAATAGATATTTTGAACCGGTATCACTTAATCGCACTCCTTAAATTACTGCTCCAATCTTTCACCTTTGTAGGTTCATCAAACCAATATTCCTTCAAAAGCGGAATCAGCTCATACTCAACAATGCCAGACAATACTTGGTCATTAATCGTGTCTGGTAACAGATTGCAGAAATAGCTATGTCCTATACAGAAGCCATCGCCTAATGATTCATCATTAGATATTGCATTATTCAAACTCTCCACACAGGCAATCAGTTTATCAAATTTCTCATTTTCTAAGCTCATTCTATATTTTCTGAATCCATCCGTTGTAAAGCCCGGCTTGATTTCAAAGAAAGCAAATCTTCTTCTGAGCGCATAATCCAACATAGCCAAGCTGCGGTCAGCTGTATTCATCATTCCAATGATATATATATTCTTAGGTACAGAGAACTTCTCATCAGAATATAGAAGCTGTAACGAAACGCCTCTTTTGTCATTTTCAATAAGCATAAACAGCTCACCGAATATTTTACTTAAGTTACCTCTGTTAATTTCATCAATGATAAAGAAGTAATCATTATCTCCATCAATTTCAGCCTTCTTACAGAAGTTATAGAAAGCACCTCGCTTCAGTTCGAATCCATCCGTCGAAGGTCTAAATCCCATGATGAAGTCTTCATACGAATAGCTTTGATGGAACTGAACCATCATAACTCTTTCTACATCTTTTACTCCCATCATAGAAAATGCGATTCTCTTGGCAGCAAAAGTCTTACCAACACCGGGAGCACCCTGAATGATAATGTTTTTCTTTATACGAAGTATTCCAGAAAGCTTTTCATATTCCTCTTCAGGCATAAAGACTTCAGACAGGAAATCTTCCTTTGTGTATGGTGGATATGTTTTCTCCACATCTTCAGCATCTTCTTCTGTTTCATCTTCAAATAAAGAATTGAGCTTTTCTACATAATCAGTGTATGAAGTAATATCTGTTAAAGTTTTCATTACAGCCTGACCTGGATGTGGCCATTTTCCATTATGAGTCCAATCTACCTGACGGATATTTTTATATTCATCGTCTCTAGTATCATCATATTCATAATCGGACATAACGACACCACGTCCTATGATTTGATGCATTCCTTTCTTAACAAAAACAATGTCACCAATTTTCATTTCATTTGCGAATTGCCATGTTGCATGAGCAGCATTCTTATAAGAGAGACTTTCATCAATTACTTCTCTCATTTTGATCTTCATTGCATCTTTACTATCAAATGTACTCAGATCTCCAATTTCTCCCCAACCGATGGCCATTATTCCTGATGTATAAAACTCATCCCACATGCAGGAACCTTCTCCAGGAGCGTAAAGCCAATATCTAACAGTATGAACATCTTCATCTGCAAGTGCGTCAATATTTTTTTCCTTTTTACTTGGGCTCGAAGAGAGAACATTTTTGAATATATCTGAAGCCATTTCACTAGTCATATCAACAGATTTTCCAGCCTCAGTTAATGTCCATATTCCATAAACACTTTTGTCAATATAGCCTGCATTCACAAGATAATTTCGTGCAAATGCAACTTCGTTCTCAAATTTATTGACGTTGTTCTTCCCTCTTGTTTCGTTGATTTCATCTTCTGATAATTGCTCATTCTCAATAATTTTTGCTCGTGCTTCAGCAGGAGTTCCAGAGCCACCCAGATCACGCAATGCATGAATCAAAGGTGCAAACCAACGCAAGAATGCCGCCTTGGAGGATTTTTTCCCTTTTACCTCAGCTTTTTCTTGATTAACTTGTTTCGATACAATCCATGCTCTATATGACAGTTCTGGAAAATTTTTGTATTCATAATCACTATCTTTTAATGCGTGCAGACACGCATCTTTTATTGCTAAATATTCTGCTGCATATGGTACCTTATTTAGTTTCTTCTTCACTGAATTTACAAAGTCAACCGGCATATTATCTGGATCTACAATAAACCACCTATTTATTGAGTCCAAATTAATGAACTCATATGGCCTAATCCAGTACAATCCCATCGTTATATTCCAACGAATGCCTAACTGATCATGAACTGTATCATACCATTTAGTAAATATCTCACGGTTTGCCGCATCATCTTTTTCCGCAAGATTAATTGCTGATTCATAAAGCCCCCACAAGTTATCAATATCAGTAGCCTGCCTATCATCTTTAAATCCATAGTAGGTTGCCTTCAAATTGTTAAGTACAGGAATTCCATCAAAATTATTTGGAACCTTTGATTTGATATTAAAAACAGTTGCAAAGCTTTCTAAGATGGCGATTCTATTAGCATTAGTTATTCCCTTATTGAAAAGTCCAAATACAGTAAAAGGGTCTATGTCTATTATTGAATCTTCACGTTCTAACTTTGGCAATTTCATATTAATTGCACTATAAGCACTTTGTATATCAGCAATTAATTCTGCACGGTTATTTTTGAATTCCAAAAGTTTTGTGGCAAACTCCGAATAAAAATTTATCCATTCAAATTGCATTTTCACGATACCTCCTGTTCATCGTTGATTTTCTACTTTTTTACTGGCGGCTGGTGAATTAGATGATCTTTTGATTGAACTTTCAATTCTTCATAGATATCATCATAATCCGTCGTCCATTTTAAATGAAGAAGCATATCATATGTTTCATTGTCATCGCCCACTTGACCTTTGGAAGTCATATTCAACGTCAAATCAGCAAGACTAAGCATATGGTTACTAACTCTAAATGGAATATGTATACCTAAACACGCAGATATCACATTTGACTTAGTAAGGCTTTCACCCTTCTTCATGTTACTTATTGTTCTGTTATCCAAACCTGTAATACTTCTTAAAAGTCTTGCTGTATAATTACAGATACTTTTATCCATTAGGGTATCAAGTGCTGGTCCGAATTCTTCCCCATCAATTGCATTTAACATCTCTTTTGACATTTCATTTACTAGCCCATACTGAGATAGCAAATCCTCTGTTATAGCATCATTATAATTAAATGCTTCATCCGCTTTTGATTTTGGAAGCTTCACATAATGCAATGTTCCATCTTTTTCATCCACAATGAATTGTAAGAAACATTCTTCTTCATGTGTCTTTGCATATTCAGTTAATCTTATTTTTCCACCATCAGTACGCTCCATGCATTCCGATGTTGCAACACAAAGTTTATCTTCCACATACGCAAAACATTCTGACTCAATAACACTTTTTACAGCTTTGCTTTCTGAATACCAGTTTTCTAAGGTCTTGTAGCTGACAGAAGTTCTTACCTCTCTACCGACATAATCATTATCTGTTAGCTTAACAACAACCACTTTCGGTTTATTGTATTCCCCCGGCTCATCAGCAGAACGTGTAGATATCTGTTCTACCTCAATAACATTTAAATATGGATCTTTTCCGCCAGAGAAAATAAAATCACGTAAGTAATTCTCGCTGTAAATTGGTAATCGTAATGGAACATAGTCATCCTTAAATACCAATCTAAAAAAGTTCTCTGCCTTTGTCTTATTAACTGATTTTTTTAGCTCAGTAAATGTTCCTCGATCATCAATGTTACTTGGAGTTGCGTGACGATCTAGTAATTCTTTAAGCAAAGGATAGTAACATCCAAGACGTCTAACAACACGATTAATTCGTGCATGCTCATCTGCCTTCATATAATCAGTAATATAATCTCTGAACGTTTTTCCTGGAACTAAATTTGCCTGACCACTTTCTACAGCATGAATAAATCTTTCTGCATATCGTTGTTCTTCCTGTGAAAGCATCGAAAATGATCTATGTAATTCCTTCAATGCCGCATCGACAACTCCTGGATCGCTATCGCCTTGAATCAACTTGACATACTTATCAAAATTAGAATTCATATAATTTGCGTCGATCTTTCCGGTATCATATTCTGTAATATGAACGTCAATTTCATACGGAACATCTCCACCGGCTCCACCACCGCCACCACGAGTTATCTCTTTATATCTAGCTAATAATGTCAGGTATGTCTGTTCATCGATAAGCATTTTTATAGCATCTTCATTCTGATCCTCATCCGGATAAGAATTCTTGCTCCAAGTAAACCCTTGTATAATAGCTGCTTCAAGATGATTCACAAATTTATTAAATTCTTTTGCGAACTTTCCTATCGCTGCATTATCAGCAGGCAACTTTTCAAAATTTACAATACCTGCATTTTTGAATATCTGTTCTATACTTTGGAAAAGAACATTCATGTTTCTTAGATTGTTTGGCAATTTATCCACAAACAATCCTGTAGGGACATCACCTGAATATGCCTTTACAGCCGCTTCAATATTCTTCTCCATTGTATTTGGTCTACGATAGTATTTGATAATTCCAAAAGGCTTCTCAGCCATATTGTAAAGTCTGTTTGTACGCGAAAAGGCCTGGATTAGGTTTTCATACTCCATCATCTTATCCAGATATAATGTATTTACAAACTTGGAATCAAATCCAGTAAGCATTTGATTAACTACAATAAGAATATCAATTTGCTCATCCTTACCAACACTATCAAATGGTTTTTTATGACCCAATCTTAGGCTGACTTCCTTACGAAATTTATCATACGTTGGAATCGTATACTTCTGATTAAAGTGCTTATTATAAGCTTCCAAGATTTCAACAATTCCATCTTCCTTCTCTAAACTTCCACCACCTTCATTATCAATAGTAGGATCAAACATTGCGGTGATGAATAAGTCAGGAAAAGCTTTGACCATCAATCTATAATATTTAACTGCTTCTGGAATACTGCTGGTCGCAAAAATAGCATGAAACTTTCTATTTCTACTGTATAGCGTCCATTTCTTTTTTATATCCTGTATTACGCCATCAACATACTCATCTTTTTGGTACTGCTCATTAGGCACAAAATCTTCTATGCCTTTTACATATTTTCCATTTACCAATTCTCCATACATCTTGATTTGAGATGAATCCATGTATTTAAGATATACTTTTTCCTTTTTAGGATCGCTAAAAGCGTCCGCTTGGTCTTTTGCTTTGGCTTTACTGAGCGCAACCTTCTCTCGTATATCAGCATCATCATAAATACGCACCATATATGGATCGAAGCCAAGAACATTTTTATCCCTGATTCCATCACCTAGAGTATATCTATGAATCTCATCCCCAAATATTGTCGGGGTTGTACTGTCTTTTTTTGCATTTAAGTCTTGAATAGGTGTTCCGGTAAATCCAAAGATCAATGCATTTTTGAATGTGTTTTTTATATCTACAAGCATATCTCCAAACGTAGAACGGTGGCACTCATCAATGATGATAACCATTCTCTTACGCTGAACAATTTTTAAATCTGCTTCTATATTAACCACGTCTTCCCTTGCGATATTACTCAACTTCTGGATTGATGTAACAATCAAGGTATTATCAGAATCTGGGCTTTTTAATTTAGACATTAAAATATCTGTATTTTCCGTTGCCTGAACAGATTCTGTTCCTGTAGCAAATGAACGGTACTCCTTAAGTGACTGTATTCCTAATTCTTTTCTATCAACCAGAAAAACCACTTTATCTGCATCATGATTAGCAGCAATGAGCTGAGCAGCTTTAAAGCTAGTCATGGTTTTACCGCTACCAGTTGTATGCCACACATAACCACCGAGCTGCTTCTTATCATCCCAGTGACTCTTTTTCTCCGCAACAATATTAGCAATTCCAACTGCCGCATAATACTGATAACTTCTCATAACTTTTAATATGCCCTCATCAGTATCTGCAATCGTATAGAAGCCAATTAGCATATGTGCCATTGGAATAGATAAAAATTTTTTAATGAACGTATACCATTCATTTATAGGATTGTTATTAAAATCAGCCCAATGAAAATAAAAGGCCTTGTTGAACACGCCCTTCTCTCCCGGATTTGCAAAATATACGGATTCCTTAGGTTGCATTGCCACAAAGATCTGTACTAGAGAAAAAATACCTCTAAATACACCTTCATGTGAATATTTTTCTATTTGATTATATGCCTCACTAACCGGAATTCCGCTGCGTTTTAGTTCCAGATGAATGACAGGCATACCATTAATTAACAACATTAAGTCACCTCTTCTGCTGTTGAGAATAGGTGATTTTGTTTTAAACTTCGGCTGCTGAACAATCTGATATCTACTCTGTCCTAATGCAATTTCCTGGCGATCATAAATTTTTAGAGAAATCTCTTTACCCAGATGAATCGGGTCGTTAGGGTTATCACGGGTAATAGATATACTACGCCCATTGATGAACTCATTTAGGGCCATTGGCGATTGTAGATTTCTTACCTGGTCTAAAATCTGAGCCATCTCTCCGGAAGTTAATGGCTGATCATTCAATCGCGTTCCCTGCTTATTATTATTGAATAATATGTTCGCCCAATTCTGAATTAAATCTTCTTCAGATGGATATCTAATAACATCCGATTCCCATCCATGCTCGATGAGGGCTTTTATGACAGCTTCTTCAAAGTCCTTTTCTTCATTAAAAATAATATCTGACAAGTCTATCCCTCCTTATACGAACATCTTCTGAAGACATCCTTTTTTCATTCTTTTCGTAATCTCAATTTCTTGCTCAGCACATGAAATGAGCTCATCGAGCTTCAACAAAAATCTAGCAATCCTACTTTGCTCTTCCACATTCCTAGGAACTCTAACCACAATTTTACTGAATGCTGGATATTTTAAGTTCCAAGTGTCGGATGTTAATCCTTGTGAGTTAATTTCAAAAAGATGAATTATCTCTTTCTTCTTAAACATATAAGCAAAGAACTGAGTGTCTATATCTCCTATTGGCTTTACTACAGTATATGCAGGACTTACAATACCTTCGTATGGTGAGCGCCCACTTGCTCCTTGCCACATTCTCATTGAGTTATAAGCAATATCACCAATACAAACTCTTTTGTATTTAGATTTATCAGTATTTGAATTGTCGTGGCGATCTAGTTCAGAAAATTTCTTTATTCCTGAACCAATTGTAACTGATAGTAATTCTCCGTTTGGTAAGCTTTCTAATCGCTCATCAAAGCACGAACCAAGTGTTCGTTCCTCCCAATCTCCCTGGAATTCAGAAAATCTTATTTCAGGAACAGTAGCACCATCCTTAGGGAACATCTTTTGCAAGCATGATTTCTTCATGTTCTGTAACTTCTCAAGCTTACGCTGGTGAAGAGTGATGAGGTGGTCGATGTTGCGGAAATAGTCTCCGATTTTTCTTTGTTCATCAAATGTTGGTGTATCTGTTCCAACATTACTTATTATTAATTTAGAAAGACTTGGGACACCAGTGGACTCATCCTTTTTCTTCCAATCAACATTTTGAAATAGACAACTTGTAAAATCTAAATCATAGTCTTCCTTTGGAATACAGTAAAATAGCGTATCTACCGTCCAAAATGGTGCCCTTAATAGGTATGGCTTATCAATCGTACCTTTTCGTCCGATACCAATAGCATCCTTATCATTTGAAAGAGCCTTATCTACACTGCACATATAGCCACCAGTTCCATATACCGGAATATTGCCTTCTCCAAGATGTTTATAGTCCATTCCACTCCCAATATTTACCACATCTGATAGCTTATGCTGTTCCCAATCGTCAGTATATCCAGAAAAACGAAGTTTAGGTGTTTTATTATTCTTTTTCATTTTTTACCCCCATATACTTCTTAAATTCTGCTAGACCATCAAGATCATCTTTGCTACCAGATAAACCATCAATCATCTGAATAAGAGAACCAGCTGCAGATTCTTTCTTTTCCTCAATATCACTATATGTAGTTGCATATTTTGAATTCAAATTTTTAACTTCCGAAACCAATGCTGTAATTACATCATCTGGCAAAGTTCCTAATCCGGATACAATAGGCTCAATCCACTTCAACTCTAGCAGGCGAAGTGCATCTTCTTCATCGAGATTCTCTATTGTGTCTATTGTTTCTATTTCTAGTTCTGCTTTCTGAGCTTTTACAGTTTTCTTCAACTCGCTCTCTTCGTCCATCAATAGCATTACTTGTTTCATTTTCGCATCTAGAGAATCCTTTTGGAATTCAAATTCCATTTGTACTTGTAGGATTCTTGCATTAATAGCTGCCTTTCCATAGGTGCCATCCTTATTTGTTGACATTGTGCTCCAGTTAACCACAGCTGTGTTTTCGATGTATTCGACTTTGTCCTTCTTTTTAGAGAGTTCTAAATACGCTTTTAAAGCATCAATTTCAGGACCACCAACATCCGCTAAGGCTTCAGCGACATATGCTTTTACTTCCTTTGCAACAAAGCCATTTTTATCTTCGTTGACAATGTCCAACTCTAGTTCATCCTCTTCCAATGACTCTAATATCTCGGTAAAACTACAAGTGATTTCTGCGAGTCTAATCTCATTTGCAGCTATTGAATCCAACTCTTCTTTATGAAACTCCTTTTGTACAAGATCAAATGGTAGAATACGGCCTTTCCAACCTTCCTGAACTTCAGTGACTTCATCCTCATCTTCCTTTTTCTTCTTAACAACCATGTTTGGATCAACCTTGAAGATAGTTTCAAATCCTTCACCCTGAATCATTTCTAAGTCAGCAGTTATAGTGTCCCAATTTTCTGAAAGAATCTGAAAAGCTTTATATTTATCAACTAACTTAATGTTCGCAGTTCTATCAAATATGTCCTTGCAAACAACTTCACAAGTGCTCTGTGTATTAACATCGAGAATATCTTCAATCAAATACTCCCTCAAGACATCCTCAAATCCATCAAAACTTGAGTTATAGCGTTCAATATAGTCTTTGACTGAACTATGTTTTTCAATTACTCCTTCAATATTAGGGTCCACAATAGTTACATACTCGGATGATACTTCTGTAAACAATTTTTCATATAACCCAGAAAATGTATCCCAATATCTACTTAGCGACGAGGCCTCGACCTTGGGTATTCCACCAAATATAATTGCATGAATATCCCAAGGTTCCTCTTCCTCAGAAGAATCAACATATCTTGGAATGTTCAAATTATAGTCATTTTGACGAATTGTATCCTTTGACACTAATGCGGCAAATTTATCTTCTGGTTTTCTTGCTTTCAGTGTATCAACAATCTCCCTAATATCGCGGGCTCTTAATTTGTTATTCTTGCCGGCTTTCTCGTACTTCTTGGATGCATCAATAATAAGAACATCTGAATCAGATCTTGTTCTCTTAAGCACCATAATAATCGTTGGAATTCCTGTACCAAAGAATATATTTGCAGGTAAACCAATAATAGCCTCTATATGATTGCGCTCGATCAAAGTCTTTCTAATGGTTTCTTCTTCGCCGCCTCTAAACAAAGCACCATGCGGGAGGACAATTGTCATAATGCCATCATCTTCTAAGTGATATAACTCATGTAGTAAAAACGCATAATCTGCCTTTGCCTTTGGAGCAACTCCAAATTCCTTAAATCGAGGATCGAACTCTTTATTCTTTGGATCCCATTTTTGAGAGTACGGAGGGTTGGAAACCACCGCATCCACCTTAACAAGCGAATAGGTTTCATCCTTATTTTCATCTGTTTCAAAAAATGGCCAGTCATCTTCCAAAGTATCGCCGTTTCTAACATTGATATTAGCTGGATTAATTCCTCGCATAACCAAATTCATACGAGTTAAGTTATAAGTATTCTCCTTTAATTCCTGCGCATAATAATCGATCTTGTTCTCACCTTCGATATATTGAGCCATAGATGCGCCAATATTAATGAGCAATGAGCCTGAACCTGATGTGGGATCATAGATTTTAATATGATCTCTATCTTTAAGATGATTTGCTACAATTTCAGACATCAATACAGATACTTCGTGTGGAGTATAAAACTCTCCTGCTTTCTTTCCAGCATTAGCTGCAAACATGCTGATGAGATACTCATAGATAAATCCCAAAACATCATAGTCTTGCTTTCCATCCATCGGAATTCTTTTTATAAGTTTAAGAAGCGCCTTTATTGATTTGGTCTGCTTTGTTGATGTTTCACCTAACTTTGAAAGGCCACTCTGCAGCGTCTTAAATATATTCTCAAATAATTTCTTATATGTCGGTTCGATATTGGCATCAAAATTACTCAATGCATCTCTTACATCAGATACATCAAAATCATCGCCTTTAGAAAGCCATGATGAGAATAAGTCCTCATAAGCAATAAAATATCCAATATTCTCACTAATGTGCTTCACAAGTTTCTCGTCATCTGCTGTCACTTTTTTAATATCCTCGTCAGAATATTTTTCTCCTTTCAGGAAAGAAATTTCACGATCCGAAAGATATTTATAGAACATAAATCCAAGGATATAGTCCTTATATTCATTCGCCTCTATCTTTGATCTCATCTGATTGGCTGACTGCCAAATAGTAGATGCTAATTGTTGTTTATTCATCTATTTTTACCTCCTGCCGCTAAGTCGCGGAATTGTTTAATTATTTGCAGCCTTACCACTTCGAGCCCATTCCTCAAGTTCAGAATATTTGAACTTCCAGGCCTTGCCAATTTTCTTCCTCGGAATATCCTTGCCTTTACGAATCCAATCGCGAATTGTAGCTGGCTTTACTCCTAAGAACTCAGCTGCTTCAGTTGTTCCAATCCATTTTTCTTCATTATTGGTAGTACTCATAGCTTCTCCTTTTCCTATACATACTATGCCAATCTTTATTATACATTATTTTGTGTCAATTTTCAATTGTTTGTATCTGTTTATATGTGTTTGCGTGGTATGAAATAATTAATGAATTTTTTTGATGAACTTTCTTCAACACTTATAGCTTTTTCCCATACATAATCACACCCCTTTTAATCTTAAAGCCTTTATTTTCAGCCTCATAGCCCGTTGAACTTTCTTCAGCGGGCATTTTTAACGTTTGCTGTATGATGCAATCAAGGGTCAAGAACACCTCATCATCAGACGATGCGTTCCCTGATCAAGAACGGTCCTATCTGACTCTGATGAACAACTAAATAACCAAACCAGCTGAATAGGACAAGCTGGCCAACCAATAGGAGGAAACTCGCTATGGCAATGGCCAACTATATCCAGGTATCGCACATGTGGAATTTCCTCCGCGTCAACCCAAGGAGGAAAGCCACATGGCAGAGAAAATTTATGATTACAGTAACAAGAAGAGCTACAATGGCGTAGCACCAAAAGAGAATGAGGCATTAGTTCCATTCTTAGCACATGAAGTTTTAAAGAATTACCATCAGGATGTAAGAGACGATTTTCGCAAGTGCAATGACGGAATCGTCGAGGACAACTTCGAAACCTGGAACATCCGAGGCAGAAAGATTCTGGTAGGATTCACAGCTATCCCTAAGGATCAGGTCAAATCCTACATGGAAGGATTCTGGAAAGAAAAAGATGCGTATCTTGAATCGACTCGCAAAAAAAGATACTTAATTCTTAATAGCAAGGGAGAATACATCCGCGCCCTAAGTGCAATAAATGTGAAGGATGCGAACGTCCGGAAAAGGACCAGTACCTCTCTCGCTATATTTCATTAGACAAATTTATGGATGATAACAGCGACGACGATACTAATCGCAGCGGCTGTGAACCAACAGATAACACTTCAACTGAAAACTCAGTTCTCAGTATTATGATGATCAACGATCTCATCAACGAAGTATCCTTGAAGTACCCATAAGCTAAAGCAATCTTCTCTCTTCTGATGGACGACCCACAGATCAGTAATGCTCTGAAGCAAGTCGACTTGAAAAAGGGAAAGAGCCAGGCATATGATTATGTGAAAAAGATGCAGTCATATGCTAAAGACCTTTATTATAAGAAGTATCATTAATTAACCTGCAGCGACCGGATGAAAACCGCCTGGTCGCTGCTTTTCTATGGAAAAAGCAATCGTTATAAGGTGAACCCCAGGGTTCATTTTCTCTTGTTATCTATCCCCTAGTGTCAACCCTACCTTATGGACCAGTTCTCACAAAGCCATTTTCAAACATAA
>OLQA01002572.1_pt1 | contig 14063 bp, 8 predicted proteins | sample 1673151 | NCBI WGS metagenome assembly OLQA01 (sample SAMEA3136760, study PRJEB25190) | human gut metagenome | biome: human gut; feature: human-associated habitat; material: faeces | place: Austria | collected 2013 | reverse complement strand
ACGGCGTGTACGACGACGTCCCGGAGCAGGCGTTCTCCGGCATCGGCGGCATCGATGACCTCGAAAAGAAGTGGCACGATCTGCAGAAGGAACTTGGTGAGTGATGGCTGAATCGTCAAAGGCCCTGATGCAGGTCAACATCGTCGCCGCCGATCACCCGGTGTGGCACGGCACGGCGAAGTCCGTCACCATCCCCGCCTCCGAAGGCGAGATGGGTATTCTGGCCGACCACGAGCCGGTGCTCACGGTGATCAAGGGAGGCACGGTTTCGGTCGTGGATCCCGCAGGCGAGCGCCATGCGTTCGAGGTCAGTGACGGATTCATCTCCTTCGATTTCAACAAGCTCACGGTTGCCGTCGAACGCGGCCGTGACGTGGTCCGCACTGAAGGGCCCGGTATCGAATAGCGAGCTCTTCGGCACGGCAGCGGCTGTGCCGTTGCGCTCGCACTGGGCGTCGTCTGCATCCCGCAGGCGGCGCCCTTTCTGCGTTATCTACTCGGTGTTATCCACCCCGTCAATGCCCGGCGCACTCCACCATTCCCACCAAAATACGGGTTGAAATCGCCGAAATCCGCAATTCCCCGTGTGAAATCGCCGTTTTTGGATCCTGAAACGGCGATTTCACACGGGGAATTACTCAAAGCGGCGATTTCAACCCGTATTTTGGCGTTCGATACGCTCGCGCTGTCGGCGCGGCCGTACGGTTCGTGCCTGTTACTGGTCCGAGAGGCGCTCCCTCCCTTCCGTGCGTACTGTACACTGGTGTGACGTGCGCGTTATTGTTGCTGATTGCTCTGCTGAATATTCCGGTCGCCTCAGTGCGTCGCTTCCTCCCGCGAAGCGCGTTCTGCTCATAAAGGCCGACAACAGTCTGCTGATCTTCTCCGAACTCGGCTCATACAAGCCGCTCAACTGGATGGCTGCGCCCTGCACTTTGAAGGACGTCACCCCGGACTCTGTTGAGGCCGCGGACGGGCCTGCCCCCGAGCATATCCTTCGCGTCTGCGCCGACAAGACCAGCGACGTCTTGGAAGTCTCCCTGTACCACGTCTACTCCGACACCACCTATGACCTCGGCATCGATCCAGGCCTCATCAAGGACGGCGTCGAAGACCACCTCCAGCGTTATCTCTCCGAACAGATCGACCGCATCGGCCCCGGCTCCAAGCTCATCCGCCGCGAATACCCCACCGCAATCGGCCCCGTCGACATCATGGCCCTCAACGCCGACGGCGAGCACGTCGCCATCGAGATCAAACGCCACGGCGGCATCGACGGCGTCGAGCAGCTCACCCGCTACTGCGAGCTCCTCAACCGCGACCCCCTCCTCGCCCCCGTCCACGGCATCTTCGCCGCCCAGACCATCACCCCTCAGGCCCGCGTCCTCGCCCAGGACCGCGGTTTCGAATGCCTCATCCTCGATTATGACGAGATGAAGGGTAGGGAAGATGATTCCCTTCGCCTCTTCTGAACACGCCTGAACACACCGCGATGGCGCGTTACCTGCGTTGCGTCTCAGTCGCGGTACCTTTGTACCGCTTCCTTCGGTGCGTCTTGGTACCGCGCGCATCGCGGCGTGTTCAGGGGTGTGTTGTGTGGTGGCGCGTTGCCGGCGTTGCTCCTCAGTCGCGGTGCGCTCAGGCGGTATGCATGCGGCCCAGGGCGATGGCAGTGCGTAACACGTAGGCTTCGCGCGCGTCGGCGGCGTCCCAGCCGGTGGTTTCGGCGGCCCGCTTCAAACGGTACCGCACCGTGTTCGGGTGTACGCTCAATTCCTTGGCCGTGGTCTCCAACGAGCCGCCGTTGCGCAGGAACGTGGACACGGTTTCCAAAGTAGGATCGTCCGGCCCCGCCGTCTGCAGACTGGCATATACCGTATTCACCAGCTCGTCCACGGCATCCTGATCTCCCAGCAGCGCCCGCTCAGGCAGCACGTCATCGGCACGCATCGGGCGCGGAACCTGCGGCAATGCGGGAGCCGCCGCAATCGCCGAACGGACCGCCTGCACCGTGCGGCAGGCACCCTCGACACCGCGGCGCAAAGGTCCCAGGCACACCGGCGCCTTCGTCGAGAACGCCGACAGCGTATTGGTACACGTTACATCGGGCGTCGCCGCCGCACGCGGCATGATCAGCGCCACGCACAGACCGTTCGTCGTCCCCGTCACGCACGGTCCGCCGCCCAGATCATGCACGGTCCTGCGGATCGCGGCCCTTGTGCCCGCCATCGTGTGCAACGGCTTGCCACCGATGGCAAAGCACAGAAAATCATCCGAAAAATCAAGAATCCCCAGAATCGCCGCGGCACGCTCATCCGCCAACCCATTGACCAGACACGCGAACGCCACCGATTCCAGTCGGGAATCGGCGTCATCCTGAGCGGAACCACTGCTCAGCAGGTCAAGAAAGTCAACGGAACCATGCTCCGTGTCGAAATCGGTCATACCGTCCAGCATAGCCGAACCGTCTGCAAGCGTCACCAGTCGTCACCGGATGTCCGCGTTGCGCCGCGCCCGCTGCGACTCCCGCCAGAACGTGAGCACCACGAATCCGAACACGAACGCCACCGGCAGCATATGTCGCTCGAAATTGTTCGCGGGCGCGGTGATCATCACGCCCATGAGCAGCAGCAGCGGCAGATGCATGACCAGTGTGCGCCACCGGCGAAGCACCACTTCGGCCGCGCCGATCAGCAGCGTCATCATCACATACAGGTTGCCGTGAGCCACCCATCCCAGCACCGGAATCTCACCGAACTGCTTTGCGCCCTCGGCGATGGACTGCCGCCACTCGCTGCACCAGTATTTGATCCACGTGGTCTGGTCTGTCACATAATCGCTGGTCACGTAGTAATCCATCGACACGTACGGCTGATCCATCGGGTTGAAATAGCCGAAGCACTTCGCCAGCAGCGCGTCGATGGCGGTGACGGGATCGGCCTTGACGATCTGCCACCAGGTGCTATTGAACCGGGCTATGTCCTTCTGCGTGACCGACCGCCAGCGGTAGCTCACCTTCTTCGACTGGATACCGGACGACTTCACCGGGTCGGCATCCTGCGGCTGGTAGGCGTCGGCCATCTGATCGAGATTGAAGATCGGCGCGATCTCCTCCCTGGCGGACTGCGGTATGCTGCCCGGATTGCGCTTGGCGATGCGGGCGATCTGCTGCAGCTGGACGCCGTGGCTTTCGATCGGATCGCCGCTGATGATCGCACCGGTGCGGGTCAGCATCACGACGCCGCCATGCAGCACGATGACCGGCAGCAGCAACGCGACGACGTACGCCTTCCAGCGGCGATGGTCGGAAAGCAGCGCAAGAATCAGCTGCAGCACGATGATGTACCAAGCGTACTTCGCGCTCGCCAGCATCACCACGCAGGCCAGGATCAATGCGATAAGGCTGCGACGGCGCAGCCTGACCACCTTGTCGCCCTTGCCTCGCCACGTACGGAACAGCTCGTACCACACGCCGAACGCCCACACGAACGAGAACGCGAACAGAGGCGATTTCGTCAGCGAGATCGTCGAGAACACCGCGAGCGGACAGCATAGGAAGAACAGGATAATCACCAGACGCGAGAACCATCCCGAGGCACCTTCGGGCAGGCGTCCGTTCCCGGCACATGCCCGCGCCGCGAAGCCGGGGGAGGCGTACCCGCGCTCCGGATGCGCGAAATCAAGCATGACCAGTGCCATCGGCCCGCGTTCGGGATGCGTGAAGTCAATGCCGGCGCGGCGCGGCAGCCACGGCAGGTTGAAGAACCGGTTGGCGGTGGCGGCGCAGCAGAACGCGGCGAACAGGAACTGCGCGGATGACAGCACCACGAATCCGACGTCGTTGGAATCGGTGAAATACCGGGAGACCGACAGCACGGCACCATACAGTACCGTCAGCACGATGTTGTGCTGATCGGTCAGGTATGTCGGATTCGACGGCCATATGTAGTGCGCGGTCGGATAGATGTCCATCGGCACGAATGAGAAGAATCCGATATACGGCTGATCCAGGCCGGTCCATTGGTTCCAGGCCCAGCTGAACTCGCGAGCCTGAGAGCGGATGTCGGCGCCGAACGCGGACAGCAGCGTCGTCGGCACCCAAAGCCAGCCGATGAACAGGATCAGTGCGATTTTCCACCACCGGTCGGTGGCACGTACGCATATCCGGGCGAGGAACCGTCCGGTCCGGCTGACCCACGAGCCGGGAGCGGATGCCAGGAGCCGCGCGGCCGCGCGACGTGCGCCCGCCGGAATCAGGCGCCGTGGATGCAGGCCGTTCTTGCCGCTGGACCAGCCGAACACCGGTATGCCGTTCGCCCAGCGAGTCATCGCGACCACGGCGGCGAATGGTACAAGGAATCCGACAACGGCAAACAACCAGTTCACCGCGCCGAAATCCGCGATCGAGGAGTCTGCCCAGTAGAGCGGCCCCACCGCCACGCACAAGGCGATCCACAGGCAGGCCGCGACGGCCAGCGTCCATCGCGCCACGGTCGCGAGACGCGCGAGGGCGGTGCCGGTGGCGCGTCGTGACCTGCCGCCGCTGCCTCCGCACCCGCCGCGGGCCGGGGTGGCGGCGGAGTGATCCGTGATGTGAGCTGTGGTCATGTCACGGTATTCTACCGATGCGCCTTGAACGGCGGCGATCGTGCCATTGCCGGCATTTGCCGTAGGACGATATCGGGCATAATCTGAAGGCATGTCGGAAACAGCAAGGGGAATCATTCCAAACATGCCACGCACCACCGAGGTGGCTGACAATGTGATTGCGGTGGCGGAAACCGCATCGACCAATACGCTGGCGCGGCAGATGCTGCGCGACGGCACCATGGCTCCTCCGGCCGACGGGGGTGCCGGTGTGGCCGTGGTGGCCACTGATGTGCAGAGCGCGGGCCGCGGCCGGCTGGAACGCACATGGGTGAGTGCTCCCGGCGAATCGATGACCTGCTCGTACATCGCCACGCTGCCGGCGGGCGTGATCGCCGACGGCAGTGTAAACGGCTGGCTGACGGTGATCGCCGGGTTTGCCGCGCTGGATGCGCTGCGGGGCGCGCTCGCCGAATGTGGGGTGGCCAGTGAAGATTGCGGTCTGCGGCTCAAGTGGCCGAATGACCTGTTCTGCCAGGGACGCAAGCTGGGTGGCATCCTCACCGAGATGGTGCCGCTGCCCGGGCGCGATGACAGCGCGGCGCTGGTGATCGGCATCGGCATCAACCTCGCGATACCGGCCGACCGGTTGCCCACGGAGCAGTCCACGTCACTGCAACTGCATGTGCAAGGGCTGCCCGATGCCCGGACACTGCGTGATATGATCGCCGCGCATATCGTGCGGTCGCTGAGTTCCCGACTGAGCGGTTTCGTGGCAGACCCGCATGCCGCCGCCGAGCGGCTGCGCGAGGAGACCTCCCGCGTGTGCTGGACGCTGGGACGTCGTGTTGAGGCGCGCTTCACCGATGGTTCGGTGCTGACCGGTACGGCGACGGCGCTGAACGCCGATGCGTCGCTGAGCGTGCGTGACGATGCGGGCGAAAACCATGTCGTGCACACGGCCGACGTCGGCGTATTGCCGCTGTAGTCGCAGCGAACGGTTCTCAATAAGAAAGGTGTGAGCCTGCATCCGTCCGAAATGAACAAAAAAATGGAAGAAGCCCGGAATTCCGGGCTTCTTCCATATGAGCGTTTGTGCGGGAATGTTAGAAATCCTCGCACAAACGCTATTGAGAACCGTTCGCTGCGACAACAGCGACGCGAATCAGAACAGCTTGGCCAGACCGGTCGCCGCGAGCGACGCGACGACGGCCTTGATGACATCGCCGATCACGAAGCCCATCGACGCAATCGCCACGGTCGTGAACGGAACATGCATGACCATGGACTGAATCGTGATGCCGAACAGGTACAGCACCACCAGGTTGCCGGCCAGTGAGGCGCCGAAGTAGCGGACGGCGGTCAGCGCGGCGTGCGGAGCCGAGTCAAGACGCGCCTTGCCGCGCAGCAGGGCGGTGACGATTACGGCCGGCAGGAAGCCGATCAGGAAGCCCGCGCTCGGGCCGAACAGGGCGGCGGTGGAGGCGCCGCCGGCGAACACCGGCAGTCCGGCCGCGCCGGCGGCCAGATACAGCGCCACCGCGCTGCCTGCCTGACGCCAGCTGAGCATCAGACCTGCCAGCATCATGACGAAGGTCTGCAGCGTGATCGGCACCGGGGTGCCAGGGATCGAAATCTCACCAGCTGCCGAAGCGAGCCACATGAGGACGGCGAACAGCACCGGCTTGCCGATGGTCGAAGCCAGCATACGGCCGCGCTGGGCGGTGGAAACAGTACGTTCGGACATGAATAACCCCTCTCGATGATGAAAGAACGGACGGCGAGTGTCCCCCCGTTGTCGCCAATGATAGAAAGCCCTCGCCTTAGACGGCCTGTCGGGAACATACAAAAGTCGAGACGGCCTTTTGTGGATGTTCGCCGGTTACGGTGCCGGAACTTACGTGGCCGTTTGTCTTCGCTCTACAAAATATCGCCGCCGTTTTTGTCGAAAACTTGACTCCGCACTCGCGCGCATACGGCGATAGTGGAATATATGGGAAATATCGTCAAAAAAATACTCGTCGCCAACCGCGGCGAGATCGCGCTGCGCGTGGTGAGAACCGCCCGGGAGATGGGGATTTCCACGGTGGCGGTGTACTCCGAACAGGACCGCAACGCCCAGTACGTCCAGCTGGCCGACGAGTCGTACCTGCTGTCGGGTGACACATACGCGAGCACATACCTCAACGAGGACCTGTTGATCGGCATCCTGCACCGGTCCGGCGCGAACGCCGTGCACCCCGGCTACGGATTCCTCTCCGAGGTGCCGAGCTTCGCCGACAAGGTCGAGAAAGCGGGCGCGATCTGGGTGGGACCGCATCCGCAGGCGCTGATCGACCTCGGCGACAAGATCACCGCGCGTCGCGTGGCGAAGTCCGCGCAGGTGCCGCCGGTGCCGGGCATCAGCGAGCCGGTGCGCGAGCTGCGCACGCTGCTGGACTTCTCGCACACGTACGGCTACCCGGTGATGATGAAGCGCACCGACGGCGGTGGCGGCCGAGGCATCACCGTCGTGCACGACGATGACGAGATGCGTCGCTTCTACATGAACCATGACGCGATGCAGGGCGGCGACCTGGACGAGTACTTCATCGAGAAGTTCATCGACAAGGCCCGCCACGTGGAGACCCAGTGCGGCCGCGACCGTTTCGGCGACTTCACCGTGTACTCGACGCGTGACTGCTCTGTGCAGCGGCGCAACCAGAAGCTCGTCGAGGAGGCCCCCGCTCCGTTCCTGCCGGACGAGGTCATCAACCAGCTGGAGACGTATTCGCGCAGCCTGTTCAACAAGGTCGACTACATCGGTCTGGGCACGTGCGAGTTCATGGTGACCCCGCATCGAAAGGTGTACTTCCTGGAGGTCAACCCGCGTCTGCAGGTCGAGCACACGGTCAGCGAGGAGGTGTGCGGGCTCGACCTGGTGCGCGAGCAGATCGATATCGCCGACGGCGGCCACCTGACACCGGCCCCCGCGCCGCGCGGCCACAGCTTCGAGCTGCGCATCACCAGCGAGGATCCGGCGACGAACCTGACGCCGTCCTCCGGCACGCTGGAGCGCATCGTCTGGCCGTCCGGCCCCGGCCTGCGCATCGATACCGGCGTGGAGCAGGGAGACACGGTCTCGCCGAAGTTCGATTCGATGATGGGCAAGGTCGTGATCACCGCGCAGAGCCGTGAGGCGGCTGTCGCCCGCGTGCGCCGCGCGCTCGACGAACTCGTGATCGAGGGCGTGCCGACCCCGGCCAGCCTGTTCAAGCAGATCTTCAACGACGATGAGTTCACCGCCGAGCATGGTCATCTCTTCGACGTGAGCACGAAGTGGCTGGAGCGCAAGTACCTCAACCATGAGCCGCAGACCGTGCGCTCGGGACAGCCGGCGTCGCTCAGCGGCGAAGGCCAGGACGCCGGCGCGAAGGCCCCGACGAGCGAGAGCTTCGTCATCGAGGTCGACGACCGCCGCGTCAAGCTCACCGTGCCGACCGACATCGTCAACAACCTCATGGGAGCGGGGCGCTCGCGCGGAGCCAAGCGCCCGTCGCAGCCGCTGCGAGGCCAGGGGCTGCACGCCATCGCGGAGAAGAAGGAGCACAACGACGGCAAGTCCGGCGTCATCGCCTCGCCCATGCAGGCGGTGGTCACGCGCATCAACGTCGCGGAAGGCCAGTCCGTCACCAAGGGCGACCTGCTGGTGGTGCTGGAGTCGATGAAGATGGAGAACTACGTGTACGCGCCGGTCAACGGCACGGTCGCGAAGATCTTCGTCGCGCCCGCCACCGGCGTCGAGGCCGGCGAGACGCTGGTCGCGATGGACGTCGACGGCGCCAAGGCGCGCGACAAGTCCGGCGCGGTGGATGACGGCGGCAAATCCGCAAGCACCGCGAAGAGCGGCAAGGAGGGCAAGTGATGACCGATATCATGAACTCGCCGGCCGTGAAACAGGTCATGAAACAACCTGGGCACGTCTCGGCGGACGGCGCCGCACAGGCGCAGGGCGAGCAGCCGATCCGCGCAGCGGTGGTACGCGCGGCGGAACTCGCGCGTGACGCTGAATCCAACGCGCGCACCCGCCAGCACGCCAAGGGCAAGATGACCGCCCGCGAGCGGCTCGGACTGCTGCTCGACACCGGCTCATTCGAGGAGATCGGCCGGTTCCGCGGCGGCGACATCAACGGCGGCAAGGCCGGTTCGGCCGTCATCACCGGATTCGGTGACGTGTACGGCCGCAAGATCGCCGTCTACGCGCAGGACTTCTCCGTCAGGGGAGGCACGCTGGGTCGTGCCGAAGGCGAGAAGATCTGCCACCTGATGGACATGGCGCTGGACCTGAAGGTGCCGATCGTCGCGATCGTCGACTCCGGCGGCGCCCGCATCCAGGAAGGCGTCGCCGCGCTGACGCAGTACGGCCACATCTTCCGCAAGACCTGCGACGCCAGCGGCTTCGTCCCGCAGATCTCGCTGATCCTGGGTCCGTGCGCCGGCGGCGCCGTGTACTGCCCGGCGCTGACCGACCTGATCGTCATGACCAAGGAGAACTCCGACATGTTCGTCACCGGCCCGGACGTCGTCAAGGCGGCCACCGGTGAGACGATCAGCATGAACGACCTCGGCGGCGGACTCGTGCACAGCACGAAATCCGGCGTGGCGCACTACCTCGGCGAGGACGAGGCCGACGCGATCGACTACGCGCGCACGGTGCTCGCCTACCTGCCGTCGAACAGCGACGCCCAGCCCCCGATGTACGCCTATGCGGCGACTCGCGCGGACCGCGAGACCGCGAAACGCCTTACCGACATCGTGCCGGACAACGACCGCCAGCCGTATGACGTGCTCGACGTGATCCGCTGCATCGTCGACTACGGCGAATTCGTGCAGGTGCACGAGCTGTTCGCCACGTCCGCCGTCGTCGGATTCGCCTGCATCGACGGCCGGCCGATCGGCGTGGTCGCCAACCAGCCGAACGTTCGCGCCGGCATCCTCGACGTGGACGCCTCCGAAAAGGTGGCGCGGTTCGTGCGTCTGTGCGACTCGTTCAACCTGCCGGTCATCACGCTCGTGGACACCCCCGGATACAAGCCGGGCGCCGATCAGGAGCACGCCGGCATCATCCGCCGCGGCGCCAAGGTGATTTACGCCTACGCCAACGCACAGGTACCGATGGTGACCGTGGTGTTGCGCAAGGCGTTCGGCGGCGCGTACATCGTGATGGGATCCAAGGCCATCGGCGCGGACCTGAACTTCGCGTGGCCCTCCTCCCAGATCGCGGTGCTCGGTGCGGCCGGCGCGGTGAACATCATCCACCGCCACGACCTGGCCAAGGCCAAGGCCTCTGGACAGGACGTCGATGCGCTGCGGGCCAAGTACATCAAGGAGTACGAGACCAGCACCGTCAACGCGAACCTGTCACTGGAAATCGGGCAGATCGACGGCATGATCGACCCCGAACAGACCCGTGAGGTGATTGTCGAATCGCTGGCCACGCTCGCCACCAAGCGGCGCGTCAAGCGCACCACCAAACACCACGGCAACCAGCCCCTCTGATTTTTGAAGACGTCAACCAAACACAAGTAAGGAAAGCAATGACCACCTTCTTCCTCAATCGCCTAGTCACCGAGCCCCATGCGCTCGCCTTCGCCGGCCAGTCCACCCCGTGGCCGGTAGCCCTGGCAGACCAGACCACCGATCCCAGCCTTGACGAGGCCCTGCGCGGCCACGTCGCCGCAGCCGGCCGACTGCTCACCCCGGTCGCCGCCGACCTGCTGGCCACCACCGGCCGTCCGGTCGACCTGTTCGGCTTCGCCCCGAACCCGGCACGCCTCGGCGCCGCAGCCGACGCCACCGCGTCCGTGGAAGGCGTGGCGCTGACCCAGCTCGGCGCCCTGCTCGACCTCGAACACCTCGGCTACAGCGTGGCCCAGGCCAAGCCGCTCGCCGTGCTCGGCCACTCCCAGGGCGTGCTCGCCGTGCACATGACCCGCGCCATCGAGGCCGCCGGCTCCATCGAGGCCGCCGGCACCACGCTTGACGAGATTCTGGCCGTGGCCGCCCTGATCGGCGCCGCCGGAACCCGCCGCGTGCGCGAACTGGGCCTGAACCCCAAGTACGGCGAAGCCAGCCCGATGCTCTCCGTCAAGGGCGCCACCCGCGCCCAGGTCGAGGCGCTGGTGGCCCGCGTCAACAACGCTCGCGGCCCGATCTCCATCGCCGTCACCAACTCCGACAACCACCACGTGCTGTCCGGCTACCCGGAAGACCTGGCCGCTTTCGCCCTCGAAGCCGAGCGCGAACACCAGCATCAGGCCAAGCTGCGCGAGCAGAAGCTCCACGGCGGCACCGTGTTCAACCCGACCCTCGAATACCTTGAGGTCACCCTGCCCTTCCACTCGCCGCTCATGGCCGACGCCGTCGAACAGACCGTGGCCTGGGCCGGCGCCTGCGGCTTCGACCAGAAGCGCACCCGTGCACTCGCCGAGGAAGTGCTCCTGAACCACGTGGACTGGAACGCCCGCGTCAAGGCGCTGTTCGACGACGCCGACCCGTCCAAGCTGTGGATCGTGGACCTCGGCCCCGGCAACACGCTCGGCAAGCTGATCGGCAACGTGGTGCAGGGCACCGGCATCGGCGTGGTCGAAGCCACCACGCTGGCCGAGCGCTCCACGCTCTCCATGCTGGAAAGCGAGCCTGAGCGCACCCAGAACTGGAAGGCGTTCGCCCCGCGCGTCATCAACACCCCGGCCGGCGCCAAGCTGGTCACCAAGTTCTCCAAGCTCACCGGCAAGCCGCCGGTGCTGCTGCCCGGCATGACCCCCACCACCGTGGAACCGGAAATCGTGGCCGCAGCGGCCAACGCCGGCTACTGGGCCGAGCTCGCCGGCGGCGGCCAGGTGACCGCCGAAGTATTCGACCGCCACATCGCTGCCCTCGAAGACGAGCTGGAGGAAGGCCGCACGGTCGAATTCAACGCGATGTTCATGGACCGTTACCTGTGGAACCTGCAGTTCGGCTCCTCCCGCATCGTGCCCAAGAAGCGCGCATCCGGCGCGCCGATCGACGGCGTGGTCGTCTCCGCCGGCATCCCTGAGCTGGACGAAGCCGTGGAGCTCATCAAGAACCTGCAGGCTGACGGCCTGCCGTACGTGAGCTTCAAGCCCGGCACCGTTGACCAGATTCGCCAGGTTGTGCGTATCGCCAAGGCCGTGGCCCCCACCACCATCATGATTCAGGTTGAGGGCGGTGAAGCCGGCGGCCACCACAGCTGGGAAGCGCTGGATGACCTGCTAGCCGCCACCTACGCCGAAGTGCGCGCCTGCGACAACCTCGTGCTGGTCGCCGGCGGCGGCATCGGCACCCCTGAACGCGCTGCCGACTACATTTCCGGCCAGTGGGCCCACGCCTACGGCCTGCCCGACATGCCGGTCGACGGTGTGCTTATCGGCACCGCCGCGATGACCGCCAAGGAGGCTCACACCAGCCCCGAAGTCAAGCAGCTGCTCGTCAAGACGCCCGGCATTCCGGCCGACGCCAAGTCCGACGACGTGTTCGCCCCGCAGGCCGCCCACTGGGTGCCGTCCGGCAAGTCCGTCGGCGGCATGTCCTCCGGCCTGAGCCACCTGCACGCCGACATTTACGAGCTCGAGAACGACTCCGCCGAATGCGGCCGTCTGCTCGTGCGCGTCATGAAGCACCCCGAAGAGCTCGACTCCCGCCGCAAGGAAATCATCGAAGCCCTGAACAAGACCGCCAAGCCTTACTTCGGAGACCTGGCCTCCATGACCTACCTTGAGTGGGCGCAGCGCTTCGCCGAACTCGCCTTCCCGTGGGTCGACCCGACTTACGCCGACCGCTTCCAGCACCTACTGCAGCGCATCGAAGCCCGTGTGAACGACACGGACTCCGGCGAATTCACCTCCAAGCTGTTCACCGCTGATGGCGTTTCTGCTGAAGAGGCAGCTGCCGCTGACCTGCTGACCCACGACGACATTCTCGCCGATCCGGCCCCCGCACTCGAAAAGCTCGCACTGGCCTACCCGCAGACCGCCGAACTCAAGGTGGTTCCGGCCGACGTGGCTTGGTTCCCGGTGCTCGTGCGCGAATACCCCAAGCCCATGCCGTTCGTGCCCGTCATCGACAACGACCTGCTGCGTTGGTGGGGTCAGGACCAGCTCTGGCAGTCCGAAGACCAGCGCTACTCCGCCGATTCCGTGCGTGCCATCCCCGGCCCGATCTCCGTGGCCGGCATCACCACCATCGACGAGCCGATCGCCGACATCCTCGGCCGCTTCGAAACCGCCGCCATCAAGCGCGTGCAGGACGAACAGCAGGCCGCCGATGCCGCTGAGAACGACGATTTCGCCGCACTCGGCGAGGCCACCAGCGCCGAGGACTTCATCCGCAAGTCCCCGAACATCTCCTGGGTCGGCCACATCACCGACAACCCCGCCTACGGCACCGCCCTGGGCGACCAGTACTACGAGATCCGCGCGTTTGACGCCGCGGCCGGCAAGTACGATCTGGACATCCACCTCGACACCTACTGGGACAACGACCCGGACGGCGGCACCTCCAAGCACGCCGTGCGCGATATCGTCATCCCGCTCATCGTGGAAGGCACCGAGCCCGGCCGTGTGCCGGTCGTGGACCGCGAACGCCTGATTCCGGACGTCTACGCGATGCTCGCCGCCACCGCAGGCATCGGCAACACCGCCATCACCGGCGACAAGCTCACCGAGATGCCGCAGCTTGACGGCAAGACCTCTGACGAGCGTCCGTTTGCTACCGCCACCGCCGCCTACACCCTCTCCGCCAACCTCGGCTTCGACCACGAAGCGGCCACCGGCGCCGCTCTGCCGACGACCCTGCAGCCCAGCCGCATCGCTCCCGATGCGCTGGTCGGCCCGGCCTGGCCGGCGATTTACACGGCGCTCGGCTCCGTGTACGTCAAGGGCTACCCGGTGATTGAAGGCCTGCTCAACGCCGTCCACCTCGACCACCTCATCGAACTTGAGGTGAACGAGGAGGACCTGCTTAAGCACACCGGTGAAACCATCACCCTGAAGTCTTGGGCTGAGGATTACTTCGAGTCCGCCTCCGGCCGCGTGGTCACCATCCACGTGACCCACACCGCTGCCGACGGCACGCTGCTTGCCCGCGAAACCGAGCGTTTCGCGATCCGCGGCCGCGTCTACTCCGATGCTTTGCCGGCAGACGCCCCCGAGTTCGGCGACGCCGAGCACGAGGAGATCGCGCCCACGCCGCGCCGTCTGCTGCGCCGCGTGAAGGTCGTCGCCCCACACGACATGACCGCCTTCGCCCGCACTTCCGGCGACTTCAACCCGATCCACACCTCCACTCGTGGCGCTCGCATCTCCGGTTTGGCCGCTCCGCTTGTGCACGGCATGTGGCTGTCCGCCACCGCCCAGCACGCCGTGCAGGCGCTGGACGAGAAGGATGCCCACTACGAGATTGCCGGCTGGACCTAC
>OLQA01002570.1_pt1 | contig 14080 bp, 9 predicted proteins | sample 1673151 | NCBI WGS metagenome assembly OLQA01 (sample SAMEA3136760, study PRJEB25190) | human gut metagenome | biome: human gut; feature: human-associated habitat; material: faeces | place: Austria | collected 2013 | reverse complement strand
CATCAATCTTCCCATCTTCCAGAAGCTTCATCTGATCCTCCCCGCCGTCAAAGCTCACTACCTTGATTCGATCTTCCCCTGTTGTTTTGTCCATAGAATCCAGAACATTCACCACAAGGTCTGCTACTGTTTCATTGGTTGCAAAAATTCCTTTTACATCCGGATACTCCTCCAGCGCCTCTTCCACATAATCCACGGCCAGTTCCGCTGTCCATCCTTCACAGTTGGCTTCATATACTACCTGAAGATTGCTGCCTTGTAGTGTATCCTCAAACCCTTCTTTTACCATTGCTACATTGTTATCTGTGGCGGATCCCTGGATCATAAAGATCTTTCCGCCGTCCGGAATGGCTTCCTCCATAGACTGTGCCATGATCTCTCCCACCATACGGTTGTCAAAGGAGATGTACATATCCGTATTGGCGTCATTCACCATACGGTCATAGGAGATCACCCTGATCCCTACATTGTGGGCACGCTCCACAGCCTCAGATAATGCCTTGCAGTCTCTGGCAATGATCACGATCACATCCATATGCTTCTTGATAAAATAGTCGATCTGGCTGATCTGCTCTTTTGTATCTGCTCCCGCATCCTGAACATTCACTTCCGCTCCCAATTCCCTTGCGGTCGCCACGAATGCATCCCTGTCACGAATCCACCTCTCAATAACAAAGGAATCCACTGTAAGACCGATCTGAATTTTCTTTTCACCACTGTCTTCCTCTGTATCGTTTTCCTGTGCAGCTGTCTGCTTTATTTTTTCGGAAGCGCAGCCATTCAGCATCAATGTCAACAGACACAGCAAGATCAACAGCTTTCTGATCATTTTCCCCCCGCTCATATTGTCTACCTCAACCTCTCTCTGAATTCACTTGGTGTCACGCCTTCGTATTTTTTGAATTTGCGGGAAAAATTCGCCTCGTCGGTGTAGCCAACGCGCTCCACAATGGCCTTAACGGGCAAAGCGGTGGCAGCCAGCAGGCGCTTGCTCTCCTCAAAGCGCTTACGGTCGATGTACTGCATCAGGGAAATACCTGTCTTTTCCTTAAAATAACGGGTGAGATAAGAGGGAGAAAAACGCAGGCTCTCGGCAATGGAGGAAAGCGAAAGCGCGGGCGAGGCATAATTTTCCTCCACATAGTCATAAATCGTGCCCAGCAGGCCGCCGCTCAGCTGCGCCGAGCGCTGCTCGTACAGGGTATCGGCCAGCAGGATACAGAATTTGTACAGGTCCTGCTGGAGCACTTCCGTGCTCTCGTAACAGTTTTCATACAGCAGGTCCAACATGTTTACCAGCATGGTCTGCTTGTTTTCGGCGCATTCCGGAATCAGCTTGTTCAGGCGTGAAAGCATGTCAAAATAGGCGAGTTTGTAGGAGGGAAGGGTGGCGGCCCGGGTGATATCGGCAAAGAAGCGCCCCACTCCGCGGGAGATGTCCGGGTAGCTGCACGCCTTGACTGCTTGAAGAATATCGTCCGCGCCCGTATAAGAGAGACGCGTGCGCTGGTTGCGGATGTCGGCCACAAATTCCGGCGTAATGGTGGAATTGGCGTGGAAGAGGCGGTACCGGCAGTTGGCGCTCGCCTCCCGGAAGGCATGGGGCAGATCTCCGGCCGCATAGACCGCGCTGCTGATGCCGCAGGAGAGCGACAGCCCGCAGCTGCGGCACAGCGCTTCGCGGATGGCGTCCAGAATGCAGGCGCAGTCTGCGTCCGGCCCGAAGGCAGCGACCGCCGCGATCCCCTGCCCGTTTTGCAGGTCCACCGCCGCGCCGAAGCCGTCCTGCGCCCCGCACATCGCGGCAAATTCCTGCCGCAAAGCGGATTTGATGCTCCATTGCTGCTTGGGGAGATACGTCTCCACAAAATGAATGGTATCGTCAAAGCGGAACACCAGGACGCGCAGGCCGAAGCGGCTCCAGCGGGAAAGCAGCGTACTGTATTTCTGTACGACGGTTTCGGAAAAGTCCCGCCCGCCAAGCACGCCCAGCAGATACAGCAGGTACTGGGATTCCTCCAGTTGGCTGTGGCTCTCCATAGCGGCTGTCAGAGAAGTCTGCTGCTCCACGAGGTCTTCAAAAATATGAGAGAGCCGGGCGATCTCATCCGGTTCCTCCGCGGGCGTCACGCCGCCCAGCTGGGAGGCGCGCTGTACCAATACGGAAAACGGGCGGGCGGTATTTTGTGCCAGCACATAAGAAAGGCGGAGGCCCGACACCGTGACGAAAGCTGCCAGCAGCACAAGGCTGAGAACAGCTGTGAGCGTAGGCTGATAATATTGCCAGAAATCCAGGGCCTGCACCACCTGGACACCGTAATTCTCCAGCTCGTGGCGAAATACGGCCTTGCCGGAAAGGCTTTCAGGCCCGACTGCGGCAGCACGGGCGGCGGTGATATCGTTGCCGTAAGTGGGGCCAAAGTACAAAAGCAGGTTTTCTTCGCTGTCGAATACATAAATGTCGCTGTTTCCGGCCGCTGTGGCGCGCAGCCCGCGTGTAAAGGAGGTATAGTCCAGCCGCAGCAGCAGTCTGCCGGGAGAGAACACATACGAGGAGGGGATGGGCATCACATACAAAAGGCTTCTGGTATTGCCTGAGAGTTGGGGCACGAAATGGGCATGATCCGCGGCATACACCACTTCCATAAGCTGGTTTTCCGTGAGGCTGCCGCTCAGTTCGTCGCGGCAGTAATCGGCGTAGCTGAACCGCCCGGCGCTGGAATAGATGACGCCGTTGATTTGCGGGTACAGCGAATCTACGTAAACGATGCTGAGGGAGGAGAGAGAGTTGACGGAGGGCGCCAGCATTTCCAGCTCCCAGACGATATTGTGGGGCAGGTCTCTGTTATTATAAAGGTTATAAGCCATGAGCTGGGAATCATTCTGGACGACGATGCCCAACTGTTCGGCACTGGCGATGAAATCCCCGATCTGCTGGCTGGCCTGGCTCAGGGCCATCGTCTGCAGGCTGGCCTGCCGCTGCTGTGTGCGGACAATGGAAAAAACATTGAAAACAGAGAACATCAGAATGATGACCATTACAGCGGTTACATTGAATTTCATCAGCGGACGAAAGAGCCCGGGCAGCTTTTCTTTCATACTCATCACCTCCAATTGTAGAATTTTGCTGTTTTTTCTTCTGTTGTAAAAATATTATAGGAATATTTAACAATAAAAACAAGAATTAAGGGTGTATCTGGGCAAATATTGCGGCGGATGTCAATTTTTGCACATGGCAAAATCGTGTTTTGGGTTGTACTATGAACACAAATCCAAAGGACGGACGGTGAAAAAAATGGTTAAAATGCTGCAGGGCGGCCGGACGGCCGCACCGGCACGGACACGCGCCGAAAAGCGGGCGCGCGGCAGGCAGCGGCGCAGGCGGGTGCTCACAAAGCTCAACCAAAGCAAGAGCCTTTACTTGTTTTTGATCCCTGCGATCGTCTATTTCATTATTTTTTGTTATCTGCCGATGTACGGCGTGCAGATCGCCTTCAAGTACTACTCGCCCCGGCTGGGCATCTGGGGCAGCACGTGGACGGGAATGGAGAACCTGAACCGTTTCTTTGATTCCTATTATTTCTGGAGGCTGCTGCGAAATACGGTAGGGTTGAGCCTGTATAACCTTATAGTGGCGTTCCCGTTCCCGATTTTGCTGGCGCTGGTATTCAACGAGGTGAAAAGCCCAAAGCTGAAAAAAGCCGTGCAGACCATTTCTTACGCGCCGCATTTTATTTCTGTGGTGGTCCTTGTAGGCATCCTGAACCTGTTCTTCAACCAGGGCAACGGCCTGATCAACGTGTTCCTCGACAAAATGGGTTTTGAGAAGTTCGGGTTTCTCACAAGCTCGGCGGCGTTCCCGTCCATGTATGTATGGTCGGGCGTGTGGCAGAACGCGGGCTGGAACTCCATCATTTATATTGCGGCGCTGGCCGCCATCGACCCGCAGCTGCATGAGGCGGCACAGATCGACGGCGCGTCCCGCCTCCAGCGTATTCTGCACATCAACCTGCCGGGTATCCTGCCTACGGCCATCATCATGTTCATCCTGGATGTGGGCCAGGTAATGAATATGGGCTTTGAAAAAGTATTCCTGATGCAGAACGCCCAGAATACTGAAACGTCGCAGGTGATATCCACCTTTGTATATGAAGCGGGCCTCATCAACAGCGATTACGGGTTTTCCACGGCCATCGGGCTGTTCAACAACATTATCAACATTGTTTTGCTGCTGACAGTCAATAAGATCGCAAAAAAAATCAGCGATACGAGCCTGTTCTAATGGTGGGAAGAAGGAGGTATGGATTATGTCGGCAGTAAAAAGGCGCAAACAAAAACTGGGCGCAGGAGACAGGGCGTTCAATATTGTGCTTGGGGGCCTCACCGCAGTCAGCGTTGTAGTGATTTTGTATCCTCTGATTTTCGTGCTTGTCGCATCCATCAGCGACCCGATGGAGATATTTCAGGGGAACGTGTGGCTGTGGCCGAAAGGCTTCAACCTGGAAGCATACAAGCAGGTATTCCGCAACGGGGACATTTTTACCGGTTATAAAAACACTCTGATCTATACGGTTGTGGGGACGCTTGTCACCATCATAATCACATTCAGCGCGGCATATCCGCTGTCCCGCAAAAAACTGTACGGACGAAGCAAGCTGATGGGGTTTTTCCTGTTCACAATGTTTTTTTCCGGAGGGATGATACCCACTTACCTGATGGTGAAAAATCTGGGCTTATACAATACCATGTGGGCCGTCATCCTGGTGGGAACGGTGTCGGTGTATAACATTATCGTTGCCCGCACTTTCATGCAGAACACGATACCGGAAGAGCTGTATGAGGCCGCATCCATGGACGGCTGCGGAGACATCCGCGTATTCTTTAAAATGGTGCTTCCGCTTTCGGCGCCCATCCTTGCCGTTCTGGTGCTGTTCTACGGCGTGAACTTCTGGAACAGCTATTTCAACGGCCTGATTTATTTGAGCGAGCGCTCGGCCTATCCGCTGCAGATGTTCCTGCGGGAAATACTGCTGAACAACATGGCGGACAGCATGATCGACACCGCGGGTATGGACATCAGTAAGTTTATGGTGGGAGAGAGCATCAAATACGCGGTGATCATCGTTTCCAGCGTGCCGATGCTGGTTTTGTATCCGTTCCTGCAGAAGTTTTTCGTCAAGGGCGTCATGATCGGCGCGGTAAAAGGGTAGACGGGAGGCCGTAAGGCCTCCGGGATATATAAAAAAGAGAAAGAAGGATGAAAGATGAAAAAGTGGTTGAGCATGTTTTTGGCAGCCGTGATGCTGTGCGGCGTGCTGGCGGGCTGCGGCGGCACACAGAGCGGCAGTACGCCTGCGTCCGGCGCGCAGAGCGCGAGCGCGGCGGGGGACTCCAACGTGAACGCCGAGGGCTTCCCCATCGTGAACGAGCCGATCACGCTGCGGGGCATGGTCGCCCTGAACGCGAATGTGAAGGACTGGAACGAGCACCCGGCCCTCAAGCGCATGGAGGAGCTGACAGGCATCCACATCGAATGGGAATGCGTGCCGGACGCGGGCTTCACGGAGAAGCGCAACCTGGCCTTTGCCTCCGATGACCTGCCGGACATTATCCTGCGCGCGAAGATCAGCCCGCAGGAAGAGATGAAATATGCGGCCAACGGACAGCTCGTTGCGCTGGACGAGTATCTGGATTATGCGCCCAACCTTTCGGCGCTGATTGAACAGGACGACGCCATCCGCAAGGGCATTACCATGCCGGACGGCCATATCTATTCCTGCCCGCAGCTCAACAAGACCGAGGGCAACCTGATCCACCACTACTGGATCAACAAAACCTGGCTGGACAACCTGGGCCTGGAAGCGCCTACGACGGTTGACGAGCTGTATGACGTGCTGGTGGCGTTCCGCGACAACGACCCCAACGGCAACGGCCAAAAGGACGAGATCCCCTACTGCGTGGTGGGTAAGGACTATCCCCACCGCATGTTCTACGACCTGCTCGGCTCCTGGGGCTTCGGCATCAACGGCGTTATGGATTCCGATTATGCCTTCAGCTGGCTGGATATCGACGACGCGGGCAAGGTGCGCTTCATCGGCCGTGAGGACAAATTCAAAAATATGGTGGAATTTTACAACAAGCTGTGGACGGAGGGTCTGGTAGACAAGGAAAGCTATTCTCAGGACCAGACCCAGGCCGCCGCAAAGGTGAACGCCGGCCAGGTGGGCTTTGTGGCCCGCGCGCAGAACACCCAGTGGATGGGCGCCGCCGCTGAGAACTATGTGCAGTGCCCCGTACTGGAAGGCCCCTACGGCGACCGCGCGCTCATCAACGTGGAGAGCAACGTGCAGATGACGGGCGTTGCCGTCATCACCACCGCCAACAAATATCCCGAAGCAACCATGCGCTGGCTGGACTATTTTTACAGCGAAGAAGGCACCGTGCTGTGCCGCCTGGGCATCGAGGGCGAGAGCTATGAGGTCGTGGACGGCAAGTACCAGCTGCTGGATAACATCAAGAACAACCCCGACGGGCTGACGCTGGACCAGGCTCTGGGCCAGTGGGCCATCTTCCCGGGCGGCTACCTGCCTCAGTATATCACCAACGAAGTGGACCAGAGCGCGGCCCAGCTGCCCGAAACCAAAGCGGCCAACGATGTGGTACGCGATTATGTGGTGCCCTTTGAGACAGTGCCTCGCGTAAAGTTTACCGAGGAGGAGAGCATCAAGCTGGGCACCTATGCGCAGGATATCGTCAACTACGCCACGGAGAATGTGGTGAAGTTCATCACGGGCGAAAAGAGCCTGAGCGAGTGGGACGCCTACGTGGCGGAACTGAACAATATGCCGGTTGAGGATTACATCAAAATCAACCAGGACGCTTACGACCGCTGGAAGGGTTGAGCGGAAAATGCATTATGCGGCGCCCCGCGCCTGTAAACCAGGCGCGGGGGGACGCCGCTCCAAAGGAGAAGAACAATGAAAAAAATCAGATTTGGCGTGATCGGCTGCGGAAGCATCGCCAACGAATACCATCTGCCCGCGCTGCGGCGCGTGGAGGGCGCGCAGCTCGTGTGGGCCTGCGATCTGATCGAGGAGCGCGCGCAGAAAGCAAAGGACGACTTCGGCTTTGAAAAATATACGCTGGATTATCACGACATCCTGAACGACAGCAGCATCGACGCGGTGTGCATCTTCACAAAGATCGAGATGCACGCGACGCTCTGCATCGAGGCGGCCGCCGCGGGCAAGCATATCTTTTCGCAAAAGCCCTTTGCCTATAACATTGAGGAAGGCCGCAAGATCATCCGCGCTGTGGACGAGGCGGGCGTCAAACTCACGCCGTCCTTCATGCACAGCTATATGGACGGCTCCATCGCGGCGCGCAGGATCGTGGAAGAGGGGAAGATCGGTGAGATCCGCCACATCCGCATGCGCAACGCCACCAAAAATCCGTTCGATTCCGCGCCCGGCTACGGCGGCTGTATGATGGACATCGGCTGCCACGGGATGGACCTGATCCACACAGTGGCGGGGTCCTCCATTGAAGAGGTGTTCGCGCTGCACCTGTCCCCGCGGGACGAAAAGCGCAGAGAGGAATTCGGCGAGCGTGCCAACCTGAACGGTGTGGAAAATACCGCCATCCTCAACTACAGGCTGGCCAGCGGCGCAACGGTGTTCCACGAGGTTTTCTGGACGCAGGTGGCGCAGACCAACCGCTTTGAAATGGAAATTTACGGTGCGAAGGGTGTTATCTATCTGTACAATCCCCACCGCAGCGATATCGTATATTATGGCTGGAATCTGGACGGCCATCCCCGCAAGGATATCCACTGGCAGGCCGCCCCCGTCGACCCGCAGTTCTTTGGGTACATTCATCACAAGACATTTGTGGACGATCTGCTGAACGGCACGAACAACAGCAAAACCGCGCGCGACGCATTTGTGCCGCTCCAGGTGGTAGAGGCCGCCCGGCGCTCCTTTGAATCGGGCCGCATCGAGCGCGTGCTGGGCATCTGAAGGAGGAATAGAACATGAAAAAACTCGGTTTTATCGTAGAGATGAAGGACTGCAAGGACGCAGCCGACCTGCGCCGCTGGGTGGACCTGGCCCAGCAGCAGGGCATTGACGGCGTGGAACTGCTGTTCAACTCAAAGTGCGGCGTGGACTTCACGCTGGACAAAATCAAGCCTGCGTTTGAAAATACACCCGTGGAGCCCGCTGCCTGCGGCCTCTGGTGGCTGAACACCATCAGCCCGGACCCGGACGAGCGCGCGGCAGTGCGCAAGACCATGCTGGAATTTCTGGACATGGCGGAGGCCATCGGCTGCAGGATGGCGTTTTTCAACACCGGCGAGTACGACCCGGAGGACCCGGACAAGAATATCGCCGAGTTCAAAAAAGAATATCTTTACTATAAGGACATCGCGGACAAAAAGGGCATCAAGCTGGCCTGCTACCTGGGCCACGGCGGAAACTTCGTCCATTCCCGCGAGATTTTGGACAAGCTGCTGAAGGAAGTGCCCGAGTTCAACATCAAGCTGGACCCGGTGGGTATTATGCGCAACATGAAGGACGACCCCTATGAGATCATGAAGCGTTACGCCAACCGCATCGCGCACTTCCATGCCAAGGACATTTTCCGCTATGGCGACGACGGCTGGGAGATCGAACCTATCGTAGGCATGGGCCAGCTGAAGTGGAACGTGATGCTGGGTATGCTGTGGAATGTGGGCTATGACGGCTATATCATCATCGAGCCCCACGGCGACGTGTGGGCCGAGCCGGAGAACCGCTGGAAGCACATCGTGCTGGCGAAGCGCCATCTGGAACAATACATGATCCGCTGAGAAAGGAGCCGCTCATGCTGTTATGGGGAGATTTACATAACCACTGCGGCATCACCTATGGTTTCGGAAGCCTGCAGAATGCGCTGAAGATCGCCCGCAGCCATCTGGATTTCTGCTGCATTACAGGACACGCCATGTGGCCGGACATCTATGCGCGTACGCCGGAGACGGAATTTATTGTGGATTTTCACCGGGAGGGCTTTAAAAAGCTTCTGGAGCACTGGGACGAGATCCGGGCCGAGATGGCGCGGCAGAATGACGGCGAACTGGTGACCTTCCAAAGCTATGAGATGCATTCCTCGCTTTACGGAGACCACCACATCATCTCGCCGGATGACACATTCCCGCTCATTTATCGGGACAGCCCTGCGCGGCTGGTGGCGGATTGCGGCGTGCGCGCCATCGCGGTGCCGCACCACATCGGCTATACGCCGGGATACCGGGGCATCAATTGGGAACTGTACGACCAGAACATCTCGCCCTGCGTGGAGGTATGCTCCAAGCACGGCTGCGCCATGAGCGAAACGGCTCCCTATCCGTATTATCACGACATGGGCCCGCGGGATTCCCGCAACACGGTATACGCCGGATTGCGGCGGGGCAGCCGGTTCTGCTTTTTGGGCTCCACCGACCACCACGCCGGGTTCCCCGGCTCCTACGGCGACGGCCTGACGGCTGTTTTGGCAAAGGAGAAAAGCCGGGAGGCCATTTGGGAGGCGCTGCTTTCGGGCCGTGCCTACGCGGTGACGGGCGACCGGATCGAATGCGATTTTACCGTCAACGGCCAGGGCCTGGGCGAGACGGTGCGCGGCGCAAAGAGAAAGCTGCGCTGCGCCGTAAAGGGCGAATACTGGGCCGACAAGCTGGTGATCTATAAAAACTGCAGACCGCTGGCGGTTTTGTGCGGCGAACAGCTTCGCCCGAAGCCTGCCCGTGCGTACAAGTTGCGGGTGGAGATGGGCTGGGGAAACAGCGAAGAGCTGACGCGCTGGGCCGGGCGCATTACAACCGACGGGCGGCTGGCCGGCGCGAACCTGTACCTGCGGGGCCGCAGCCTGCTTTCGCCCACAAACCACGACGGAAGCCCTGTCGAGGTAAACGAGATCGACAACCGTGTGCTGGAACAGGACACGCAGGCCTTTGCCTGGCAGTGCGAGACCGTGCGCAACAAGAGCACGCTGCACCCCCAGACGGACGCCGTCGTTGCCGAGATAGAGGGCGGGCCGGACACTGTGGTAAACGTGACGGTAAACGGCCGTACGCACACGGCGTCCATCGCGCAGCTTTTGGACGGCGGCGTAACCTGGCACGTGAAGCCCTGGCATTCCGAGGCGGTAAAAATTCATGCCGCCGTGCCGGACAGCGCCTATGAAATGGTGCTGGAGGCAGAGGACGAGGGCAGCGGGGGCATGGACGTGTATCATGCGGAATTTGCCCAGAAGAACGGCCAGTGGGCGTTTGTCTCGCCCATATACGCCGGGCTGTAAAGAAGAGGCCCGGCGCAGACGCAAAACGGAAAAACCGCCGCTCGGGACGGCGCACGCTGTACCCGGCACGGAAAAACAAGAAAGAGGGTAAACACAATGTCTATCGCGATTGTAAAAAAGGAAGAAATGGCGCCTCAGTATGACGCAAACGGATTTTCCCGCATGGAAATGCTGCCCGGAACGTTCCCCGGCGCCCACAACTACAAATGCTTTTTGAAGGCCGGGCATGATGTGCAGCCGGAAAAATATGCAGATAAGACCGCAGTGTACTGCTTTACAGCCGGCAAGGGCTATGTCACCACGGATAAGTTCGCCCGCAACATCACCGAACTGGCTTTTTTTGTGCCGGATTTTGACAACGGCGATTTTACCGTTCACGCCGTCGAGGATCTGGAGTTCCTGTGCCTGGTGCTGGATATGACAGAGGGAGACCACAAAAATTATGCGGCGTGCCACACAACACTGCCGATCTTCCGTTCCTTCTCTGAGACGCATGAATATACGCAGGACTGCAAGGGCCCCCACACCCGCAGCTGGCAGGTGCTGTACTCCGGCGAGGTAGGCCGCAATCTGCTGGGCGTGGTGAAAGCCGTGGGCGAAGGCACTGTGGAAAAAGGCCATCCCGCGGTGGACCAGTGGAACTACGGCCTGGACAATGCCGATTTCACGCTGACGGTGGAAAACGAGAGCGTGGCCCATCATGCGGGCGACTGGAGCTTCGTGCCCGCCGGGCTGGACCACTCCCTGACGGCGGAGCCGGGCAAGGAAGTGGCGTACATCTGGTTCGAGCGCTTCGTGAAAGAGCGGGAGGCCTGAATTTCTGCAGCGGCAGAAAAAAACAGAAACGGCGGGATGCGCTCCGGTGTGCCCCGCTCATCCATCAGGCTGTTTCAAGGCAATAGCTTGCCTTGGGGCGGCCTGATGCCAAAAGGGGACGAAGTGATGGAAGTACGGAAACTGAAAACGGTGATCGCAGGCTGCGGAAAGATATTCCCCATGCATGCCGTACCGGTCTCCAGGGACCCGCACGCCATGCTCACGGCGGTGTGCGATGTGAAGCCCGAGCGTGCCGGGGCTGCGGCGGAGCGCTTCGGCTGCCGGGCGTATACGGATTTTGAAGTGATGCTGGAGCAGGAAAAGCCGGATGTGGTGCATATCTGCACGCCGCACTATCTGCATGCGCCGCTGGCGTGCCTTGCCATGGAGCGCGGCTGCCATGTGCTGACAGAAAAGCCGATGGCCATTGCGCTGGCGGACGCGCGCCGTATGCTGGACACCGCGGCCGCCACAGGCAGAACGCTGGGCGTCATTTTCCAGAACCGCTATAACGCGGGTTCCCAGCTCATCCGCCGTTGTCTGGACAACGGAGATTTGGGCGAGGTGCGCGCGGCGCGCGTGCTGCTGACATGGGACCGCTCACCGGAATATTATTCCCAAAGCGACTGGAAAGGCACCTGGGATAAAGAGGGCGGCGGCGTCATCATCGACCAGGCCATCCATACGCTGGACCTGATGCGCTGGTTCATCGGCCGTCCGGTGACAGGCGTACAGGCCAGCCTGGCCAACCGCACGCACCCGGATATTCCGGTGGAGGACACAGCCGAGGGACGGGTGGAATTTGAAGGCGGTGCGTACGGCGCCTTTTATGTGATGAACCACTACTGCACAGACGAGCCGGTTCGTCTGGAGCTGGCGTGCACCCGGGGCAAAGCCGTTATGGAAGGGCCCAAGGCGCGGGTGGAGCTGAACAACGGCCTCACCTGCCTTGCGGACAACGACCCGGCACAGATGTTTGAATACGGGGACGTCAAGCAATATTGGGGCACCAGCCATGTCAAGCAGATCGGTAACTTTTATCAGAGCCTGCTGGGGCTTGCGCCCATGTATGTCACCGCGGAAAACGCCTTTTTGACACAGGAAATGATCTGCGCCCTGTATGAGCACGGCCGCAGGCATTTTGTAAGGGAAGTACGATGAAGGTCATCTATTTTGATATCGACACGCTGCGGCCGGACCATTTGTCCTGCTGCGGGTATGGGCGGCCGACGCCGCACATCGACGCGCTGGCGGCGGACGGGGTGCGTTTTTCCCGGGCGTATGCTTCCAACACGCCCTGCATGCCGGCCCGCGCAGCGCTGTTTACCGGGTGCTTCGGCGTGGTCAACGGCGTGGAGACCCACGGTACGGCTGCACTTTCCGTGGCCACGCCGCCGGAAACGGCCCTGCCCCGTGTACTGTCCTGGGAGGGCGTGCACACGGCGGCGGTTTCTTCGTTCGGGCGGCATCCTGCGCCATGGTTTTACAATGGATTTTCCCATGTGGTCGACCCCTCCTACCGCTGCCGTGCGGAAAATTTCCAGCGCTTTCCGGGCGCCGCGGTGAATGAGGCGGCAATGGATTTTCTGGGCGGCTTTTGTGGGGAAGACCTTTTCCTGCATCTGCATTACTGGGATCCTCACGGGCCGCTGTCCCCGCCGCCGGAATGGATCGACCGCGGCTATGAGCCGGACACCTCCGCCGTAACCGATGAACAGCTCACCCGGCTGGCCGCATCTCCGCTGTACCGGGGCGGCCGGCATACGGGCGTGCGCAGCCGACGGGAGCTGGCGGAGCTGCTTCGCCTGTATGACGCCGAGATCCGCTATACCGACCATCTGGTAGGGCAGATGTGCGCATACCTGAAAAAAAGAGGTTGGTATGACGACTGTGCCGTGATACTGAGTGCGGACCACGGCGAGCAGTATGGAGAGGGGCAGATGATCCTGGAGCACGGCACGGTGCATGACAGCTGTATCCATATCCCGATGCTGCTCAAGCTGCCGGGCGGCGCCCACAGGGGCGAGGTGTGCGCCCATCCTGTGTATGGGCTGGACATCGCGCCTGCCGCGGCGCGCTTTTTCGGCGTGGCCGCACCGGAGATGTGGCACGGTACAGCGCTACAGGACACGCTGGACGGAACAGCGGCGCCCCGGGAATATCTTGTGTGTGAGCACGGGCTGTATACCTGCCAGAGGGCGGTTTTACAGGACGGCTGGAAGATGGTGCATACCTTCAGCCCCGGCCTGTGGGATTTTGCAGAATATGCCCTGTATCATACGGAAGAGGACCCGCGGGAAACGGCGGATGTAAAGGCCCGGTATCCGGAGGTGCTGGCGCGGATGCAGGCGCTGGAGGCGGAATGGCTGGAGCGCACGCTGCACGGCGCGCCGGACCCGCTTGCACGGCTGGGCGCTGAAAATGCACAGCACGGCCTGCGTGTTGCCCGGGAGGTGACCCGGCGCCTGCGTGCGGACAAGGAGCAATAACCGGCTGCCAAAGGGACAAAAGGGTGCGGAAAGCTGAACGCTTTCTGTACCCTTTTTCTATTGACAAACCTAAAAAAAAGCAGTAAGATATGGTTCGTCCCCTAACAAACGGGGCATAGCTGGCGCTTAAAATTCAAGAGCCGCGGGCGGCAGCCCGCATGGCCGCGTCGGGCCGCACTGCCTGTCGCAGGGCGGCCGAAGAGACTGCGGCTGATTTTTTTGAGCCGAATTGTTAGCGTCATAACAAATAATACAGAAAGGCTCCTCGGAGCCGGAGAGAAAGGGGTATCTTTTTATGCTGAGTGTTTTGGCCAAAAGCATCCGCGAGTACAAGAAGCCTTCGCTGCTCGCGCCGCTGTTGGTCTCGGGCGAGGTGGTGATGGAGTGCATCATCCCGTTTGTCACGGCGAATCTGGTAAACCAGATCAAAGCCGGGTGCT
>OLQA01002566.1_pt1 | contig 14086 bp, 7 predicted proteins | sample 1673151 | NCBI WGS metagenome assembly OLQA01 (sample SAMEA3136760, study PRJEB25190) | human gut metagenome | biome: human gut; feature: human-associated habitat; material: faeces | place: Austria | collected 2013 | reverse complement strand
TTTTCGCCTATCGAATTTCTTAATAATAGTGTCCAATATGATTGACAAACCTACAATATGTGTCTCTCACACGCAAAAACGGACGATCACTGACCGTCCGTTGTAATGCACTGATATTTTATCTATTGCTATTTCCTGTTTTTATGTCTTTCCAATTTACTTGCGTACATTATCTTATCCGCCTGTGTAAACATATCTTCAAGCTCGTGGACATCTGTTATATGTTTACAAATACCGCCTATACTAACGCTGACCTCAAACTCGTTACCTGCAAACTTGTTATATACTCTAAGACGGTCGTTGACCCTTGCAGAAAATCGTTCAGGATAGTTGTCGTTATAGTCGTTACAGCCTATCACCACAAACTCATCGCCGCCTACCCTTGCACATATCTCGTTATTTTTTGTCGATGCCAAAACTGCGTCTGCGATCGCTTTTATTGCAATATCACCGCAGTTATGGCCAAAATTATCATTTATCTTTTTAAGGCAGTCCAGATCGCAGACAGCGATAAAAGCCTTATTTTTCGGATCTGACATTCTGTCAATAACAAACTGGATATTTTTCTCAATACCTATTCTCGAATAAACACCTGTCATAGCGTCACGGACTGCAAGATTAGCTATGGAGTTTCGTATCCGCATTGATTCCAGAGCATTGCTTACATGATTTGTCCAATTACGATAAGTGATATCTATCGATTTTATTTCGTCACCGTAAGACAATACAGCATAGCCATAGCACCGATCTATAAAATGTACCGGAGTGATAAAGAATGCACAAGGGCTTTCTCGTTCTTCATCCAGATCAGGAAATATCTCTTTGAGTTCAAAAGGATCATGAAGAGTTCTGTTTTTGCCGTAAACGCTTCTTATATAAAGCACCATATTTTCTGTATATTCCTTTGGAACAGTGGAGATCTCACCTACTATCTCATGCTCTCCAAGGCAATCCTCATTAAGGCAGAGATAATACATCTTCTGACCAATGATAAGATAGAGAAAATATTGTATCCTAGCCATCAGATCATCGGGATCTTTAGAGCAAGCCATTATATCGGTCATACTGCTGTCCAAAAAGTCATGATAATTCATCTTGTTCTGAGACGATAAAAGATCACGCTTTGTATAGCTGTAATCCTCATGACAGCCGCAGGAAGCACCTATCTCCACCTTGCCGCCGTCCTCTATAAGGCCCTGAGGTTCAACGCCTTTGATCCTTGCCTCAATGGTCATTACTGCGTTCACGCCAGTTTCAAAGATCGGCGGTGAGCACGAGGTTATAGCTGGCACGCAATGGATAGCCTCGTCTATTGCGTCATAACCTGCAACTATCATATCCTCAGGCACGCTCAAACCGTTTTTCTGATATTCATGTACAACGCCTATAGCCATATAATCTCCACAGCAAACGATAGCGTCAGGCTTTTTACGTCTGCCATAGATGATATTATTTGCCACCTCTGCCGCTTTATCATACCAGAAGCCTCCGTCAAAGCAGACAAAGTCCGGATCATACTCTATGCCATGCTTTTCAAGGGCACGCTTATATCCCGCAAGCCGTTCACGAGTGGTGGCAGTCTCCAGCGGACCGCTCAAAAAAAGTATCTTCCTGCATCCATGGACCTCGATAAGATGTTCTGTCAATTGCATAAAGGGTATTTCGTCACGGGTATAAATACTTTCATAGTCCTTATAGCCTCCATCTATAAAAACCACAGGAACATGACATTTCTCATCTATATCCCTGCATATTTTGTCAAAAAGCCCAGGCATTTTTAATGTATCTGCCAAAACGATAACGCCATCGAGCTTATCATAATTTATAACGTCATATATCTGCATTTCTCCAACAGACACTGCTTTTAAGAATGACTCTTTGACAAAGCTTGTGAAGATAAGCACATCATAGTCAAGCTGAAAAGCCTTTGTCATTACGCCTCTCAGCAATCTTTCCTGATAATAGCTTTCTGCCTCAGACAATATCACTCCAATGCGTTTTCTTCCCAAAATGTCTCACCTTCTCTATAATGTTGCATTTAGACGCACTGCACCCTACAATCATTCAAACATTATACCACATTTGCCTCGAGTTGTCAAAGGCATTTTGTGAATTTTCGTAAACTTTTTAAAGACTTTTTTATTTTTGTGGTAAAATTATTAAGCTTTTTTCAATATTACCAATACATATATTTGATTAAATTTGTTATAAATCAACTAAATGATTTGCTTAATCGTTTTCGAGATTGCGAAAATTTTCGGTAACATGTTCATATAGAAAATAAAATGAAAACTTTTCAGAATATTCTTAATAAAGCATCGCAGAGAAAACTTTTTTTACACAGTAATTCTGAATAAGAAAAGAACAAAAAAGTTTCAAAAATGTCTTGACAAGTAAAAGATCATATGGTATAATATTAAAGTCGCTTAGATAGTGTGACACATATAAAAAATGATAAACTGGAGAAGTCGCCTAGCCCGGTTTATGGCGCACGACTGGAACTCGTGTATGGGTTAATAGCTCATCGAGGGTTCGAATCCCTCCTTCTCCGCCAAAAAGTCTCGTAAACACGTTGTTTGCGAGACTTTTTATTTTCTAAAGATATGACACGAAAAAACTTAATAAGAAAAAAAAAATCGGACAGCCAGAAGACTGTCCAATTGAATGTTTTGTGATTATTCTATGGTCGTGATGTCGCTTCCGAACCAAGTTGTTGATATCTCAGCGAGCTTGCCGTCCTGCTTCATTTCGTGAAGGATTTCCTCGATCTTGTCGCAAAGTGCCTGATCGCCAAGTCTGAATCCGATAGCGTACTCCTCTGGGTCAAGGCCGTCAGGAAGCACCTTGTAATCCTTGCCTGATGTGGATATCTCGTAGTTTGCAACTACTGAGTCAAGGAACGCTGCATCTACCATGTTAAGCTCCAACTGCTGGAGGGCTTCAACATTTGTTGCAAGCTCTGTTGTTGTCGCACCATTTGCTACAACGTCAGATGCAAGAAGTGTTTCCTGTGCTGTTGAGCCGTTCTGTACGGCAATGTTCTTGCCTGCAAGATCAGCCTGTGAAGCAACGTCGCTTGAGCCGTTTACAACGAACACCATTTCATTCTTCATGTAAGGCTCGCTCATGAGCATTACTTTCTTTCTCTCATCGCTGACAGAAAGGCCGTTCCAGATACAATCTATTGTGCCTGCATTAAGGTCCTGTTCCTTTGTATCCCAGTTTACAGAGTAAGTTTCAAGCTCTACACCAAGTCTTGAGCAAACTTCCTTTGCAACGTCGATATCAAAGCCTACGATGTTGTCGTTCTCGTCCGTGTAGCCCATTGGCTTGAATGTTGGGTCAAGACCAAGCACAAGCTTGCCTGAATCAAGAACTTTCTGAAGTGAGTTATCCTCGCCTGTTGCAGCGGCTGTGCTGTTTGTGCCTGCTGCTGATGAAGAATCAGATGTGCTTCCGCAGCCTACAGCCAAAAGCATCATGGCAGCAGCGGAAAGTGATGCGATAGTCTTAAAAATAGATCTTTTCATTATTAACTTCCTTTCGGGTATCGTCAAAATACCATTTCATACGTTTTAACACTTTAATATAATAACATATTATAACGTCACTGTCAATTATCATTATTGCCCAAACCTTTGCAGGCTGTGGGTGCTTTTTCATAGAAAATGACCGCAGATAGGCGAAAATCAGCACTTGCCAAGCTTTTTCGCTCTTTCCATAAATCTTGCATACTTGCCTATTACCGCTTCTCCCTGTGTGATGCCTGCATTTTCCAGTATTTCCAAAGGCTTTTCGGGATAGTCAGCTGTGTATTCAAGCTCCAACTCATAGTCTGTCACGCCGAGATATTCGCTTTTGTCAAGGCATATCTCAACATGGTCGAAATCGGTGCAGAGCTTGCGCTGAGTATACAAAGAGCCTGCAAGGTCAGCGGCAGGAAAATCTCTCCCCACAAGCTGTGAAAGCTCCTGTGCGGTGAGCGTTTCAGGCAGGCTGTCAAGCTGTTGTTCATACTCTTTTTTCACATGAAGTGCACCGTTTTCGGAGATAGGTGCTTTAAGCTGCAAAAAATACCTATCCCCTATTTGTCTTACCCTGATACTTGTCATGCCCGTATCCTGCTGTGGAATATAATAAAAATTGGTCTGCTCTATTATTTTGCCCCACTGAAAAAGCTTTTCAGCGGTGTTATATTGTTCTTTTGTGAGAGAAATTTTTATCTCACGTTCTATATTTTCGCTCATGATATCCTCCTGCTTTAATACTTTAGGCAACACCGCACAAAGCCCGCCTGACGGCTTTGCACGCCATCTGCTTGCAGATTTTCCGTCATATCACACAAAAATCCCTTGACATACGACAGTATGCCTGCGGAATTTTTATGCAATCTGACAAAAAATCTGACTACGCATCTGACGCACAATCTTTGTGCGGTATTGCCTTTATTTTATTATAACAATATCACAATATAATGTCAACATGAATATGGTTGACAAAATCCCATAAAAATAGTAGAATTTAATTAGTAATTTGATTATTTTAAGGAGAGTTTGAGATGTCAAGAATATTGACGCCACAGCAGAAGATAGAGCGGAGCATTGTGACGGATTTTCGCAGAGATATATGGAATAAATTCGTAATGGGATATGAGCGTTACGATATGATAAAGCCGGGGGACAAAATAGCGGTGTGCATATCAGGTGGCAAGGACTCAATGCTTCTTGCTAAGTGTATGCAGCATTTGCAGAAATATCAGGGAATGGACATATGGCTAGAATTTATTGTAATGAACCCCGGTTACAGCGACGCAAACAAGCAGAGGATAATCGACAATGCGGCGCTTATGGGAATACCCATAAAGATGTTTGAGACGAAAGTTTTTGACATTGCATACAACACAGAACGCAACCCATGCTATCTTTGTGCAAGAATGAGGCGTGGCTGGCTTTACAAATTTGCGCAGGATCTTGGGTGCAACAAGATAGCTTTGGGACATCATTTTGATGATGTTATAGAAACCATACTCATGAGCATGGTATACGGAGGACAGATTCAGACTATGATGCCGAAGCTACACTCGAGGAACTACGCAGGCATGGAGCTTATCAGACCACTGTACATGGTGAAAGAGGCGGACATTATCCGCTGGGTGGAGCAGAACGATCTGCATTTTATCCGCTGTGCCTGCCGTTTCACTGAGAGCTACGAGGGGTCAGAGAAAAAGGGTGAGGTATCAAAGCGTCAGGAAATGAAAGAGCTTATAGCAAAGTTTCGTGCCACCAATCCAAACATCGAAAACAATATTTTCAAGAGCGTTTACAATGTCAATCTGCGCACTGTGATACAATACGAATACAAGGGCAAGAAGTACAATTTTATGGACACATATGATGATTACGACCCAAGCGTTCAGGCAGATGACGATGATGATGAGGGAATAGAGTAAAAAAGTTGTGAAAAGGGCTTGACAAAGCGGCAGAGATAGTGTATAATATATTACTGTAATTGGTTTGCTGCTATGGCTCAGTAGGTAGAGCACGTCCTTGGTAAGGACGAGGTCACCGGTTCAAGCCCGGTTAGCAGCTCCAGCAAAACAGCTATTAAATTGCGTAAATGCGTGGTTTGATAGCTGTTTTTGTTTTGTGTGATGTTCTGTGATATTTCTTAAAAATTTACGATAAGGGACTATGTAGTGGAACATAGATTATGATGTCAAAGCTTTTTCCCCTGCCACGATACCCTACACACAAAAAACACCGCCCGAACTCCTCGGACGGTGTTATATTTTTACCTCGTATTACAGATTTGTATACTCCATAAGGTTCTTATCCACCTCACGGGCAACATCTCTGCCCTCTCTGATAGCCCATACTACAAGTGACTGTCCTCTGCGGACATCGCCTGCGGCAAAGACGTTCTTCACGTTCGTCTGATGTGTGCCGTCGGCTGTTGCGATATTCGTTCTGCCGTCTACCTCGACGCCAAAAGCCTTTGTGAGATAGCTTTCAGATCCCAGAAAGCCTGCCGCAATAAGCACAAGCTCGGTTTCTACCTTGTATTCGCTGCCCTCAACAGGCTTCATTATCGTTCTGCCTGACTTAGGGTCTTTCTCTGGGGAGAGCTTTACAAGCACTGCGCCCTTAAGATTGCCCTTTTTGTCTTTGAGAAACTCCTTGACAGTTGTCTGATAAACTCTCGGGTCATGACCGAACACACCGATAGCTTCTTCCTGACCATAATCTGTCTTGCAGACCATTGGCCACTGCGGCCATGGGTTGTTCTCGGCTCTCGTGTCAGGAAGCTTTGGCATCATTTCAAGCTGCAAAACGCTCTTTGCGCCATGTCTTACGCTTGTACCAACGCAGTCATTTCCAGTATCTCCGCCACCTATTACCATGACGTTCTTGCCCTTTGCGGAAATGTGGTTTTTATCCGTAAGACCGCCGTTCAGCAGCGCCTTAGTTGTGGATTTCAGAAAATCCACTGCAAAATAGATACCCTTTGCATCTCTGCCCTCGGCTTTGATATCTCTAGGGTTTGAAGCACCACAACAAAGTATTACTCTGTCGAAGTCCTTGAGAAGCTCAGCCGCTGTGATATTCTTGCCCACATTAACGCCTGTGCGGAACTCGATACCCTCTTCTTTCATTATGTTTATCTTGCGCTCGATTATCTGCTTTTCAAGCTTCATGTTCGGTATGCCGTACATAAGCAGACCGCCCACTCTGTCCTCACGCTCGAAAACTGTTACACTGTGACCTCTCTGATTGAGCTGGTCAGCGGCAGCAAGACCTGACGGGCCAGAGCCTATAACAGCGATAGTCTTTCCCGTTCTTACCTTTGGCACTCTTGCTGAAGCATATCCGCAGGCATAGGCATTTTCGATAATGCCGTATTCGTTAGCCTTTGTGGTAACAGCGTCGCCATTAGCTCCGCAGGTGCAGGCTTTTTCGCAAAGTGCAGGACAAACTCTTGATGTGAACTCAGGAAAATTGTTCGTCATATGAAGTCTGTAATATGCCTGCTCCCAGTTGCCCTTGTATATAAGGTCGTTCCATTCAGGGATAAGATTGTTAAGCGGACAGCCTGAAAATGCGTTGCCTATCTTCATTCCTGCCTGACAGAACGGCACACCGCAGTCCATACATCTTGCACCCTGCTTTTGCTGCTCCTCCTTTGAAAGAGGAGTGTGAAATTCATTAAAATTCTTTATACGTTCCTCAACGGAGAACGCTGCTGCGTCCTCACGCTTATAGTCCATAAAACCAGTTGGCTTTCCCATATCTCAACTATACTTGCTTTCACGGCAAGTATATCCTCCTTTCGATTTTAAAAGTACAATATCTCATGTGCGCAGGCTTACTGCTTGCCGTTGATGATCTGATAGAATGCTTCTATCTGCGCCTGATCGCTACTCATACCCTTTTCTTCCATTGAAGCTATAGCAGACATCATCTTCTTGTAATCGTGAGGGATTATCTTCTTGAACTTAGGCAGATATTCCTCAAAGTTATCAAGAATACGCTTGCCCTTTTCAGAGCCTGTTGCGTCAACGTGCTGCTGGATAAGGTCTTTGAGCTGAATGATATCGTACTTCTCCTTGACCTCAGAGAAAAGTACCATTTCCTTGTTGAGTCTTGTGTAAAGGTGTCTGTCCTCGTCAAGAACGTAAGCTACACCGCCCGACATACCTGCCGCAAAGTTTTTGCCCGTCTTGCCGATAACTACCACACAGCCGCCTGTCATATACTCACAGCCGTGGTCGCCAACGCCCTCGACAACTGCCACTGCGCCTGAGTTTCTTACGCAGAAACGCTCGCCTGCAACACCGTCGATGAACGCCTTACCGCTTGTTGCACCGTAAAGTGCAACGTTACCGATAATGATATTGTCCTCGGCTTTGAAAGTGGAATCCTTCGGAGGATAAACAACGAGCTTACCGCCTGAAAGTCCCTTGCCAAAATAATCGTTAGAGTCGCCCACAAGCTCGAGGGTCAAGCCGTTCGGGATAAATGCGCCGAAGCTCTGTCCGCCTGAGCCGTTGCAGACTATCTTGTATGTATCGTCAGCAAGTGTGTTATAATACTTTCTTGTTATCTCTGAGCCGAAGATAGTACCGAATGAACGGTCTGTGTTCTTGACATTTACTGTGATAGACTTCTTCTCACCACTCTTAAGATTTTTCTCGAACTCCTTCATGAGTACCTTTTCATCAAGAGTGTTTTCAAGCTTGAAGTCATACTTGGATTTCTTGTTGTATTCTACCTTTTCTGAAACGTAATCAGAGTTGATGATATTAGAAAGGTCAACTTGTGCCGCAGTGCCTGTGATACCAGCCTTTGGCTTGATAAGGTCAATTCTTCCCACAAGCTCGTCAACTGTTCTTACGCCAAGCTTTGACATATATTCTCTAAGCTCGGAAGCCACGAATATCATAAAGTTCATTACATATTCAGGCTTGCCAGGGAACTTCTTTCTAAGTTCAGGGTTCTGTGTTGCAACGCCGAACGGACAAGTATCAAGATTACATACTCTCATCATTGCACAGCCGAGTGTTATCAGCGGAGCTGTTGCAAAGCCGAACTCCTCTGCGCCAAGGATCGCTGCGATAACAACGTCACGGCCTGTCATGAGCTTGCCGTCTGTTTCGATAACGACCTTGTTTCTAAGACCGTTCTTGATAAGGGTCTGATGTGCTTCTGCAAGTCCAAGTTCCCATGGAAGTCCTGCATTGTAGATAGAGTTTCTCGGAGCCGCACCTGTACCGCCGTCATAGCCTGAGATAAGGATAACACCTGCGCCTGCCTTTGCAACGCCTGCTGCAACTGTACCAACACCGCACTCAGAAACGAGCTTTACAGAAATTCTTGCGTTCTTGTTTGCGTTTTTCAGGTCATAGATAAGCTGAGCCAAGTCCTCGATAGAGTAGATATCGTGGTGTGGCGGAGGTGAGATAAGCGACACGCCAGGTGTGGAGTGTCTTGTTTTAGCTATCCATGGATAAACCTTTTTGCCAGGGAGATGACCGCCCTCGCCAGGCTTTGCGCCCTGTGCCATTTTTATCTGTATCTCATCAGCAGATGTGAGGTATCTTGAAGTTACGCCGAAACGTCCCGAAGCCACCTGCTTGATAGCTGAACATCTGTCCTCAGAAGTACCCTTTGTGAGCAGTCTGTCAAGGCTCTCACCGCCCTCGCCTGAGTTTGACTTGCCGTGAAGTCTGTTCATTGCGATAGCAAGTGCTTCATGAGCTTCCTGCGAGATAGAGCCGTAGGACATAGCACCCGTCTTAAATCTTCTTACAATAGAGTCAACGCTCTCAACTTCCTCCAGCGGAACAGGATTTTCAGCAAAGTTGAAATCCATAAGACCTCTGATATTCACAGGGTCCATTTCCTCAGAAATAAGCTTTGAATACTTCTTGTATGTTTCGTAGTCGCCAGTCCTTGCAGCCTGCTGGAGCAGATAGATAGACTTAGGATTGTAGAGATGCTCCTCCTTGCCGCTTCTGAACTTGTGGCTTCCTCTTGATTCAAGCTCTGTGTCTGTGCCAAGTCCAAGAGGGTCAAAGGCTGATGTATGAAGTCTGTCAACATTTTTCTCGATGTCAGATATTGTGATACCGCCTATTCTGCTGACAGTACCTGTGAAATACTTGTTTATAACGTCCTGACCGATACCGATAGCCTCGAATATCTGTGAGCCTTGATATGACTGTATAGTAGAGATACCCATTTTTGAAGCTATCTTTACGATACCATGGAGAACAGCCGCATTATAATCGTCAACAGCGGCATAGTAATCCTTGTCGAGAAGGTCGTCAGCAATAAGCTCGTGGATAGTTTCCTGAGCAAGATAAGGGTTGATAGCGGAAGCACCGTAGCCAAGCAGTGTTGCAAAGTGATGAACTTCTCTAGGCTCGCCGCTTTCGAGGATAATAGCAAGAGATGTTCTCTTCTTTGTAACAACAAGGTGCTGATGAAGCGCTGATACTGCAAGCAGTGACGGGATAGCAAGGTGGTTCTCGTCAACTCCCCTGTCTGAAAGGATAAGGATATTTGCGCCCTCGCTGAACGCCTTGTCTGCTTCTATATAAAGTCTGTTTATAGCCTTTTCAAGTCTTGTATTCTTATAATAAAGTATAGGGATAACAGCTACCTTAAAGCCAGGAATGTGCATATTCTTTATTTTAAGGATATCTGTTGAGGTAAGGATAGGGTCGTGTATCTTCATTACCTTGCAATTTTCAGGCTTTTCTTCAAGAATGTTGCCGTCCTCACCGATATAGACAGTTGTGGAGGTAACTATTTCCTCTCTGATAGCGTCTATAGGCGGATTTGTTACCTGTGCAAAGAGCTGTTTAAAGTAGTTGAACAGTGGCTGAGGTTCTTTTGAAAGCACCGCAAGCGGGCTGTCTGTACCCATAGCGGCAATAGACTCAGAGCCGTTCTTTGCCATTGGCAGGATAGATGTCATAACGTCCTCATAGGTATAGCCAAAAGCTTTCTGAAGTCTTTGTCTTTCCTCGTAGCCGTGTTCCTCTACCTTGATGTTTGGTATCTTAAGGTCTTTAAGTCTGACAAGGTTGCTGTCAAGCCACTCGCCGTAAGGCTGCTTTGAAGCATAGTATTCCTTAAGCTCGTCATCGTCGATAACTCTGCCCTGAACAGTATCAACAAGAAGCATTTTGCCTGGGCGAAGTCTTTCCTTTTCAACGATATTGTCTGACGGGATAGGAAGTGCGCCAACCTCAGATGAAAGGATAAGATTGCCGTCCTTTGTGATATAATATCTTGACGGACGCAGACCGTTTCTGTCAAGCACTGCACCCATGATATCTCCGTCAGAGAAAAGGATAGAAGCAGGTCCGTCCCATGGCTCCATCATAGTTGCGTAATACTGATAGAAGTCTTTCTTAGCCTGACTCATCGTGCCGTTGTTATCCCATGGCTCAGGGATCGTTATCATGACAGCCAGTGGCAGATCCATTCCACTCATGACCAAAAATTCAAGTGTGTTGTCGAGCATTGCAGAGTCAGAGCCTTCTGTGTTTACAACAGGTGTGACCTTATCAAGGTCGCCCTTCAAATGCTCAGACTTCATCGTTTCCTCACGAGCGAGCATTTTATCAGCATTGCCTCTGATAGTGTTTATCTCACCGTTGTGAACGATCATTCTATTAGGATGAGCTCTCTGCCAGCTTGGGTTTGTGTTGGTAGAAAATCTTGAATGTACCATAGCGATAGCAGACTCGTAGTCCTTATCCTGAAGGTCAGGGAAGAACTTTCTGAGATCCTGCACAAGGAACATTCGTTTATATACTATAGTTCTGCTTGAAAGTGATACAACGTAGGTGTCCTCATTTGACTGCTCGAACACACGTCTTGCAACATATAGCTTGCGGTCAAAGTCAAGACCCTTTTTAACGCCCTTTGGACGCTTGATGAAGCACTGCATTATGGCAGGCATACACTGGGCAGCTCTCTTGCCAAGCACCTCAGGCTTTGCAGGAACGACTCTCCAGCCAAGGATCTCCAGACCCTCTTTTTCGGCGATTATCTCAAACATCTTCTTTGCCTGATTTCTCGCAAGCTCGTTCTGTGGGAAGAAGAACATACCAACGGCATAGTCTCTCTCCTCGCCAAGCGTGATTCCAAGCTCAGCGGCGGCGATCTTCTTGAAGAATTTATGTGAGATCTGAAGCAGGATACCTACTCCGTCACCTGTTTTGCCCTCTGCGTCCTTACCAGCACGATGCTCAAGCGTTTCAACGATAGTCAGCGCATTTGCAACAGTATCGTGACTCTTTTTGCCCTTAATGTTCACAACAGCACCTATTCCGCAGTTATCATGCTCGAATTTCGGTGAATACAGGCTTTTTACATTAGTCATATCCTCCATGCGTTCCATTTTTATCACCCTTTCCTGCCAAACTGTAAAAAAATTATAGCTTATCGTTCAGCAACGTATGTTATTTCACGGCTCATAGCCGATTTTTAGCTGTTTTTAACAAAAAATTTGCAGGAAGAAATTAAAATCCTGCAATCCTGCATAAGCGCAAACAAACTCAAAGCGTGGTTTTTCGCACAAATGCAAGAAAATAGCCTTTTGCCGTCTTTTTTGACGGCTTAATCATTATAACACACATTACAGCAAAATGCAAGAGCGAATGATAAAACTTGCATAAATTCATTATTAATTTTTAGTTAATCGGTATACATATATAACTTATGATTTCATATCACTTCCCTAGGTAAACCTTGCAAACTAACGTAACAACGCTCTTTTCAGCTTATTTACAGCCATTTTCAGCGGAGAATCGTACTCTTTGTAAAAATGCTGATAATCCTTAGAATTGTTCCAGTCACCACCCCATTTCCAGCCATGACGCCTGAAAATGCAATAGCAAAGGTCTGTTCTGTCAATCTTGTGATCAAAAGCCTTGTCACGGTCTGCATACTCTGTAGCATTGGCAGGCATGACCTTATTCCCCACTATATAAGGATTTATAAGAGGGTTTATGTCTATCGCCCTGCCGTAGCTGTGAGCCGAGATAGTGTTGGTACCAGCCACCACCCTATAGTTGAAGGCAGAGGAATTGTTATCCGCCATTGACCTTTCATCATCAGCGTCATACTCGTCCACGAGCCTGATTTTTTCTATCTCATAACCGCCCTCGAAAAGCTCATAGAAGATATCCAGAACCTCCTGCGCAAGTTTTCTCGCCACGATAAGCTCCCCAGACTGCACCTTATGCTCAAAGTCATAATATCTCACACGCAGATAGGCAAGGTCGCCCAGCTTCACATGGGGATTTTCCTTATAGGAAACGCCTTTGATACGCTCTATCACCTCGTTTGGAAGCTCCTCAGCCGTAAAGCCCTCTCTGTATAATATCTTTTCCATAAAAAACACTCCTTACAAAAAGCGGTCAAGGCATGATACCTTGACCGTCCTTATTATTTATCCGCAGACTTGTAGTACATAACAACAGGTGTACCGTAAGGCACGTTGTCATAAACATATTTGGCGTCGTCATAGCTCATATTTATACAACCGTGAGAGCCGTTGTATTTGTATATCTCACCGCCGAAATATCCGCCTCGCCACGTTGAATCGTGAAGACCTATTCCGCAGAGAGAAACGTTGTTCCAGAAGTTGCACTTTGTATCCCACTCGTCGCCGTCGGCATTTGTGTCTTTCATACGCTTGTTGGTCTCCTTTGACCACAGCTTATAAACACCAGGGAGAGTTGTTCTCGCCTCAGATGTGGTCTGACCTGAAACTATATAGGTATCGAGCTTTTTCTTGCCCTTTTCATAATACCACAAGTGCTGGTCGGTAAGGTCTATCTCAATATAAGTGTCGCCTATATCATCGTCCTTGCTTCTCGCAGACTCTACGCCTGTAAAGTCAAAATAACCGGTACTGTAATAGATAGGGTCTACCTTGTCAACGCTCTCGCCCTTTTCAAGCATATCCACAAGATCGTCACAAGTCTTTTCCTGATCTATCCACCAGCCGTATTTAGCATCGGAGCTTGTCGGCACGATTATGTCGCCCTGCAAAGTGGCGTGGAATTTTCTCTTAGTATTATATGTATCATACTTCTTTGCGAGCTTTTCCACATACTCCATGGCTTTCTTTCTGTCCACAGTGTAGCTTCCGTCATCTTTGAGCTTTATCATCTTCATAAGCTCCTCGCCCGTGAGAGTTTCTGTGGTGTAGTCAAAATCGTATGTGACAGAAAGCTGGAAAACATCATTTCGTTTCTTGCAATCGTCCTCAAGGTCTGCGCTCTTCACCTCCGGAAGAGAATAACAACCTGTGTCCTTGTCAAGCTCAACGCTAAGCTCACCTGTCGCCACGCTTTGCGTAACATAAGCTTCAAGCTTTTTCATATCGGTTATCTTGTTTCCCTGCACCTCAGGGGTGATAACATAAGCCGTCTTATCCTCGTTAAGGCCAAGCTTTGCGTCGGCAGTTTCAACATCGCCCCAGTTTGCTTTCTCCACAAGCTTCTGAAGCTTCTCAACATCAAATGTGATGTCCTCATTAAAGCTATAGATGGAGTTCTGTATAA
>OLQA01002550.1_pt1 | contig 14133 bp, 22 predicted proteins | sample 1673151 | NCBI WGS metagenome assembly OLQA01 (sample SAMEA3136760, study PRJEB25190) | human gut metagenome | biome: human gut; feature: human-associated habitat; material: faeces | place: Austria | collected 2013 | reverse complement strand
GCATCACTTCAACCGTATCATCTTTGAATGTCAGAGAAGCAGCTGCTTTCTTTTCTTCTTTTTCAGAGCAGCCTGCTAATGTCATGCACATCATCAGTGTTAATAGTAGTGCCGTTCCTTTTTTCATGGTTTTTCCTCCCTCCTTGATTTATACTTGTATTTAATATATTCCCTTAATTATTCAGAAAATTCATAACTAACTTAATCATTGTTTCTTTTTCATCCGGTTTGCTTTCTGCAATCATTAAAGTGATTGCGACAAGTGCACTATTTGATATTATTTGTTTCCCCTCTATTACTAAGTGATTATTTTTATTCAGGAACTCTAAAAAAATCGATGTCCCGATTCTCTTACAACCATCGGTAAATGGATGGTCTTTAATTAAGAAATAGAGAAGATTCGCAGCTTTTTCTTCAATAGTTGGATTCTTCAATAGTTGGATATAGTTCTTGCCCAAACACATTTTGGTACACCGCCGCAAGGATGCCATTCAGTTTACCTGCTTCTTTTTCAACTCCAAATAATTCTGATGTATCACTGTATTTCATACTGTCAATCAACCTGCGACATTCTTCATAACTTAATTTGTATGTAAATAAAATGCCTTTTGGTTTTTGAATACAGCCATGATCATAATCGTCTAATAGTGCTAATGCATCGGCATAAATTTCAATTACATTTAACACTTCTCGTTCATCCAATTCTAAAGCAGATGCAATCATTTTTGATTGAATTTCTATGGTACGATTTAAGGCTTCCAATCGTTTTTGATTGATAGCGTGTCCTTTGATCATGTAATCTTTCAAGATTGATGTTGCCCATTGCCTAAAATCAACTCCCCTTTGTGATTTAACACGATACCCAACTGAAATAATTACGTTTAGAGAGTAAAATGGTACTCGTTGTTTGACACCATCAACACGCATTTTCTGCGTGTTGTTTTTTCTATCAACTTCTTGATCCTTAAAAACATTGTTGATATGTTTACGTATTGTCTTTTCATCTCTTTCAAACAATATCGCCATTTGATTTGCTGAAAGCCAAACAGTATCTATATCTGGGGTAATATTAACTTCTAATTCTAATGCTCCGTTTTTGAATATTACTACATCATTATTCATTTTTGCGTCCTCCCTCATCGCCTTTTTCCCTCACCTTTCTATACTTTTATTATTACACTTTTTCGATTGCTTTGCACGTCATTTCTTCCTTTTTGTTTCTTTCATCTATTATCAGACATTCTCACATGTGCATCATCCTGATTCGTACAAACTAATATCCACTAAATAAAATACACAAATAAAAAAAACGAACCTTGATCCCTATACCAGTCATCGTCAAAGTTCGTTTTATTCTTCATATGGCGCCTAAAACAGGACTCGAACCTGTGACCTGCCGGTTAACAGCCGGATGCTCTACCTACTGAGCTATTTAGGCAACTTTTCCTTGAGTGCTCACATATAATACCATGGCATTTTCAAAAAAGCAATACCCAAATATAAAAAATATTATTTTCTGTAATACACCTATTGATGGTGCATACCATTCGATCTGTCATAGCGTTTATCTATCTATGCTCATCTGCTTCAAAGCTCAAATTTCCCACTGATAAATCCGCATATTTATCCTTCCCTTGCTATCAAATACAATTCCTTCCTCTTCCAGCAATCCTCTTTGTTCAGGCCAAGAAACTGCCGTTTCGCCGCGGTGATTCACGACGCGATGACATGGATAATCACCGTAAAAAGAAGCATGCGACATAATATTGCCTACCTGCCTTGCATGACGTTCTTTTCCCGCCAGCCTTGCGATCTGCTGATAAGTCGCCACTTTCCCCGCAGGAATCTCCGCAACGATCTCTAACACTAGATAAGCAAACTGTTCATCCATACACCATCGCCTCTTTTCACAACTAGTTCTTATGCACCTTACCATATAACAAGATTCCTTTTTTGTAAACACCGTATTCTTATTTCTTTGCTTTCCTAACGCAAATACTGAAATAACGATCTGTCTTCCCTGTCCCGCACCTCTTTCCATCCCGTCTATCTATGGCTTTTCACTTTCCATAAACCAGCGATCTCTCTCATAAAACAATAACCGTCGATTCCCGCATATACTGCACTCATACCGAAGACCGCAGCCGCCCACCACCGAAGTCCCGTTTTTAACACTGTATATATGATCGATCGGATAGCAGTTTTCCTGATCCCAAATAATTTTTAATGGCCGCAATTTCCCGTCTTTCCCAATCAATGTGATTACATCAATATATTTCTTAAATACCATATGTTCCTTGAATCGCTGCATCTTTGATCCCTTCCTTTTCCTTTCTATCCTTATCGATCTTATCTTCTTTTCCTGCTCGTTTGCCCTTCCTTATTTCTGCTTCTTTTGTTAAAAATAACCGGTCGGATGAATCACATGTTCCTTTTCCGGATTAAACGCGGTTAATGTTCGATCCATTTCCAAACAGCACCGCTTGACCTTATAAAAACCGTATTTTTCTCTGATCTGCTGCATCGCCACATCCAATTTCTCATTCTTTTCCCGTATTTTCTCACTCTTAAACAACTGTATTTGCGAATAACCACGATCCCTATGCAAATGGGAAACACTGATGCCGATACTGCGCAGCGGATATGTAAAACGATAATTTACCTTTAATAACTGAAACGCGATCTCCGCGATCTCCTCGCTGATATCCGTTGGCTGTTCGATCTTCTGCTGACTGGAAAAAGATTTTAATTCACTCGTCCGATAAGAAACACAAATCACCCTTCCTTTCAAACCCTTCTGCTTTAAGCGGCTTGCCACCGATTCCGCAAGCACATACAAAACAAGCTTCGCATCGTCCGCATTTTCCATATTTTTTGCTGTAGTGATGCTGTTGCCCACTGATTTCACTTCATTTGCGGCGCCTGCCAATGCGACATCGGAAATATTTTCACCATTGGCAAACCACCAGATCAATTCTCCCATTTTACCTAACTGTTCACGCAGATAAAGCCGGCTGCTGCAGGCAAGCGCACCGATCGTTTCGATCCCCAGCAGATGCAGTTTTTCCTTTGTTGCACGTCCGACATAAAACAACTGATCGATTGCCAACGGCCATGCGATCTTTTGAAAATTGTCTTTGCCGATCCTGACGATCCCATTTGGCTTTACTAAATCTGATCCTAATTTCGCAAATATCTTATTGAAACTGACACCGATCGATACGGTCAGTCCCACTTCCTCCATTACCCGCTTCTGGATCAAACGGGCAATCGCCATGCCATCGCCAAATAATTGCACACTGTCACTGACATCGATCCATGCCTCATCAATTCCAAAATCTTCAACCTGATCACTGTATTCCCGATAAATATCTTTTACTTTTTCACTGTAATAAAGATAAGCCGGAAAATCAGGAGGAACGATCGTTAAATGCGGACATTTCTGTTTTGCCTCTCGCAGCGATTCACCGGTGCGGATATGAAATTCTCGGGCAAGGTCATTTTTCGCCAGAATGATGCCATGCCGACTCATTTCATTGCCGCCGACGGCCATTGCGATTTCTCTTAGCTGCGGATGCCGCATTTCTTCGATTTGCGCATAGCAGTGGTTAATATCACAGTGTAATACGATCCGTTCTTTACCTGTATGCACGTTAGCCCCTCCTTTACCGCTATCATATCACAAAAGTTGCATATTTCAATACTTTTTACGCAACTTAATCTGTAAAATGCTTCCATTATTGCACCGATTTGCTAATATACGCAACATTTGTTATAATAAAGAAAATGAGGTGAAACTATGCTGCTAAAGGATCTGCTTGCTGAATTTAAGCGGTCAACGCATTGCTCTAATGAAATGATCGCCAAGTTCTGCGGCGTATCAAAATCGACGGTATCACGCTGGTGCAGCGGTGAAATCCGTAGGATCCAGGATGATACGATCGAAAAACTGAGTGAATTGATGCAGATGGACATTTTGTCTTTATTGAAACTGCACCGTGCAAAACCGATCGTCGGTGTGGTAAAAGCCGGATATGATCTTTATGCGCAACAAAATATCCTCGGCTATGAAGAAGTCAGCGCGGCTGAGGATGCACTTGGTGATTTCTTTTTGCAGGTACAGGGAGATTCGATGATCTATGCGCATATTTATGACGGCGATATGCTCTATATCAAAAAATGCACACATGTCGAAAGCGGGACGATCGCCATCGTCATGATCCAAGAGGAAGCCACTGTAAAAAAAGTGATCTGGAAAGATGACTTCATGATCTTGGAAGCCGGCAATCCCCTCGTGGAAAATCGTTATTTTACCAAAAAAGAAATACAGGAGCTTCCGGTGCAGATCATCGGGAAAGTCGTTTTCAGTAAAACCTATTTTTAAGCATCTATAAAATACATAGAAGAAATGAGGGATCGAGATGAAAATCAATCAGACCATCGGATGGGTCATGTCTGCCATGTTTTTAGCGCTTGGACTGTTATTCCCCGGCATTTTTCACTTTTTCGGCGCCGCATCCGGACAGGCGTTTTTGCCGATGCACATTCCGGTCTTTATCTGCGGACTATTCTGTGGGCCGATATTTGGCAGCATGGTCGGTATTTTGACGCCGCTGCTTTCTTCTTTTTTGACCGGAATGCCGGTATTTTTCCCGACTGCCATCGCGATGACATTGGAGTTAGCGACATATGGGGCAGTCAGTGGCCTGCTTGTAAAAAAGCTGCGCCTATATCCGGCGCTGATCGCTGCTATGCTGTGCGGAAGAGTGGTCAGCGGTATTGCACATGCTTTATTGCTGAGCGCTGCATCGCTTCCTTATACCTTGGAAACATTTATCAATGTCTCTTTCTTGATTGCGATTCCCGGTATCGCTTTACAACTGGTAATCGTACCGCTTGCGGTTTCCATCTTGAAAAAGATTCCCGTCATTCATCGCTAAACCGATTTCTTCCCCGATGCACAAATCATGCTGAAAGAGGAAAAGCCGCTTTTCTCTATGCAAAGCAGAAATAAACTTTTCACTTCAGGGTTATCAGATAATTGCGAAAAAAGGCTTGCAATCATATAATCTCTATGATATTATAAACAAGCAAACGGCGCGTTGGAGAAACGGTTAACTCACATGCCTTTCACGCATGCATTCACGGGTTCGAATCCCGTACGCGTCACCATATAAGAAGATTGCGAACTTCATCGGAAGGTCGCTTTTTTTGATAAAATAAGCAATCTCCCCTCTGGCAAAGACTACTGCTGGAGGGTTTTTTTCGTAGATCGAGGAGGTGAACGCCATGAAAATCAAAAAAGGATACTCTGTTCGCAAAGTTTTGCTAACAGAAAAAGAGTATTTAATGGTCATGGAGTTCGCAACTAGAATCGGTGAAAAAAAGTTCTCCACGTTGGTAAGAAAAGTGCTTCTATATCACGCCGCACACCCGGAATACGATTTCACGTTGGAAGACGTCAATCTATTTACAGATATCGGCAAAAGTGAGGAAATAACGCTGAAACTTATAGCTGCAGTGATGGAAGCAATTAAATTACTGGAACAGAATGGAGTTGATCTTAGCAATGTTATCGAAAGAGCTAATGCTGCTGAAGAAAATCCATGATGGATCTGATGCAACCTGTTTCGCAGCAATCCTACAAGCATGGGATCTTACAACCGCCAATCCGGAAATGCTTAAATATGCGCCGGATATGGTCAATTCTTCAATGTATGATCGTCTCTTTCCTTTTCCGGAATTTTATGAGCATTGTGAGAAGATCATACAGGAAAGCAAAGAAGATGTATATTTCAGCGTCAATTCTTTTTACCGGCGGAAAAAGAAAAGTCATGACGTAAGGCATCTAAACTGTTTCGTGCTTGATTTCGATTATTACAAAATCGAGAAATTCCAGGAATTAAGTGCAATGCAGTTTTATAAAAAGATCAAGAAAAAACTAAAACTAGATCCTACTGCAGTAATCGATTCCGGGCGAGGCATTTATGTATTATATTGCTTCAAAAATTGCTCGTATCATATGCGCAAATTATATCAGCAGATCTACAGACAGATGCTGATACGATATGAAAGATATGGTATGGATGCAAATGCAACACATATTACGCAGGTCATTCGCTTGCCGGGATCGATCAATACAAAATCCTTGGAAACTGTAGAGATATTAGAGTTCAACGATACCGCATATACGATCCAAGAGTTTGCTGATCTGTTCTTGCCGCTGGAACTGGAAGAAGTGAGAAAGTACCAAAAGAAAGAAAAGAAAAAGATAGTAAAAACGATCAACTATGCGTATCGAGATCCGATCTTCAAATCATTGCATACTGATTTGAAAAAATTGATAGTCTTGAGAAATCGCAGCGGCATGTATGCAGGTTATCGAGAGGTATTGATCTATCTATGCAGAGAATATGCGACTTGGGCAGGCTGCAGCATCGATGAGTCGGTAAAAATAGCACAGAAATTAAATCAAGAATTTCATGACCCACTAACGGATCAGGAAATAGAAAAACAGTGCAGACCATCTAATTATCGTAGAAGGACAAGCATTGATAGGATCATAGACAAATTAAATATTACACTGCAGGAGCAAGAGCAGCTTGGATATCTAAAACGAAAGAACATAAAACGTTCGATTGCTGCCAGAAAAAAACGTAGAAACAAACTGACGAATATGACAGCAAAGCAAGCCGCTATCTTACGCCGACGCACCGCAGTGATCGAATTAAAAAGACAAGGATATCGAAATAAAAACATTGCAGAAAAACTTGATATAGACAAAGGTACCGTAAGCAAGGATCTATTTTACATCAAGAAAAATCCGGCAAAATTTATATATAAATTAAAGGATTATATGCAGCAGGCAGCGCAGCAATTACAAGATGTAAAATATCTGCGTATTACGCAATATGACAAAGTAAAACAACTCTCAGACTGGCTGGAACAGGCTCCTACAGCGCTTGATTTTCTAGTCAGAAACTTAGGAGTTGCAAAAAATTAGATCACATTGATATATGTGTCCCCCGTACAGATAAGAAAGAGAGGAAAAGAAAAATGAAAAAGCATAGTGATTACCCAAAAAACATATTTGCCGACAGCGATATTGCAACATTGATATTAGTCGGTATGGGTAAAGATGAATTGAAATTAAAAGATATTGGCATGCATGGCGATGGATTGTATTACTTACGCGTATGTGATAAAGAAGTAGAAATTCCCGAATATTATGAAAAAGTGTTTGAATGCAGAAACTGGCTTAAGATTTATGATGATCATAAATTAGCATATGACTCAAATTATGATCATAATCGATTTGTGGTATATCGAGCAGGAATGACAATAACGATCAAAGCGTGGAGTGAAACAAGAAAATAGGAGGAATGAAATGATGATCGATATTTGTAAGGAGGAAAAGAAAATGAAAATTACAGCAAAATTTACAGTCAGTGAATGGGAAAATGGTAGTGGTTGGAAATATTGTGCACCACTGGAATGCAACATTGAAGATTTTAGTGTTGATTCTTGGGAGGAGTTAAAAGAACTATATCCTAATAATGAAGTAATAAAAGATATGCTATTAGAAAATCGGGGAATTACTGATCTTCTTGACGAAGAGGTAAAATATGAAGACGATCCCGAGATCATTTATGATTATTATTCTGATAAAGAAACAGATAATTCATATGCATTGTCGTTTTATGTACTTGATGAATATGGCGACTATGATCAAGATCCAATCTTAAGATATCAATTTTGGGAAAATGAGTTAATTATGGATTTTTATAAATCTAACTGTCACTGAAGTTACTAATCGTTATATGAAAGAAAGGAAGGCAAATTTATGAATGGACATATAAAATTATTTTCTAACACATTTCTATATGGAAGCGGCTACTCATGTAGCGGTTCGATGTTAGATTGTGAAGAAAGAAGGGAAATTGATTCATTGGAAGACTTTGAATACGAATTTAGAGAAATACTAAGTGATCTATTGGAATATGAGTTGAAGGAAATCGAGCAGAAAATGAAAGAGGATCCTGAATTTGACATAAGTGATTATTATCATAATGTTCTAGGGAAAGACTATTTATTTGAATTTTCGTTTTATAAATTTGATGAAAATGAAAATTATGATCTTAATAATCCAACCTTCGAATGTCACATATGGGAAAGTGAATTTTTGATAAATGAGTTAGGCGGCGAACAAGTATATAATTATTCTCCCCGTTACCTTATTTGGTAAGCTCCAAATAATACATTCGATATATCTCTTCTCTGTGAACGCTTATACGATAATAGATCGGGTGTTGCATCATCATAAGGAGGAAAAAGATATGATCAAATTAAGCGAATCGGATAAAAGCATTATCAAAAAACTAAATGATCCATTTTATACAATCAAATTAAGCGAATCGGATAAAAGCATTATCAAAAAACTAAATCATCCATTTTATACAATCGAATATTTAGAGGAATGGTTGAACCGTAATGATAATGTGTTTATAAATGCACCGGCAGCATTACAGATAATGGGTGCGAGAGGATTTTACGAAGCAGTACGGTATATGCAAAAAGGAAGTGAAGAACATGAGACTTAGAAGGTATAAAAAATACGGAAAATATGGTATAAAAGGCAGTTTGATCATCGTTTGCGGATTTCTATTGCTGCATTTTGCACAAGAGTATTATCTTCGCCACAAAACATTAGATAGTTCGCAAGTGCAATTATCAAAATGCACTGACGGCGACACTGCTCATTTTCTGATCAACGGCGAAGATCAGACAGTGCGCTTTTTAGCAATCGATACCCCGGAAACAGTCAAGCCTAACACTCCGGTGCAGCCGTATGGAAAAGAAGCAAGCGATCGGACATGCGAATTATTAAGCAGCGCGGAAGTGATCCGCTTAGAATATGAAGAATCTAATAAAACGGATAAATACGGTCGTTTGCTTGCTTGGGTATTTGCGGATGACATTTTGGTACAGCAGGATCTGATCAGCAAAGGATATGCCAAGATCGATTATATCTATGGTGATTACAAATACACCAATATCCTAGAAGCTGCACAGGAAGATGCGAAAAAAGCAGGGATCGGTCTTTGGAGCAATGAATAAATGACAGATAAAGAATTAAAACGAGCTAAAGAGTTGTTTCCAAGACTTGAAACAGAGACGACCGCCACCTTAGAAATGATACTTTCGGAAATCAGAAAAAGAGATTGGTCAACCATTGGAGATGTAATGATATTAAAGCACGATTATATACAGATGCTGCTAATCAGTAGATCAAGGAGCGAAGAGGTGTGAACAAACTAAGATATATTTTAATGAAAATAGTACTGATCCTGCTTTGTAGCTTTATTTTCCAATTCTTCACTTGGAAAATGTGTTCATTGCTTGGTTTGGATTATCACCCATTAAAGCAATTTCCTACATATTTATTCGAGTTAATAACTGGAGCGTGATACAATGCCTAAAATTATCAGAAAACTACCGAATGAACCCTTTGAGGTACTAGAAGTAAATGAAAAATACGGACATGAATTAAACAGATATATAGGCTGTGATCTACTTGATTTTATTTATATGGATCAAGAACATAGACTTTTCCTGATTGTCGATGATATCGGTGCCTTAAAAGAATCGGAAGCAAATTTTAAGATAAGACTAGCTTCTCCATCCTCTTATCCGATCGTAATACTCTATGGCACAGTTATCATGTTCAGAAAAGACGATGAGCAGCTGGTTGATATTACAGAGGAAGATATACATAGATTTCAAGAATTGTTAGTAGACGATATGTTTCTTCCTACACCAATCTATTGATGATCGATACAATCTGTGGCAGAAGCCGACAGATGATTCAGCAACTATCACCTCGTAACAGGCGATAATATGTTGCTGGTGAATTGACACATTATCTACATATTAAAACGATAGAAACTTAATTATTTAATCTTTTTGATCAATAAATAAATTCTTATCAAATGAAAAATAATAAGTAACATGTAATAAATCATTTTCAGTACAAAAATGATCATAACATCATCTCCTTTCAGAGATGACATTCAATTCAAGATCATCTGCCGGCTTCTGCCACAGATCAACAATATTTTACCATACAAAAAGGAGGACAAAAATGTTAAAAATGCGGCTTGAATTTATCACAGAAGAAGACCTACAAAATATGCTTTTTCACTTAGAGCAACGATACATTATCGTAGATAAAAGTACGATCAGACATTCTAATCGCGCAAACAGCAAATACAAACTGATCTACGTCGAGCTCGTAAAAAAATAACAAACTACAGGAGGAAAAATAATGAAATCAAACGTAATCGTAATCGCAAACAGAAAAGGCGGTTGTGGGAAAACGACCACCGCTAAAAATCTCGCCTATGAATTAGGTAAAAAGAAAAAAACGCTATTGATCGACTTCGATCCGCAAAGCAATGCAACGCAAGGGTTATCTAAAAAGGGATATTTGAGATCGGTAATTGATTTTCTGCATAGAAAAAGTGCGATCGCCCCTACCCGCTTTGGGTTTCATATCATGCCGGGAAACGATTTTCTTGCTTCGGAAATTCAACATGTCGATCTGGAAGATGTCAGTTACCGCCTGAATCTATTGCAGCTGGAATATGAGGCGATCATTATCGATACATCTCCATATTTTAACGAGCTTATTGCAATGGCGATGGACTGCTGTCATCTACTAATCGTTCCCACCTGCATCAACAGCGATTCTCTGTCCGGTATGGCGACCACATTAGATGAGGCTTCTAATTTCGGCAATATAAGAGAGTGCAAGGTGCTGTTTACGGATGTAGCGGATAAGCGAAAGACGGTCATGAAAGATATGGCAGCATTGAGAGAAGAATTACAAGATTTATGCTTTGAGCAGTATATCCGGCATTGCTACAGCGTTGAGCGAGCAAGAAAAAGACAGCAGCCGATCGGTAAACGATATGGCAAATCATCTGCTGCAAAAGACTATGCAGCACTTGCCGAAGAAATCATAAAGGAGGTGTATTAGTATGAGCAGCATCTTAGGATCATTCAAAAGCACTGCAGCATTGCAGAACAATCAAAATTACAAAGTTGTACTGATCCCCTACACCGACATCAAAGAAGCAGAAATAAACCGCACCCTAAAACACATTGATGAATTGGCCGAAGACATCAAAAATGATGGGCTTGAGCAGCCGCTGGTGGTAAGAAAGATCCACCATGATCAGTATCGCTATGAATTAGTGGCAGGACATAGACGCTTCAACGCCATCTGCAAAAACATTCAGGATGGCGATACCACTTATCGATCGATTCCTTGTGTTATCAAGAATTATGATGATGAGGAAGAGGCGCATCGCAGAAAACTTATGAATAATCTAAATATCGAAGGTTACAGCAACGGTGAAAAACTGGAAGCTATCGAATGGCTGATTGATTACTATAAACGCAAGAAAGCGGAAAAAGGAACGGAAATGCCGGGAAGAGTCAGAGAACTGGTAGCGCAGGCATCCGGACTCAAACCGACACAGGTAGGAACTTATCAGAAAGTGATCGATCACGCAATCCCGGAAGTCAAAGAAAAGATCCATGCCGGCGAATTAGCAATCAATGCGGCAGTTGAACTGGCTGACATGCCGGAAGAGGATCAGATCATGTTCATTCAGGAAAACGACGGCGATATTACGCTAAAGACCGTCAAAGAGTATCAAGGTATGATAACTGATAATACATCAGATAATGTGTCAGTCACTGATACAACCGAAGATGATATCAATGATCTGTATGAGATGGATCCTGAAGATGATCTACCGGAAGAAACGGAAGTAGATTATGGTAAGAATACGATTTTAGGATGCATTTCTCGGATCGACTACAACATGGAGCTGCTGGAAGAAAAGATGCACTGTACGGAGTACCGTAAGTACCTCCCCTATTTGGAAAAAGCAAAAAAACAAATAGAAGAAATGTTGTTTACATTGCATGAGGATCTAAAAGAGTATCCGAGAGGAAATGAATTGACAGCAATGATCAAACGAATTTTAGATAGGAGTGATAAAAAATGACGATCGATGAAATTTTAGAACATGATGAACGATTCCGATACATGATGCTGGATAGAATGAGACTAGATTGCGAATATTTCTTGGGCAATGGAGACAGATATAGTAAATGCTTATGGACAGGAAACGTAACCGAGCAGATCGAAGCGATGAAAGCCATTTATGAAAGTTTCCCCGATGATAAAAAGCCGGAATGGATCAGCCTTGAGGAAATCGAACGATATGCTTATAAGATGGCATATCAAAGACGAACGTCATATGAAGTGGAATATGAAATCGATCAAATTGAGGAAGAGGTGCGTAGAGAATATGGCTTGCCTGATAATTGGTATGGAGATTGCTACGGATCGTTGCTAGAGGATCCTTATTACTACGGTACCAACTTAAGAATTGCAATGGAGATGGCAAAGAGTGTGGAAGAATATGAAGAAGCGCTGCAACTCATCAGAAGAAACTTTGAAGTTGCCGCGGCCTCTTATCAGGAAGAGGAGGAAGAAGATGAAATTTGATCTCGGCGAAGTTGTCATGACACGCGGAATATCAAATCTTATGGAGACGGATTTTGCATTATGGATACATGATTGCTTGCAGCGGCATGGAAATGGCGATTGGGGCGATCTTTGCGAAGAAGACAAACAGATGAATGAGATGGCGCTAAAAGAAGGAGAACGGATCCTTTCGGCCTATAAACATGACCAAGTCAAAATCTATATCATAACAGAATATGATCGAAGCATAACTACGATCTTGCTGGCAGAAGAATATTAAATACTTAATGTGTCAGTCACTGACACAGGGCATTCAAAGTGTATGCTTCTTCTTCCCATACACTTTGATGTAAGTCCCTATTTCTATTCTGTGGCAGGAGCCGGTAGATGAGCTGCAGTTATCACCTCAATTATTCGGGGATAACATGCTATATTATCAATATAAAAATTAGGTCAAAACAAATCAATTATTTCTTTTTGTGGAATAACTGAATTATCTTAATTATGTCGATAATGATTGAAACTTAGTTATTTAGTCTTCATGAAAAAAGATCATAAGATCATCTACCGGCTCTTGCCACAGATCTATCACCATTTTATAGCAAAGACAACGACAATAAAAGTGTCAGTCACTGACACAAGGAGGTGTAATATGAGTTATCAGGATAGAATCGACAAGAAAAAAACGATCAAGATCATGCGAAAAGAGATGGCAGACTTTTCGGATCTATATCAACTATATCAAGATGATTATACAGTAAAGGGTTTTTCCTATGATTCTGTTGTGCGGATCGCAAGTTATCTGTCTGATCCGATCATCAGCAAGATCCAGCATCACGATGAAAAGCGTGAACAGATCACAAAGATCATCCAAGCGATGTCAAAGCTAAAAGCAGACGAGGTACAGGTTTTATATATGAAATATATCCTTAGATACTCTAGTGATAAAATCCAAAACTTATTAAATATAAGCGAATGGAATAAATGGGAAATTGAAAAAAGAGGCTTGTTGTCTATGGCAATCATTTTAGATCTATGCGAATATTTACCGGAAAAATAGATTCTATTCTTTTCATAATGCGAACATATCTCAGAAACACCAAAATAAAACCAAAATTTTTCCAAAATAAATCCAAAATAAAAGCAAAATAAAACCAAAATAAAACCAAAATATTTCCAAAAAAATTCCTCATTTTTTCCACAGTAAAATGTGATATAATATGTATGCTGATATAAGTGTATCTAGAGGTAATCAAATGGAAAATGGATAAAAAAAGAGGTAAAATCAACAGAAATTTACTGATTTTCGTTAGTTTTCCCGGCTTTTGTCATTAAAAATTAGATGATGTATCAGTCACTGACACGTAAAAAACGAAAAAAAGCATAAAAAAAGAAAAAATTTTTTGGCTTGTCAAGCCCCCTAATTACTAAGAACGGAGGTAATTATATGAAGAAAACGACACTACTATTAACACTGATGATGTGCATGACATTAGCAGGCTGCTCTGTAAAAGAGGAAAAGAAAGCAGCTGCTTCTCTGACATTCAAAGATGATACGGTTGAAGTGATGC
>OLQA01002539.1_pt1 | contig 14173 bp, 14 predicted proteins | sample 1673151 | NCBI WGS metagenome assembly OLQA01 (sample SAMEA3136760, study PRJEB25190) | human gut metagenome | biome: human gut; feature: human-associated habitat; material: faeces | place: Austria | collected 2013 | reverse complement strand
TGCTCAATCTTCTCGATAGGGATATAGTCCGCCAAGGCATTGAGTGGCTGAACAGTTTCTTCCTACTGCAAAAAGGTCTTGAACTGTGTCACGCTGCGCTGCTTCAGATCAACAGAAAATCGGCTGCGGCTTTTGGGGAGCGGAGGATCTTCTGCTTTGCAGTTGCTTTTCCGCTGCTGCGCCCAGCTGGGCAGCAGCGTTTTTCCATTTTTGCCGCCCTGTGTCCCATCGCGTGAAAGGATTCTGCGGTTGTGCAGAAAGCAAAAGAACAGGCGGATAAAAGCGGACAGGCTCATGCCGGATACGCCAATCAAAGCGAGAAGCACCAGCGGAAGAGCTGTCAGGCATAAAATCACAACGCGGACGGTGAGGGAAAACGGAAGGTGCAAAACCGGCACACCAACCGCGAGGCCAAGGATGACCGCCTCAATCGTATTGCGGGTTTTCAAAAGCCCGCCGAAGAGTGTGCCGCCCTCCATAAAGTTGGGAGGGATCACATAAACCTCAAATTCTTCCGGTTTCATAGACAGCCTCCCTTACATCCGGTCTTTCCGCTTCGGCGGATCGGGCATCTTCTTGACGATCTCCTTATGATAGTCGATTTCGCCGTCCGGTGCGGTAAAGGGCTTCTTGATTACGGTATCAACGGCATACTGCTTGTACCATTGGACGCCATCGGCAGAAAAAACCTTTTGGTGTTCACCGTCCGGCGCCGCGTATTGCCCGGTATGGTACATTCCAAAGGAAATGCCCTCCGGATGCTCCGGAGAATACTCTGTGCCGGTGATGCGCCCGCCGCCGATCTCAATGTTGGAATAGGATATTTGCGGCGCGGCGTCTCCCTGAGCGGTAATGCCCATGTAGGAGGATAACGCCTGTGACGCAAACTCTCCGGTGATGGAGCCGGTGGAGTGCAGGTCTCCGGCTGCGACCATACCGATCACATCGTTGGCAAAACGCCCGCCCTCCAGCATGGAGTTGGTAAAAATACGTCCGCCGAGGCCAACGGAATGCTGTGACTCCCTGCGGAGTGAGGAAACCGAGGTGGTTCGGGTACTGGAAGCGACTTGCTGATGGGTCACGCCCATCTGCGACTTTTGAGAAGCGCTTTCGCTGCGCGTCTGCTTTGCCTGATGAACAACGCTTGCTGCCTGCCGCTCGGCATTTACAGTACGCTCCGTGGCCTGATGCGCGGCGGGCATGGTGGAGGAAGATGCTTTCTGTGTCGTTTGCGTCGCAGTTCTTACGGCGTCATTGGTGATTTTCCGACTGACAACGCCAGCCAGACCACCTTGCAGAAAGCCGGAAGATCCGGATGCAGCGGCGCCTGCGCGGCTGGAGGCTCTGTCGGCAAAGTTCCCGACAACTTTTCCAGCCATGCCGGCAGCGAGGGAGACACCCTTGAATGCGACCATCGCTTCACCCAACATGGAGCCGCCGGTATGCCCCACATTGACACCGATGCTTGCCATGAAGCTGTCGATTTTCTGCGAGACTTTGAGAAAGCCAACCGCACAGAGAAACCAGACCAGGACGTTCCCCGTCACGGCCTCGCGGCTGGAACTGCTGACTGCGGCTTCAACATCGCTTTCCTCCAGAGCAAGCGCAGGTACCGCCAGGGCAAGCGCAAGCAAAAGAACGGTGCCCAGCAGAGGAATGATTTTATGATATTTCTTCGTGATAATGACCTCCTATAAGGAAAGTGGATTTGAAATAAATGTGCCAACCATCGTAAGAAACAACCGCAGACACCATGCGTTCATCAACAGCAGAAATATCTGACCGCCAAACATCCGGCACCAGCTTTTGAAAATATTTCCGGTGGATTGCGAGGCGCCCATGGCGAAGGCTACCGGTGCGGTATAGACCAGGACTCCCAGCAGCACATACCGCTCTGCCGCTTCAAACAGCAATTTAATGTAGTTCCACGCGAGAATCAGCGTCAAAATCAGAACGATCAGCGCAACGCCGCCGTTGGCGCAGACGCCGATGATGGTCAGCAGAACAGAATTGAAGCTGGCAAAGTCCAAAGAAGGAAGCTCTGAGGACAGTATCCACGCATAAGGCGTTCCGCCTATCGTCAGCGCAATGTTTACGATTTCATCTGCATAGTACGCAAGCACAATGAACAGAATCGCCTTGGCGGTCAGCTTGACCGGATCCTCTGCGTCCACGCCCAAGCCCAGTCCATAGTTCTTGAACAGATTCCAGACCCAGCCCAACAGGATCAGCCCGATGGCAAGTGCCACCAGAAGGCTATACATGGTTTCCGCTGCGGGAAAATATCGCAGAAATGTGTTCATGTCACAGCCCAATGCCCCCAAAACAGAGGTGTTGATCATATCCAGACCGTACATGATCTGCTCCGCGATCCACTCTACAATGCCATCTAAAATGCCCATGATTTACGAGGCTGTCCACTGCCCGCCACTGAAGAAGGGCGTAACATAGCTCATAATGAAGCCAAGACCATTCAGCACGGCCCAAGTGATAATGATTCGCTTGAGCCATGCCCGGCTTTCATCGACGGTTCGGCCGCTGCGGGAGAAATTCATCATCAAAAGCGCGACGGACGCGGTGACGATAGCAGCAATGGTGGAGATGAGAAGAATTTGCTGATAGACGTCCTTCATGATCTCCGTCGCCTTTTCCCAGATCGTCGTGGCCGAAGCCGGCTGGATCAGAAGCGGCAAGATACTGACGCCAAGCCATGCGGCGTAGAGCCAGCGCCCCGGACTTTTCCTCGGCGGTGGAAGCTGCGGCAGGTTGTTGGATGTGTTCAAAGATGCTCCTCCTTTTCTTTTCCCGATGCAAAAAGCAGACGCCCAATCCAGGCGTCTGCTCGCAACAAGATTCAGTTTTTATATGCTTTTGAGCATCTTTAGTATAGCATATCCGGATTTGCGCCGAAAGAGCAAAACCGTGCCAATGTTGTGACAGTGCTGTGCATTTAGGGATAAGGTCAAATAGGTTACAACAAGCGAAAAACTGAATTGCAGAATTTGAGATATTCAGTCGCCGGAATGCGGGACAGACGATATAATAATGGTAGATATAGAAAGTGTGAGAAGTTCACTATAAAACAAAATGGAGGAATACAAATGAACGTGGACAGCAAATCTAACAAACTAACAGCAAATTTCAGCACAGGGATGTTGATGCGGGTTGGATCAAAAGAAAGGCTTGAAAAGTGCTATCGAGAGAAAAAACTTGAGTTTAGCTGCGCGGCAAACTGGGTTGATTATGCACAAAACGGGAATTCTGTCACTGGAGATTATCTTGAGTGCATTTTTGCTCATGTGAATAATGATGATCCTCGGTTATCGGATTTGCGAGATTCCCATGGCCTTCCCCTGGGAAATCATATAGAAATTCTCAGGAGAAGTGATGACCAGACGAGTTATTTGAGATATACTCCAACGTTGATGGTTCCTGCTCTGTGTTTTTTCTCATTTGGTGAGAAGCTGCTTTCGCAAAAGGCGGATGGTTTAATGCCAACGTTACCACGGACAATTTCGTTCGATTTGGGAAAGTATAGAGCGAGCATGAAATATGCGAAAGATGAGGCTGCGTTCCTTTTTATCACAGACCCTTGTCGCTTTTTTGAAGATCTGCGTTGCCAAGTCAAGAAAGCAATCCGCAATAATTCCGACTATTTAACAACAGAACGATATTATAGCAATGGTATGGCGGTTGACTTGTTTTGTAATGAAGTAGACTACCATAAGTACAATGTAGATGAATTATTCTATGATGACACCCATGTACCGTCAGAAGAACTGTTTTGGAAGACTAAAAAATATGAGTGGCAGCATGAAGTCCGGGTAATTATTGCAAATATCTACTTCAAAAGTTTATTTGGAGTGGGAAAGTATGATTATAGGAAGTGTTACCTTGAAGTAGAGTTGCCGCGTTTTCAGGAATACTCAGAAATTTACTCTGCGGCAGATGTAGAACGCGTTCATTTTTACAAATTACCTGGACAAGGCGACGCAATATTTTACTCAATTTGTTAACTCGTAAAAAATGACCTTTATAATCCATCCGATCGGCGCTCACTTTTTACCCCTCACGCATTTCACAAAAAATCGATATCGTGCAATAAGTATGTGACATCTCAAAGAGCCGAAAAAACTGTTGCGAAACAACGTATAAGAGAGACAATAAACTTTGCCGATGAGTAAAAAGCAATACTGGTGCATATATTATCGGTGAGTAAACTGTAAATACATCAGCAAATTTAATGACCATTTTCTTGACAAATTTTATTGTTGATGTTACAGTGGAGATGCGGAGGTGAACAACATGGTCAATATTGCAAGTGCAATCCGAAACACGGTTCCTATTTCTCTGTTTAATCGCGGACTAGCCGGAAAGATTTTCGATGAAGTCAAGCAAAGCGGCGCAAAGGTCGTTATGAAGAACAATGCTGCAGAATGTGTTCTTATGTCTCCCGAAGAATATATGAGCCTGATTGACGAAGTGAACGATGCAAGACTTCTGACGATGGCATCTGAACGCATGGCAAAGGCAGAGCCTGCTGCGTTTGTACCGGCGGAACATCTTTATGAAGAACTTGGTATTACGCAGGATGCTTTGAATGCAATTGGCGAGGTAGACATCGAATGAATTGGAAGCTGGTCTATCTGCCGGAAGCCGCAAAAGATTTGAAGAATCTTGCCGGAAACCAGCGGCTGATGGTCGTTAAGGCCATCGGCAAAGTCCTTCAAAATCCGCTGCCCGTTACAGAGGGCGGCTATGGAAAGCCGTTGGGAAATAAGCAAGGCAATGATTTGGCTGGGTTCCTGAAAATCAAGCTCCGGGATGCCGGTATCCGTGTCGTGTATAAGCTGATACGGACGGAAACAGAAATGTTGGTAGTCGTCATCGGTGCAAGAGCCGATGATGAGGTTTACGAAACAGCGCAGCACCGTGCAAAAAAGAATCATTTATGAAAAGCAGCATCACTCGCACAGAATGTGGGTGATGCTGCTTTTACTATGGGATAAAGATATGATATACTCAAATGAAGGGTGAAAAATGTAGAAATATGTTATAATAAAGATATACTATAAGAATAAGAGCCTAGACTATTGTTGTGATAGGTCATTAGAATATTTGATGAGAAGGAGGAGATCAGTATGCGTTTGCCGGAGAAGCTGATGGGTTATGTTGAATACGAAGGCGTGAATTATCCATTTAACTTTGACAAAGACTCTTTCGTGATAACACTGTTTCCACCAAGCATTGAACATCACAGACAAACAAGTTCTTTGGCGGAATACTTTGTGGATGTTTCAAAGTACGAGAAAAAACATGCATGGATTCAACAAAAGAAGATATTTGGAAAAACATCGGAAAACTATCATGTTGTTTTCAATGTTTCGGAAACAAGGTGTAATTATAACGGCTTTTTTAGTTTTGCTGTTATTTGGTATTGTTGCTACGTTGGCGATGACACTTTAAATAACATCGATGGAATGAAGATTACATCGCCAGAGGTGGAGTATTATTATTCGCCGCGCAATGCACTAAAACAGTCGGCAGAGATAAATAAAGGCACGGGAAGCCTAAAAGCGATGTCTGTAACTGCGATAGAGACGGAACCAAAGTCAGGAGGGAAGTATAGACTGGCACCGCATGTGGACGCAAGTATCAAATTTGAGTCATATGCGGTTATGCACTTTTCAGCGGCAGAAGCACCAATTGACGCAAGGAGCGTGATGGTGACATCTTTCTCTTGCCCAATCGAAATTGACCTGCTGATCCCAGCAGCAATTTACGCGAAGTGCTTCCTTAAGTATGTTACATATAGAACAAATATTAAAATAGGCAATATCGAAATCTTTAGAGTTGATAGTGAGCATAAGAGAGAACGATGTGGCTACCTTGTTTTTGAAGAAAACTGCCATGCGGAGAACAGTAAAAAAGTACATGATAGAATAATTGATTTCGCAATTTTAGGCGGTAAAACTGCTAAGGTTTTTACGGCAATAAAAAATAAGAAAATTGATTTTCAATATATGTGCGAGTCAATAGGCACAACAAGCAATTATTCCTCCAATAGGGCAATTATGATACTGGCGGAATTCGAGAGGGAATACCGCAACATATTTGGACAGGATTATGGACGTTCACAAGAATATCAAGAAACGAAAAAAGAACTGCTGGACACTATGCAGGAATTTATAAAGCAACGGAAAGGGAAAAGTCGAAAATACGCCAAACAATTTTACCATACGATAGAAGCACATGATAGCAGTTTTGGGGAAAGAATCAAGAATGCGATGGTTGAATGTCGAGCAATTATGGAGCCTTTCGTAAAAAGCAAGTATGACGGTGTGTATGACACAATTGTTGAGGAAATCTGTGACCGTATGAATACTGTGCGAAATGGCATTGCACACAGTCGGTTGGATCTGAATTTAGAGGCAATTCATTTGAGCGATCTAAAAATCATCGAAGAACTGCTATATGCAATGCAGTTACAATATTTGCATATTGGTTCCCGGTCAATCCGAATTGGAATTAAGAAACTGTTTGGAGAAAATATTGCCGTTGAGTAGATATACTTATGTAGTGAGGGCGCAACCGAGTTAAGGCTGTGCCCTCACTGTATATTGCAAATATACAAAAGTACATGGTAAAATAATGTTGGATATTTGATATAACAGCAAATCAATCAGTGTCTGATTTATTATAAACTTATGAGGTGTAGATATGGAAATGGTGCGTTTAGCGGCAACTGACATGACATGGCAACGCTTTGAAGTTTGCAATCCGGCCACGAAAACCGCTTTTGAGAATTTATGCCGCGCGGTATTCAATCAGGACTTCTTTGGAGGAACGGCACATTTTCATTCAAATCCGAATAATCCTGGAATTGAAATCGAACCTATTTATCATGAAGGAACTGGGAAGAGGATCAGCTTCCAGTCGAAGTATTTTACTTCAACAGATTATGATCAAATAGATCGTTCGATGGAGAAGTGCATAACGCATTATAGCGGAAAGTTGGATATTATATATTTGTATTGCAACAAGGACATAATGGCTACTTGTAAAGCTTTTATTAGAATAAAAGAAAAGCTTGCCGCTGCCGCAATGGATATTGTGCTGATATGCAATCAGTCAATTCTTGAAAGTGTTCAAAAGAACAAAAATCTTTCAATGCTTTACTTTTTGAACCATGGTATTGATATTGAATGGATCAGAAATAGAGCAAGAACAGCTTTGGATTCGCTCGGAACACGATACAATGGCACTTTTAACGTTGAAACTGAAGCGAAAGAATACTTGGAGCTATTTTTGCGGAATGGAAATGCTGCGAGCTACTTAAATGAGAAGAAGACTCAAGCAGTGGATTCGCTGAATAGAAGGTGCTGGGCCAATGCTAGCTACGCTTCACTGGCAAAAGCAATTAGCAATGCAATTATCGAGCTTCCGGATATCAACGAGCAGACGCTAGATACCTGTGTGGACTGGATTGGGCAGATTAAAGATAGCTATTCGGAGCAGCTGGAGGATGTGCAAAAGACAATATCTGCATATGAACAGAGACTCGCTAACGGTATACGTGTGGAGAATAATGAAGACGAATTGGCAAAAGTTCAGAGCTGCAAAAGAATTTTGGACGGCATTGACTATCTTGCTGTGAGTCAGGCGGAACAAAGTTTGATCAGCAAAAAAACGCTGCTGGTAACAGGTGCGGCTGGCGCTGGGAAGTCACAGCTGTTTGCAAATGCGGTTGCAGAATACAGAGAAGCGGGACGAAAAGCGATACTTGTTTTAGGCAACGCGTATCTGACCTCAGAAACTATTTTCGTTCAGACACCAAAAGTTCTGAATCTGAATATCGAACTACAGGATTTCCTTGGGATACTGAATGAACTGGGAAAAAGCGATTCAACGACTATTCCGGTTTTCTTTGATGGAATCAATGAAAGCGATGATATTAGAATCTGGAAAAATGGACTTGGTGAATTGATTCGTATCGTTGAAAGTCTGCCATACGTCAAAATGGCAATATCGATTCGCGACAGCTATGAGAGGGCAGCTTTTGACGATGCTGTAAAATGGATGATTTCATCTGGGGAAGTAATTGAAATCAACCACAGGGGGTTTGCAGATAATTCAATCAAAGCAATTGAAACCTTTATGAATCGCTATAAAATTCCGTTCCTTCCAGATTATGCATTACAAGTGGAACTGCAAAATCCGCTGTTTTTAATGCTTTTTTGCGAAACATATACTAAGGAGAATACAGGGCTGTTCCGTCTGTTTGAGAGATATATTGAAAAGAAAGATGCGGAAATTCTGCGCGAATTTGATGCCGGTGGCACAGGCGCAGTATTAAAATATTTGCTTGATGAAGTGGTCGAGAATGAAATTGTAAACGAGCGCACATATGTTACTAAAATTGAAATCCTTCAAAATATTGAATTTTGGAGGACGTTCGGTTTTGAAAGTAGAAAACTACCATTTTTGGCGGCGTTGGAGCAAACTGGCGTTTTGTGCAGGGGCATAGTTGGAGAGACAGAAATTTATTATTTGGCGTACAATCTGCTGGACGATTATTGGAAGGCAAAAGTTTTGGCTCAATCAGATAGATCAAGAGAAGATCTGATTACTTGCGTGCTTCAGCACCTCCTAAAGGTAAAGAATGGAGTGCTGGGGGATTGGAACGGGGTGACGTCTGCGGTAATTGCGTGCTGTTTGAGAGAAGATAAGACATCGGAAGATTATTTCGGACAACTACTTCAGTCAGTATGTAAACCGAATGATCAACGGGGTATTATTGTCGAATACCTTAAAACGTATCTTTGGAGAAATTGTAATTCCTTTTCTGCCACGAGTTTTTTAAAATTAATCAATACATATCGCGTCGCGCCAAGAGATTTGTGGCCTATACTTGTTGCAAGTAGTACAAAAGAAAACAGTCCAATCAATGCAGATTTTCTACACAGCTTGCTTCTGAAACAACCACTTAACCATAGAGACTATATATGGACAATCTATATAAATGACATGGATTCAGAAAATAGAGTATGGCAGCTTATTGAATACTTTGAACAAGGTAATTTGTTCTTAGAGATGAGTACACAAAGCCTTGGACTAATGCTAACGCTCTTTGCGTGGCTGCTGACATCATCAAACCGCAGATTGCGAGATCAAGCATCTAAAGCGATAGTGGAAATCCTTTGCCGCAATTTTGATTTATGTATGCCTCTTTTGAAGAAATTTGAAAATGTTGATGATCCTTATGTCCTGCAGAGATTATACTGTTGCGTATTTGGAGCATGTATCAAGCGTACAGACACAGCCGAAAAGGAATATGAACAACTAGCACTTTATGTGTATAATGCTATATTCAACAAGCCGTGTGTATATGAGGATGTTTTATTGCGCGACAGCGCTAGGCTAATCATAGAACGCTGGCTTTATGAGTTTCCGAGTATGGGCGGTAAAATTGAATTGACAAGAATTCGACCTCCATATGGTTCGTCGATGATTCCCTCAATGCAAGCAAGGGAATATTATATTTCTGAAAATGCGACACAACACTATGGTAGAAATGCGATTGCGTTATCCATGCATCCAAATGGAGCGGGCGGAGCGGGAATGTACGGCGATTTTGGGAGATACATTTTTCAAGCAAATGTCGAGGATTTCAGCAATGCAAATATAAGTGATGCCTATTATTACGCTATGGATTACATCTTCTCGGTATTGGGTTATAAAGATGAACTGTTCAGTAAATACGATAGCAGAATAGGCGGCGTAGATCGCTTCGCAAACAACCGAACGGAACGAATCGGGAAAAAATATCAATGGATAGCAATGTACCATGTGATGTCCAAAATTGCTGACAATGCTGAGGTTAAGCGATGGGATGAGAAGATCGACTACCATGGTGCATGGGAGCCGTTTATGCGTGATTTTGATCCGACACTTAATCTGAAAATCGGTACTGTGTGTAAACCAAGTCTAGATTTCATGCAAATTCAAGGTGATTTCTTCGACGAAGATATCACAGATGAAAAGCAAATCGAATCGTGGGCAAAATCAAATTCCCCATTTTTTGAAAAATCTTCAGACAAATTGCTCATAAAAGATCAGCATGGAGAAGAATGGCTTGCGCTGACACAATATGACCATCAAAACAATGAAAAGTATATTGAAGATGAGGATAGCCCACATAAAAGCCGTGGCGCGCAAGAGGTCTGGACAATGTCTCATGCATATTTTGCAAGCAACAAAGAGTTTGATAGAATACACACTTCATTAAAAAGTTGTAACTTTATGGGGCGCTGGTTTCCAGAGGCAGGGACTGTTTATCAACTTTATGCAGGAGAATATGTTTGGGCGCCAGCAGCCAGAGATTTAATTGACGAGTGGCAAGAATGTGAGCAGGGCAATGAAAGTTACGGCGTTGTAATGCCAGCTACATTAAACTTCCTATGGGAAACTGGACAGGATGCCTCTCAAGTGGACACGGTGAGTCTCGATGTGCCATGTATGAGCCTTGTTAGAACATTAGGCTTGGTACAAAAGGAATGTAATGGTTGTTTCTATGACTCTGACGGTAATTTAATTGCGTTCGACGCAAAAACACTTGGTCGTGGAAACGGCCTGTGGTTTAGAAAAAATGAAATGCTCCGGTATATTAGAGAAGCAGGATATGTGTTATTTTGGACATGCTTTGGAGAAAAGCAATTCTTTATCGGAAAATGGGGGCGTCAAATATCAGGTGACTGGAGCGGGTTTTATTACCTCGACAAAGATGGCAATATAACTGGCAATAACCAATTCTTTAAATAGCATCTTTGCAAGACGGTATACAGGGCGGACAGGTCATGCCTGATCCACCCCGTAAAGCATCTTACCGCAAAAACTTCCTCACGATCCCCGCGCTATCCTGCGCCGTATATCCCCACAGCACCGAACTGAGCACCTCGACAGCTTCTTTGCGCTTCCGATAATACGTCCGCGTGCTGATGTCGCGGATATGCGGGCGGAGTTGGTCGATGATCTCCTCGACGTTCTGAAATTCCTGCGGGGAGAGGTAGGCGTAATAGAGCAACCAGTAAAATTCCTCGCCGTTCTTGTGCTTTGCGCGCATGAGCTCCACGGCGCTGTCTACGAGGCAGAGCATTTTATGGCTCTGCTCGATGCACTTCGCCTGATGCTCCAACTCCGTGCCGGAGAGATCCGCGCCGGCCAGATAGACAGATTCCAGAAAATCCTCAATTGTCTTGCCGTAGTCGATCCGGAAACGATTCCGAACCTGCCGCACGGAAACCTCCAGACTCCATACGACGTCACGGTACTTCCGCAGCAGCGTCCATGTATCGTGATAGTGCGGATCTTCGGTCACGTCTGCCGAGGGCAGTTTATTCTTCGCCATTGTCGCTCGCCCCTTTCTGCTGGATCGTGAGTTCAAAATACCGCGTCTGCGTGCTGCCGCAGGAGAGCATCAGCCCCAGCCGAAGTTCTTCCGTATCGTGCTCCCATAAGACTCCGACGCAATCGGATAAGGGATATAACCTATGTTGAAACCGGGGGCAGGTCGTACAGCAAACACCCTGTGTTTTCAAGAGCTTCAGGACTTCGGCAATCAGAATCTCTGTGTGCGATTTTGAAACGCTGATCGAGCAATCTGATGCGCAGTCCGGCTGCGCCATGTCCTGCGCGCAATCCTGTACGCGGATGCAGAGGTTCAGCGCCATTGCGACTTCTTCTTTGTCCACCATGACATCGGAGATCTGGAACATGGTGGACAGATAGTTCTGCAAGTAGATCGCCGTTCCGCTGCGGCCGGGGAATGAGAACGTCTTGATGTATTCCAGCCGCGCGAATTTGCCGAGGATGCGCCCGGCGGTCGCTTTGGACACGCCCCAGCGCTTGCCGAGTTCCGCGTAGGAAACGAGCGGGCTGCCAGTGCCATTCCGCAGATAGACCACAGGACCGGCCTCAGAGCCGGCAACCTGATGGTCGTTATAGATCGCGTTCAGCCAGAGATCGAGCAGTGTATCCCATCTCGGAGCATTTTCCAAGACTGAGCAGCCGCGACGCCGCGCTCATCGGCAGAAAGAAGAAGCCGGAATCCTTCTGGCACGGGCAGCTATAATCCAGTACAGTGTTATAGCGCGGCCAGTCAAGGATGCGATACTGCACAAGCTGTCCGCGGCCAATCAGGTCGTATTCGATGAAGTGGTGCCGCTGGAGAGAGTCAAGATGGCGCAAAAGCTGACGGTTTGTACGCGCGCGGAACCACGTCCGGAGCTCCTGCAGCGGGCAGATCCACTGACCGGGATGTACGATGTAGCTGATGCCGTCGTACCGCTGATAGGACGTGCGGAAGTTTGCGTAGCAGCAAAGCACCGCATAATGAAAAAGACCGGAGCACCCGTTTGTACGGATGTTCCGGTCTGTGATCAGACTCTGTATGAATTGCCGGTAGATGCGGCATTTGGGGTAGTCTACGATTTGCTTGATTTCAAGTTTGTATTCAGTCATGGTGTTCATCCTTTCTTGTCGTGGCGCTTTCCGCAGCAACGTGAAAGCGTGTACAGTTACAGTGTCCGTATGGGTTGGAATGGCGCAGCTGATAGCTGCTGATATGGACGATCCTGCCGCAGTTTCGGCAAAGGCATCGCCAGTATACTTCGTTTGATTTTCGATTGCCCTTGGACGCGCGGCCGATCACCTTGAGATAGCCAAATTCCTGACCAGTCAGATCGTATTTCAAGACTTGGCATTTGCAGCCGCAGGATGTCGTTTTGGAGCGGCGCAGACTTTCGGAGAGAACAGAAACAACGTTCCCGCAGCCGCATTGGCATACCCAACGAGCTTTGCCGCTTTGTGCAGAACAATCCTGATAAAGAACCCGAAGATCTCCAAAGGTCATATCGGTCAGATCAATCAGTTCGGGCGATTTTTGATGCCGCAGACAACCGCAGGACTTGACACCGTTCTGCTTCGTAAGACTGGTGGAGGATTTCACGACACTTTTCCCGCAGCGGCATTCGCACAGCCACATCGGGCGACCGGGTTTCACATTCTCTACGCGCCTTAGCACTTTCAGCAAGCCAAAGGTTCGCCCGGTCAGGTCATTTGCTTTGCTCATAGATACCTCCTGCGTGTGGATTTGAATGATTATTAGGTGGATTCAATTTGGATTTGACATGCGCGGATATCCGATTACTCCCAGAGAAGTTCGGAGATTTGCAGCAGTAAATTTTAGACTGCGGCAGGCAGTTGACACACTTTTGACACAAAACCGTTGAAACGCCTGCATTTATACGGAATCATACGCTGCAAATGTGGTTTGAAAGTTTTCGAAACAGTGCAATATTGCACAATATGCAGAACATTTTAATGGTATAAGATAGCTCCGTTTTAATCCCGACAATGAAGCCGCTCGATATGCCGAAGAAGGACGCAGCGAAGAGCGAAGCTGCTCCGGCAGAAGCCAAGAAGGAAGAAGTCATCGACTTCTCCAAGGTCGAGATCGAGCCGCTGTTCAAGGACTTCGTGGACTTCGAGACGTTCTCCAAGTCCGACTTCCGCGCCGTCAAGGTCAAAGCCTGCGAAGCGGTCAAGAAGTCCAAAAAACTCCTGAAATTCGTGCTGGATGACGGAACCGGCACCGACAGAGTCATTCTTTCCGGCATTCACGAGTATTACGAGCCGGAGGAATTGGTCGGCAAGACGTGCGTCGCCATCACGAATCTGCCGCCCAGACCCATGATGGGCATTGCCTCTGAGGGTATGCTCATCTCCGCCGTCCATCACGAGGAAGGCGCTGAAAAGCTGCACCTTCTGATGCTTGATCCGCACATCCCCGCGGGCGCAAAGCTGTATTAATTTGAATTAAAATTACAAAAAGCTGGAATGCACAGACCCTTGTGCATTCCAGCTTTTTTATGGATTTCTGCCCGCAGACCTCATTCCAGTGCGGAGGCCAGTGCGTCGAGCGGGTCGACGGCTTCGCCGTCGCGGAAAACGCTCAGGTGCAGGTGCGGGCCAGTGGCCCAGCCGGTCGCGCCGACGGCGGCGATGACCTGCCCCTGCGCAACTGTGTCCCCGGATTCGACATAGAATGCGCGCAGGTGTGCGTACATCGTCTGCACGCCGTTTTCATGCTCCAGCGTCACATGATAGCCGTAGG
>OLQA01002535.1_pt1 | contig 14202 bp, 13 predicted proteins | sample 1673151 | NCBI WGS metagenome assembly OLQA01 (sample SAMEA3136760, study PRJEB25190) | human gut metagenome | biome: human gut; feature: human-associated habitat; material: faeces | place: Austria | collected 2013 | reverse complement strand
CGTTCAATTAGTATGTCTTTAGCTTCTTTATCTCCCTTTTCAAGTTTTTCTATCCACACTCTTTCTTCCGCAGGTGTCAAAGGCTCTAAAAAAGTCTTCACACATTTCACCTCGCGACATACTTAATTATATTTTATGATAGGCTACAGTTTCTCGTGCATGTCTAGAAATGTTTAGTTATTTTTTCAATATCATCGCTGGGGCATCCCTTTCGACTCGTGCTACTTACTTTTGGATGTCCTTTCTTGTTTTGACTTCGTACAACTTTCCCTTAACACACAAAAAGGGCAACCAAACAACATATTAAAAATGCCATTTGGTTGCCCTTGCTATTCTTTCTACTGTTCCTTCACTCTCAAGATATCCCCTTTTTCCAATTCAATTCCAAGATTAATCTTAAGCTTCTGTTTTGGATGTGGGCAGCTTTCCATTTCGTTGCCCTCTTCGTCCTTAATTGAAACAACTTCCACTTCTATATCGTTTCCGTCAGCTTTCATCACTTCAATTTTCTGTCCCTGATAAAATTTGTTTTTCTGCTCAAGGCTGTATTCCATTTCGCCAACTTGGTCGCCAACAATTCCTAAGTACACGTAATCTCTTTCGTATACATTGCAATCATATATCTGTGTAGTTTCATCAGGTTTTCCAAAGAAAAATCCTGTTGTGTACTGTCTGTATGTGCACTGTGAAATAAATGTTCTATACTTTGGCAAATTCATTTCGTACTTTTTAGGATCTTCTAAATAATCGTCAATTGCCATTCTGTATGTTCTTGCAACTGTGGCAACGTACAAGGCTGTTTTCATTCTACCTTCAATTTTGAAACTATCAATTCCTGCATCAATTAATTCAGGTATATGTTCTATCATGCACAAGTCTTTTGAATTGAAAATATAAGTTCCTCTTTCATTTTCTTCAATTGGCATGTACTGTCCCGGACGGTTCTCTTCCATTACCGCATATTTCCAACGGCATGGGTGAGTACAGGCACCTTTGTTGGCATCTCGTCCTGCCATAAAACTGCTAAGAAGGCATCTTCCTGAATATGAAATACACATTGCTCCATGAACAAAAGTTTCTATCTCCATATCATCAGGTATATGTTCTCTGATTTCTTTTATTTCTTTAATCGAAAGTTCTCTGGCTGACACAACTCTTTTTGCGCCAAGGTTCCACCAGAAATTGTAAGTACCGTAGTTAGTATTGTTTGCCTGTGTACTAATATGAAGTTCCATTTCAGGCAATATTTCTTTTGCAATTGTAAAAATTGCAGGATCAGCAATAATTAGTGCATCGGGATTTACTTTCTTTAAGTCATTGAAATATGCCTTAACAGGTTCTAAATCTGCATTATGGGCTAAAATATTAGCTGTAACATACACTTTCACTCCATGTTCGTGAGCGAAATTCACACCTTCTGCCATTTCTTCTAATGTAAAATTCTTTGCTTTAGCTCTTAGCCCAAATACTTCACCACCAATATACACAGCATCTGCACCATATCTTACTGCTGTTTTTAACACTTCCAAGCTACTTGCCGGAACTAATAATTCAGGTTTTCTCATTTTATTTTACCAAGCAATTACTTTTTAGCACTTTATTCTAGTACCAAATCGTGCAAGCCTTCCTTTCTATTTTTTTACTGACATTGCGATTCCATCGCCAATTGGCACAATTGATGTTTCAAGTTGTGGATGATTTTTTACCACTTCCAAATATTCTCTCATTCGCTTGTGAATTGTTCTGTCACGTCTTCTTACAACGTACTTTGACTGAATCATGTCTCCTTCCTGTAAAACATTATCCGTAATTAAAACTCCATCTTTTTTCATCAAACGTAAAACTTCCGGAAGGAAATGAATATATTGCGCCTTTGCCGCATCCATGAAAACAAAGTCAAACTGGTTGCTTTCAAGAGTTGGCATAATTTCCATTGCATCGCCTTCAAGTAACTTTATTACATTTTTCCTGCCAGCTTTTTTTATATTTTCTTTTGCTATTTCCATCTTACTTGACCTTTTCCTCTTCTTTTACTATTTCTACAACATCCTCTATCTTGCAATCCAATGCCAAGCAAATCTTTTCTAATGACTCTAAGTTCACATAAGAGTTTTTGCTCATTCTTGAAACTATGTTGCTTGTTATGTTTGCAGCTCTTTTTAAGTCTTCTTTGTTCATTTCTCTTTCTACCAATAAGTGCCATAATGGTTTATAAGAAATTGCCATATTATTACTCCTTATCCGTTTTATTGTTAAGATATATTATATCATAAATAGGCTGATAAGTCACTTTAGCCTATTTTATGCTTGTGCTTGCGTTAGTATTTATTAAGATAGTCTTTGTTTTTTTCCTTGTCCCACTTGGAACTGCTCCAAATCGGTTGGGTGCCCGGGAACCTTGTTATTTCATAATCAAAATAATTTAAAAAAGATTTTTTAAAATTAACAAAAGGAGCTTATGTATTTTTAAAAAATCCTCTTTATGTTGACGGAGTAGCTTATCCTCACCACAATGTAAAATTTGGGCTTAATGAAAAATATTTTATAAATGGAGTTAAATTCTTCGTACAAGCAGTTAGCGACTATTTAAAATAGTAAATAATTTAAAACAAATAGAGAGAACGTCTGTTCTCTCTATTCTTTTATAAATACAAATTTATTTTCAAAAGACATTTCTTCACTGAATTTATATCCCTCTTTATTAAATTGTTTTATTCCTTCTATATTTTCAATTTTGTTTTTAGTTATAAAGTTTAACATCATTCCCCTTGCTTTTTTTGAAATTGTGGAATGTTTTTTTAATTTTCCATCAGCATTTTCAAAAAATTCAAAATCTAAAAACTTTTCATCTGTAATATATTTTTTTATTACTTTTGAAAATTCATCACTTGCAAGATTAATGATTAAATTTTCATCTTTTAAAACTTCTTTTGCTATCTCATCTTCCCAAAATTTATATAAATTACCCATTTTCGTTTTCATAAGAAAATCAAGTCTATACGGATTTATCAAATCAAAAGGTTTAAGCACCCCATAAAGTGCAGAAATAATAATTAAATGCTCCTTTATATACTCTAAATCACACTCATCAAACTCTTCTCTTTTTATATTTTTATAACACATTCCGTCATACATATAAAAAGCTTTACAATAATCTTTTGAAATTAACACTTCCGGAACATTCTTTAAAATTTCATTCGTCTTTTCTAAAAAATTTAAGCCAAAAGAAAATCTCTCACAAGTTTTAGAAATTGTCTTTGCAGGTGATAAAATTATTTTCATATTTCTCTCCTATTTCTTTAATAGCATATACTAATAGTAGCAATTATAACATCTACTAGCTGTAAAAGTCAATTTATTATTTATAATTTGGACTTTTCAATTGTTATGATACAATTGATGTGAGACTAAGGATAATAAAAGAGAATATCCTGTATAATTAAAATAATAAACAATTTAGCTAGAAATGAACTCTCTTTTATGAACAATATTACACCATAAAATAATGTACAAAAAATAGCACCGAAGCGCTATTTTAAAAGTATTCATATAATATTGTTATTGAAGTTTTTAATTCTTCATCATAATTTTTTATCAGTTCTTCAAACTCTGATTTTAAACTGTTCTCGTCAAAATTTTTATCTAGTTTATTTCCATCTAAGACTAATTGCAAACCTACAAAGTATTTATATCCTTGTTTGTAAATTGCAAAATCATGCATTGATTTTATATAGCTAAACTTATTTTTCCAATTTTCAGTAATTTCTTTTAACTCAATTTCTCTTTCCGTAAAATTTCCCCCGACCGGTTCAACATGGATTACTAGAACAATTTCATACTTTTCATAAATTTCTTTTTCAATCAAACTCATAAGATTATGTGCTTTGATTAAACTCATTTCAGAATCAACTTCAACATCAACAGTTGCAATTTTTTTATTATTTCCATATGTATGAAAAGTGTAATTGTGTATTCCCAAAATTTCTTTGTGCTTTTCGATGTCTGTCAAAACTGACTTTATCAATTCTACACTTGGTGCCTCTCCAATAAGTTGGCTAACCGTTTCCTTTGCAATTGAAAAACCGGAAAATAAAATAAATGCAGAAACTACAAGTCCAACTACTCCGTCAACGGGAAAAGTTGTATAATCTGCAAAAATCATTGCAATTAAAACAACTGAAGTCGTACAAACATCACTTAAACAATCGACAGACGTTGCTCTTAAAATACTTGAGTCGATAGCTTTACCTAGTTTTCTGTTAAACAAACTCATCCAAAGTTTTACAAAAATAGAAACAACGAGAAAAGCAATTCCTATTTTATTCATAACAATTTTTTCAGGGCTTATAATTCTTTCAATCGACGTTTTTGTAAATTGTAAACCAACAAGCATAATCATCATAGAAATGATTAATGTCGTTATGTACTCAACTCTACCATGCCCATAAGGGTGGTCCTTATCGGGTGGAGCAGAAGAAAATTTAAATCCCAAAACCGTTGCAAAAGAATAAATCGCATCAGAAAAATTATTTACGGCGTCAGCTGTTATTGAAACTGAATTTGCAAAAATTCCTATTAAAAACTTTGATACTCCCAAAGTAACATTTAAAGATGTTCCTATTAACCCTGAAAAATATCCAACTTTTTTTCTATCGTACTTATCTGTATTTTCAATTCTTGAAATACTCAATATTTTTTTATCTATCATATTTACTCCATAAATAATATAATATTTCCACTTTCCAGCGTCTTTTTTATGTCGATAATTCTTTGGTTTGATGAACCGCGAAACTTTAGGGTTAAATCTTTTAATCTATAATCAAATCGTCCATCAACTAGAACATCACATTCCTTTAAAAGTTCAAATCTGTCATCATCTTCAAGAATTTCCTCAAAAGTATATCCTGAATAAATCCAAATATTTTTATTCACACTTTTTTTAATATCTCTTACAATTTCAAGGAGCTCTTTGGCATTTTGCATTGGTTCGCCACCAATTAAAGTAAGACCGGAAACATTTTTATCACGCAAATAGTCTATTACTAAATTAGTAGTTTCTTTAGTCCAAAGCTCCCCAAAATTGAAATCCATATATTTTCTATTAAAACAATCTTTACAATTATGTGTACAGCCAGTTACGAAAATACTAGTTCTAATACCAACGCCATTTGCAACATCATAAGCTCTTATCTGACCATATCTCATTTTAATCCCTCGCTATATATGAAGAACTCTAGCCTTTATTTCCTTAGTTCTACCTTCATTCCAGAAATTTTCTCCAAGATAACCACAAGTTCTTCTCGTTACATTCATTTTTTGCTTGTCTTTATTATGACATTGTGGACATTCCCATTCATTATATTCGTTTATGATTATTTCTCCATCAAATCCGCAAACATGGCAATAATCTGATTTTGTATTAAATTCAGCATATTGAATATTATCATAGATAAATCTAATCATTTGTTCAACAGCTTCAACATTATGGTTCATATTAGGAATTTCTGCATAAGAAATACAACCCCCTGTTGACAATTTTTGGAAATCTTCTTCAAATCTAAATTTATCAAAAACTGAAATATTTTCCCTAACATCAACATGATAACTATTTGTATAATATCCCTTATCTGTTATATCCTTTATTTCTCCATATTTCTTTCTATCTATAGAACAGAATCTGTGAGTTAAACTTTCAGCAGGAGTTCCATATAATGAAAATGTCATTCCTGTTTCTTCACTCCAACTGTCAGCCGCTTCTTTAATTCTCTTCATAACTTTAAGAGCAAATTCTTTTCCTTCTTCAGTTGTATGGCTAACGCCTTTTACACACATTGTAGCTTCATACAATCCAATATATCCAACAGAAAGAGTTGAATATCCATTTTCAAGGTATTTCTTAATACTTTCTTATTTCTACTTTGTATATTAAACTACATATTCTGTAAAATTGACAAAACTGTTGTAGACTATTAAGTGGATAATCTACTCTAAAAGATTGACAGATGAATAGAAATATTTTCACAGGATGGAAGCATATGAATGTGATGTAGTCATTAGTGATCAAAATACTTTTCCAGAGCGAATGATGGTGAACTTATAGCTGCAGAAATTAGAGGTATAACGTCTCTTGTGATGGCTAATTAAACAAATATAAGGAATAGAACTTTTTACTGTATCAAGAGTACGAGTTTGTTCTTACAGAGGAATAACTGAGTGAGATGTGAGTCAAAATCACAATTTAAGAGTTTTATATTGTATAGGAAATCGACTTGTTTTGAATCTGTCTTCAACTCCCTCAAAAATAGGTAGTAAAATTAAATTTGATGTAGAAATGATGAGAAATTTAAACTTGTTCTATTCAGCTAAACCTTTATCACAACCAACTATTACCTAGCAAGGAAGTATTCTTTAGGTATGAAATGTTGATTGATAATAGATGCAGGAAAACCAATACTCTCCAAATAAATGGATGGAAAATGGTGAAAATGCAAATATATCAACAGAAAGATCCAAATAAGGAGATGTAAGCTTTAGCTATAGTGATTCCCTAGAGGAACATATACGAATAAAGTCTTATCAGCAAGAGGAATATGGTATGTAAAAGCAGTTGTTGAAGAAACAAATAATTATAAAGGCTTAGAAGAGATAAAATGTTTATGTTTAAACATTTTATTGTAGATCCTAATAAACCAAAAAATAAGAAATATCAAATGACTATCTAGGAGGATTTGTATTATTGAATGTTTTGTCAGTCAGATTTGTAGCAATATTTATAGGAAAAAAATATCTAAGAGATAAATTATGATATTGATAGTTATGAACTGTTTTAAAAATTTATATATTCAGTAAGTCTTTATTGGATTTACTGATTTTTTTATTAAAAAGAAAGTTAATCATTATGTTGCCTTATTTATGGAATTTGAGATGAACAATAAATAATAGATGTCTAAAAATGAAAATAGAAAATAAAATAAAGCCAATTTCTAATGGAAAATGAATTTAAAGGAGTCATTAGTCATGAGTTAGAAATGATTAAAAAGTCTTTGAATTGTAAGTATAAAATATTTGAAAAAAAGTTAAAAAACGCTTGATTTATCAATGTTTTTAGTGTAAAATACACATGTTGTGAAATGCGAAGAAGTGCGAGGTTGCTGAAACGCTGATAGCCGTTGTCATGAGCGGAAGGGTGATTTCAGGTAATTCGTGCAGAGCAGCCAATTTAATTGGCAAACAGAAGGAGGAATAATTCATGGCAAACAACAAAATTAGAATCAGATTGAAATCATTTGATCACAAAATCTTAGATGCTTCTGCAGAAAAGATTGTAGCAGCTGCTAAAAAATCAGGTGCTCAAGTAGTAGGTCCAGTACCTCTACCAACTGAAAAAGAAGTTTATACTATCTTAAGAGCGGTACACAAGTATAAAGATTCACGTGAACAATTTGAAATCAGAACTCACAAACGTTTAATTGACATTGTGAATCCTACACCAGAAACAGTTGATGTATTAACTCGTTTAGAATTACCAAGTGGTGTAGATATTGAAATTAAATTATAAGGAAAGGTTGAGGTGTAACTCATGAAAGGAATCTTAGGTCGTAAGATTGGAATGACTCAAGTTTTCACTACTGATGGAAAGCTTATCCCTGTAACTGTTGTAGAAGCAACTTCAAATGTTGTTTTACAAAAGAAGACAGTTGCTACTGATGGATATGATGCAATCCAAGTTGGTTTTGAAGATAAGAGAGAAAAATTAGCAACTAAAGCTCATAAAGGACATGTTGCAAAAGCTGAAACAGCTCCTAAGCGCTTCATTAAAGAATTTCGTTATGACGAAATGATGAGTTATGAAGTTGGTCAAGAAATTAAAGTTGATAGCTTTGTAGCTGGTGAAGTTGTAGATGTAACTGGAACTAGCAAAGGTAAAGGTTATCAAGGTGTTATAAAAAGACATGGACAAAGTATTGGTCCTAAGGGACATGGTTCAGGTGCTCACAGAATCGTTGGTTCAATGGGTCCTATCGCTCCTAATAGAATCGCTCCAGGTAAAAAGTTACCAGGACAAATGGGGAATGTAACAAGAACTGTTCAAAACTTAGAAATCGTTGCAGTAGATGTAGAAAACAACGTTTTATTAATCAGTGGATCTATTCCAGGTCCTAAAAAAGGTTTAGTAGTTGTGAAAACAGCTGTTAAAGCTAACGGTAAGGTAAATCCTGCTGAAGATTTAATTGTCTATGAAACTGAAGAAGAAATCGTAGAAAGCCCAGTAGTAGAAGAAACTACTGAAGCAGCTGAAGCTGCTGCTGAATAATGAAGCGAAAGGAGGAAAACTAATGTTAAAAGTTGCAGTATATAACCAAGAAGGTAAACAAGTAAAAGATACAGAATTAAATGAATTAGTATTTGGTATCGAACCAAACAACCAAGCAATCTTTGATATGGTCTTACTACAAAGAGCTTCATGGAGACAAGGAACTCATAAAGTCAAAAACCGTACTGAAGTCAGAGGTGGAGGAAGAAAACCATGGAGACAAAAAGGTACAGGTAGAGCTAGACAAGGATCTATCCGCGCTCCACAATGGAGAGGTGGGGGAGTTGTATTTGGTCCTACACCAAGAAGCTATACATTTAAGTTAAATAGAAAAGTAAGACAATTAGCTTTAAAATCGGCTTTAAGTCAAAAAGTTATTGATAATGAAATGACAGTATTAGATACTATCACTTTAAATGCTCCTAAAACAAAAGATATGATTAAAGTATTAGAAAATTTAGAAGCAAATAGAAAAAAATTGAAGGCTTTTTTCATAACCCACGGCCACGAGGATCACATTGGCAGCATTCCCTATCTGCTGCAAAAGATCAGCCTGCCGGTGTACGGCACCCGCCTGACCTGTGGCCTGATCAAAAACAAGCTGGAGGAGTTCGGACTTGCCGGCAAGACCAAGTTTGTGGAGATCGTGCCCCGTCAGAAGATCAAACTGGGCTGCTTTACCGTGGAGCCCATCCATGTCAACCACTCCATCCCGGATGCCAGTGCCCTGTATTTCCGGACTCCCGTAGGCACCATTGTCCATACAGGCGACTTCAAGATGGACCTGACGCCAGTCGATGGCCGTCAGATGGACATCCATAAATTTGCTGAATTAGGCCGCCGCGGCGTCCTGCTGCTCATGTCGGACAGCACCAATGCCGAACGGCCGGGCTACACCGAATCGGAAACGACTGTCGGCCATGCTTTCCGCAAGGCTTTCCGCGCTGCAAAAGGCCGTATCATCCTGGCGACATTCGCCTCGAATATTTCCCGTATCCAACAGGCTATCAATACGGCAGTGCAGTTCAAGCGCAAAGTCACCGTCCTCGGCCGCAGCATGGTCAACAACGTCCAGATTGCCATTGAACTGGGCTATCTCGACGTTCCCGAAGGTGTCCTCATCGAACCGGATGAACTGAACCGTTATCCCGATGACCAGATCCTCATCTTGACGACGGGCAGCCAGGGCGAACCCATGGCCGGCCTGTCGCGCATGGCTTCCAACAACCATCGCAGCGTCAGCATCATGCCTGGCGATACGGTCATCATTTCGGCTACGCCTATCCCGGGCAATGAAACCGGTGTCGGCCGCACCATTGATAACCTCATGCGCCTCGGTGCCAATGTCATCGCCGGCCGGGATAAGAAAATCCACGTATCCGGCCATGCCAGCCAGGAAGAACTGAAGCTCATGCTGGAACTGATCAAACCGAAATATTTCATCCCTGTCCACGGCGAATACCGCATGCTCAAGACGCACGGCGACCTGGCCGTCATGATGGGCGTTGCCAAGGACCACGTCCTCATCGGCGACAACGGCCAGATCTTTGAATTCTCGAACCGTTCCGGCCATAAGACAGGCCATGTCAATGCAGGCCGCGTCTTCGTCGACGGTCTCGGCGTCGGCGATGTCGGCAACATCGTCATCCGCGACCGCCAGCAGCTGGCTATGGAAGGTGTCGTCATCGTCGTCATGACCCTGGCCAAAGGGACGAGCCATCCCCTGGCCGGTCCGGATATCGTTTCTCGCGGCTTCGTCTATGTCCGCGATTCGGAAGAATTGATCCGCGAAGCTCATGACCGCGTCGCCGCCGTCCTCGAACGCTGCGAAGCCGGTAATATCCGCGAATGGGCTGTCATCAAGTCCCAGGTCCGCGATACGCTGAGCCGTTATCTCTATGAAAAGACACGGCGTCGTCCGATGATCCTGCCGATCATCATGGAAGTATAATTTGATATTTGTTACTGTGACAGCGGAGGCATCTCGTGCCTCCGCTGTTTCTCAGTCCCGACGAAAGGGGGAACTGTTATGGAGCAGAGGCGTGTCACACCGCTGACGACGGCCGGCTGTTTTGCCGCCATTATGCTGGTCTTTGCGCTTCTCAGTACATACGTGCCGATTTTTTCTTTTATTGGTTATTTCATCATGCCCATTCCCATGGTCATCATTTTCATGAAATACGGTCTGCGCCAGACCTTGCTGCTGGGCGTGACCGTAGGCTTCCTCATGGGGCTGTTCATCGACCCGGTGACGGCATTGGTCCAATTCCTGAGCTTCGGTGCCGTCGGCCTGGCCCTGGGAGCTGGCTTTCGCTATGAATGGTCGGCTGTACGCCTCTTGGGGACGGTTACAGCGGCCCTGGTTGCCGTCTTCGTCGTCATCGCCCTATTGTCCTATGTTGTCCTCGACGTCAACGTCTTTACCCAGATGAACGATTTCTTCACGCAGTTCATGGACAGCATGATGGCCCAGTACCAGCAGCAGGGCATGTCTGACGTCAAATTGGCAGAAACGCGGGCCCAGCTCAACCAGGTCCGGGAGATGCTGCCGTCGCTGCTGCCCATGTTCCTCTGTCTGGGGACGGCCATCATCGCCTACGCGAACATCAAGATTTCCCAGGTCATCCTGCGCCGTCTCGGCTTTTCGCTCAAGGCGTTTTTGCCTATTCGTTATTGGGAAATACCCCGTAGTATGATATACTTATATATATTGGCATTGGTCATGAAATACTGGGGAGTGACACGGGATATTACCTGGCTCAATATCATCGGTATGAATCTCAATCAGATTGCCTTCTTCTTCATCTGTATCCAGGGAATTGCCTTCGTCTTTTATCTCCTCAGCAGCCGTTTCCGTTTAGGGAATGGCCTTCAGGCCCTGATCCTCATCTCATTTTTTGTCATGCCTGTTTTTTCGTATGCTGCCTTTTTAGCCGGCATCTTCGACATGCTCACGAATTATAGAAAAAAAGGTCGTACGCTTTAGTACGCAGGGGGCGGAACCATGTTTAAAACGTTGCTGTCAAGGCGGTCGGAAGAACCTTTCTTCCTGATTACCGTCTTGCTGCTTATCATCATTGCCGTATATAATTGGGTCATCGCCTTGCTGGCCCTGATCCTCATCGGCGGGGCTTATGTCCTGACCCGCAAGAACCATAACGAACGCAACCGGGAAATCAGCCAGTTCTTCGATGCCATCTCCAAGAGCGTCGACCAGGCTTCGACGTATGCCGTGCAGAATCTGCCTATCGGCATTGCCATCATCGACATGCAGTCCAACTTGTGCTGGGCCAACAGCGTCTTCCGAGACTGGGTCGGCGACATCGACAACGACCAGCAGCTGGACCACATCATGCCGAACTTGAAGGTCGATAAGTTCTGGGGGAAATCGGGATATTTCTTTGAACACATCGGCGAACGCTATTACCGCGTCGTATACAAGTATCTGCAGACCGAAGCCGCTGACGATGACAATTACCTCATCCTCTATTTTGAAGACATTACCGATACGGAACGGCAGAAGCTGAATTCCCTGGCTGCTGTCCCCGTTTTCTGCGATATCGAGATCGACAACCTGGAGGAAGTTGCCAAGGGGATGACGGCTGTCCAGCGGGCTACGCTGGTGACCAACGTCAACAACTGCCTCATCGGCGAGCTGTCCGGCCATAATTGCTTTATCTGGGCTTACGGCAATGAGAAGTACATTGCCTGCATGAGCCGGGATACGCTGGAATATTATAAGGAAGATAACTTTTCTTTCCTGGAAAAAATCCGTTCCATCCATACGGTCAACCGCATCCCCGTGACGCTCAGCATGGGCATCGCCCTCTTCCCGAGCGACGTCATTGCGGCAGGCAAAGCCAATTTCAACGAACTGGCTACGAAAGCCCGGGCCGGCCTCGACCTGGCTCTGGGGCGTGGCGGCGACCAGGTCGTCGTCTATGAAGAGGACGGATCGCCTCACTTCTACGGCGGCAAGACGCGCTGCGTCGAAAAGAATACCCGCGTCCGGGCCCGCGTCGTCGCCCAGGCCATCCACGAACTCATCGATACGAGCGATATGGTCCTGGTCATGGGACATGAACGGGAAGACTATGACAGCATCGGCGCTGCTGTCGGCGTAGCCCACATGGCCCGCCTGGCAGGTAAGCCGGTACATGTCGTCGTCAGCAATCAGACCGACGCCATCCGGCGCCTGGAAGATCAGATCATGGATAATCCCGATTTCAAGGACCTGCTCATTTCGGCAGAAACGGCGGAGAACATCTGCAACAGCCAGACCCTGCTGTTCATCGTCGATACGCACCGCCCGGACATGACCGTAGCCCCAGCTTTGCTGGACGAAACGGACCGGCGCGTCGTCATCGACCATCACCGCCGCAGTTCGGACTTCATCAAGAAGCCCTTGCTGACCTATACGGAAACGTCGAGTTCTTCGACGAGCGAACTGGTGACGGAGCTCTTGCAATATTTCCAGGAAGATGTAGAATTGACGAAGATCGAAGCGACGGCCCTCTATGCCGGCATCATCGTCGACACCAAGAACTTCGCCGTCCAGACCGGCGTGCGCACTTTCGACGCCGCGTCGTATCTGCGCCGCTGCGGAGCGGATCCGGACATCGTCCGCGAACTGTTCAGCTCTGACTTCGATACCGTCAAGGACCGGGCCCTCATCTTGTCCGGTGCCCAAATCAGCGACGGCGTCGCCATGGCCAGCTGCCCCAAGGGTCAGCGCAATGCCACCATTATCGCCGCCCAGGTAGCGGATATGCTCATCAACATCGACAGCGTCGAAGCCAGCTTTACCTTCTATTATCTGGCCGATGACTGCATCGGTGTCAGCGCCCGCTCGAAAGGCGAAATCAATGTACAATTAGTCATGGAAGCTCTCGGTGGCGGCGGCCACCGTACCGTTGCCGGTGCCCAGCTGCGTGGCCGGACCCTGGTCGAAGCCCAGGGAGATGTCATGGCCGCCCTCCATGAAATCATAGATAAAGACAAGGAGATTGATGAAAAATGAAAGTAATCTTATTACAGGATGTAAAGAAACTCGGTAAGAAAGGGGACATCATCGAAGTATCGGAAGGCTATGGCCGCAACTTCCTCCTGCCCCGTAAATTAGCCGCTCCCGGCACATCGGAAAACCTCAACGATGCCAAACAGAAAAAAGCCGCTGCCAAGCATAAGGCCCAGGTCGCTTCGGATGAAGCCGTCATCCTGGCCAGCCAGCTGAAGAAAGTCGAACTGACCATTCCCGTCAAAGTCGGCGAAGGCGGCAAAGTCTTCGGTGCCATTACGGGCAAGACCATCAGCGAAGCGGCCAAGGCCCAGTACGATATCGACCTGGACAAGAAAAAAGTAGAAATCAAGGATCCGATTAAATCGCTCGGCGATTACGATGTCACCATCCGCGTCCATCCGACGATTACCAGTGTCATCAAAATACACGTTGTAGAAGGCTGATCATAAGCCATAAGGGGATACAATGAAAGAATTATTGGACAAATTATTACAGCGCCATAAGTACCTCGAACCGACGGCGGAGGAAGAACTCCGCCGTCAGGTTAACGTGCTTTATGGCGCTTTTACTGGTCTTATAGGGTCTGAAAAGATGGTCCTCCGGGCCAGTAAGTATTCTGCCTTGTCGTACATCCATTCCGAAGACCCGCGCCAGCGCCTGGTCGGACTGCAGCGCCTCATCTATGAAGACGTCTCGTATGATAAAGTACCCGATGACGATGAAGTCATCAACGTCCTCAATGAACTGGAAATGGTCCTGGCTGAGATGCTGGCCCGTCAGGCCGTAGAAGAACGGCTGGAAAAGAAAATCAGCCAGCGCATGGATGAAAAACAGCAGGAATACGTGCGGGAAATCAAGATGGAACTCA
>OLQA01002534.1_pt1 | contig 14203 bp, 7 predicted proteins | sample 1673151 | NCBI WGS metagenome assembly OLQA01 (sample SAMEA3136760, study PRJEB25190) | human gut metagenome | biome: human gut; feature: human-associated habitat; material: faeces | place: Austria | collected 2013 | reverse complement strand
GTGCACGCGTCAGCAGCTGCCCGAAGGTCAGACTGCCGGAGGCGTCGGAAAAGGCAATCTTGTCCGGGACGCGCGCGGCGGTGCGCTCCAGATATTCAGCGGCGTTTGTCATCGGCATGAGCGCATCCTCCTTTAACTCGGCTGCACATACTTTTGAGAATTTTACCACATACGCGCGCAAATGTAAAGGCGGAACGCGGCGCGCATTTTTTCGCCCGCAGCGGTTGAGTCCGGGCTGGTTTCATGGTAGAATGCGGATAGAAAAAAACAGGGGAGTGCATGGTATATGGAAAAACGAACGATCCTGATTGCAAACGACGATGGAATCGGCGCGGAGGGCATCGCGCGGCTGGCCGCGGCGGCGCTGCCGTTCGGCCGCGTCTTTGTCGCAGCGCCGGACACCCAATGCAGCGGCATGTCGCAGAAACTGACCATCCGGGGCGAACTTTCCGTGACGGAAGCGCCGTTCCCCGTTCCGGTCGAGGCCGCGTGGGCCGTCGGCGGAACGCCTGCGGACTGCGTCAAGGCTGCGATCAAGGCGCTTTTGCCCGTGCGGCTGGACGTGGTGCTGACGGGAATCAACCGGGGGTATAACGCGGGCTTCGACATCGCGTATTCCGGCACGGTCGGCGCTGCGTTGGAGGCTGTGATGAACGGCGTGCCCGCCATTGCCTTTTCCGCGCGCGAGAACGGCAATCCCGGCGCGGCGGAGGCGTATCTGCCCGTCGTGCTCGAAGCGCTGCTTGCACGCCCGGCGGAGCCGGGGCGCGTGTGGAACGTCAATTTCCCGGACTGCGCCGCGGCGCAGTGCAAAGGCGTACTGTACGGCAGAACGCCGGCAGCGTGCAGCTTCTATGACAATGACTATGTTCGCACCGGCGACGCACTTTCCATCCGCGTCACGAATCCCGGCCCGGACAGATGCAAAGAAGGCAGCGACATCCATGCAGTCCTGCACGGATATGTTTCCGTTGGAGCAATCAGAAGTCCGCTTTTTTAAACTGACAGGAGGAATAAATTATGTATGATGTGATCGCGCTGGGCGAACTGCTTGTTGATCTTGCGGAGCGCACAAAGGACGAAAACGGCTACCCCACGCTTGCCGCCAACCCTGGCGGCGCACCCGGCAACTTTCTTGCCGCGCTGAGCGCGTATGGAAAGAAGACCGCGTTTCTCGCCAAAGTCGGAGACGACACCTTCGGCCATCTGCTGACCGGCACGATGCGCCGCGCCGGAATCGATACGCGCGGCATTCTGATCAGCCCCGACACGTTCACGACGCTTGCGTTCGTGACCTTCGACGCACACGGCGACCGCTCGTTCGCCTTCGCACGCAAGCCCGGTGCGGACACGCAGCTGCGCTGGGAGGAGATCGACCCGGTGATGCTGGAAGAGGCCCGCGTGTTCCACTTCGGTTCACTCAGCTGCACGGACGAGCCTGCCCGCACGGCCACGCAGAAGGCCGCGGCCTATGCCCGTGCGCACGGCAAACTCGTCACCTACGACCCCAATTACCGCGCCCCGCTGTGGAAAACGGAGCAGGAAGCGAAGGCACAGATTCTCTGGGGGCTTTCGCAGGCGGATATTGTCAAGATCAGCGACGAGGAGACGCAGTTCCTCTGGGGCTGCGGCCCGGAAGAGGGCGCCGAGCGCGTGCTGGCGCTGGGGGCGAGGCTCGTCATGGTCACGCTGGGGCCGAAGGGCTGCTTGCTTAAAAATGCACAGGCGGAGTTTTCCTGCGGCTGCCCGAAGGTACATCCCATCGACACGACCGGCGCGGGCGATATCTTCGGCGGCAGCGCCGTATCCCGCTTTCTGGAACTGAACAAGGCGCCGGAGGCGCTGACGCGGGACGATCTTGCCTATATGGCCCGCTACGCAGCGGCCGCCGCCAGTCTATCCACCGAGGTATCCGGCGCCATTCCGTCCATTCCCAAGAAGGAAACTGTCCTGCAAAAAATGCAGGACGAGCACGAACGGATACGCATCTCTTAAAAAGTTCCACGGAAAGGGACGCCAACGGGGCTGCGCGAGAAACACTTTGCCCGTCCGGCAGGGACTGCCGGGCGGGCTTTGTCTGTCTGTTGGGGAATTTGTGGGCAGAATCAACAAAATCGTTTCGGTAAAATTTACGCAAAGCCGGTAAAATCTCCGTAAAGGCACTGGATTTTAACGGGCGGAACTGCTATACTATGAAATACAGAACTCTGCGACTGCGGCTCCCTTGACGGCTGCCGTTTTCGTTTCTGTATCAGGACGCAGAAGGAGGCTTCAAAAGAGGTGCTTTGCGCAGGACGAGCCTGCGCACAACATGAACATTCAGAATTTGAACAGAAATCAGGAGGAAATGCAAGCATGAAAAAACGTATCACGCGATGTCTTGCGCTGCTGCTGGCCGTCGTCATGGTCCTTTCGGTCATGCCGGTCGCTATGGCGGAGGAGACAACGCAGACGCAGACCTACACCAAGGTCACAGAAGCGCCTGCGGACTGGTCTGGTACATACCTGATCGTGTCCGAGGGTGACAAACTGATTATGGACGGTTCCCTTGACAAGCTTGACGTTGAAGGGAACAAGGTCGATGTTACGATCACCGACAGCAAAATCACCGGTGATTATGCGAAATATGCGTTTACCGTTGAGCCGATGACTGGCGGCTACGCCATCAAGTCTGCAAGCGGAAAGTATATTTCGGGTAAGTCCGGAAGCAACAAGCTGAACAGTGGTTCCACACAGTCTCTCAATACGATTGAACTTACCAGCGGTAAGGTGATCGTTACCAGCGACGGAACAACACTGCAATACAACAATGCAGCAAAGAACGGCACCAGATTCCGTTACTACAAGTCGCAGAATCAGCAGCCGATCTCGCTGTACAAGATTGAAACCGCAGCCAAGCAGCAGGTCGAAACCCCGACTGCGAACGTAGCGGACGGCGCTGAGATCGAGGTTGGCACGGAGATCAAGTTCGAGTGCAAGACCGAGGGCGCGACGATCTACTACAAGACCGCAGGCACGGAGTATCAGGCATACACCGGCCCGATCTCGGCTTCGCATAACGAGACGTATACCGTCAAGGCCACGAAGGACGGCATGGAGGACAGCAAGGAGCTGGTCGTCTCTGTCGATGTCTTTGAGTGGGTCAACAAATACGTCAAGGCCGATACGATTGCGACCGGCGATCAGGTCGTGATCTACAATGCTGGCAACGGCTATGCTGTCGCTGGCGAAATGCTGGGCAGCTACTATCTCAAACCCGCCGCGGCGACGGTTGCTGAGAATGCCCTGACGGCGGACAGCTTTGATAAGCTGGTCTGGACGGTCACGAAGAACGAGGACGGTACATACTCTTTCAAGCAGGGCACAGATACCACCCTCACGATGGGCACGAACAACGGCAAGTTCAACCTGAACCTGACCGGGGACGGCGCGGTAAAGTGGGACGTTGAAACCTGCAATGCAGAAAATGCGTCCTACTATATGTCCGGCAATGGCTTGACCGGCCAGTATGGCAAGGTCTACATGGAGTACTATGCCAAGTACACCGAGTTCAGCGCCTACTGCACCAGCACGGATCGTCTGACGGAGAAGGACTTCGGCATGACGTTCTACAAGCTGACGCGGGAAAAGAACTTCATCGGCGGCCTTGTGCCTCCTCCCACCCCGACCCAGAAGGTCGCGACCCCGACGGCTTCTCTGGCTGCGGGCGAGGTAGCCAAGGGCACGGAGGTCACCTTCTCCTGCGAGACCGAGGGCGCGACGATCCTCTATGCGACGGACGGCACGACCTTCACCGAGGGCACAACGGCGACCGTGAATGAAGACGTCACCTTCACCGTCAAGGCCACGAAGGACGGCATGGACGACAGCGACGAAGCGACGTTCACCTATACGGTCAAGAAAGAAGATGGAGAGGACAAACTTGGAAAGCTAACCTCTGCTGACCAGTTGACAGACGGCTCTTATGTCATGATTGTTTCCACCGGCTACGCACCGCTGGAACTCAGCGGGAAGTGGCTGACGGTTGTACAGCCGACTGTAGCGGAGGACAAGGTGACGAAGACGGAAGGCGCGGTTTGGACGTTGAAGGTAAGCGGACAGTCTGTTACGCTGACTGATAAAAACGGCATGGCCATTGCACCTTCCGGTGGAAACAGCAATGGCATTCAGTCTGGTAATTATAGCTGGGCGTGGTCGTTCAGCGCAGAAAATCAGACCTTCAAATTTATGGGTGCCGGTGATGATACTGTTACGCTGGCCAGCAATACCAGCACGGATTCTACATACGGTGGTTTTAACAAGTTTAAAGCCTATAAGAACAACACGGTTGCAAGTCAGCAGTATCCGTGCGAGTTCACGCTCTACCGGGTCGACCCTGCATCTGCTGACCAGCCCTCCGGCGATCTGCCCAAGCCCGGCGACAAGTTCGTGATCTACAACCAGAACGCACAGGCGGTTCTGGCGGCGGAGAACGATTCCAAGTCCATTGAAAAGGCGGCAGCCACCGTCGCGGACGGCAAGGCCACCCCGGCGAATGGCGCTGTTGTGTTCACCGTCGAGCAGAACGGCGAATACCTCCGCTTCAAGAGCGATGCGTATGGCTATCTCTGTGCCAACGGCACCGGCAACAACGCGTTCTACAGCAAGGACTTCTCCGAAGAGGGCGTTTCGACCGAAGACGCGGACTGGCTCGTCCGTACCTGCTCCGGCGGCGTGGGCGGCTATGAGCTGGAGAGCCGCACGGCGAAGTTCAGCGGCCACAGCCAGTGGCTGGAGTATTTCTCCGACTCGTTCAAGGTCTACAGCATGTACAGCAAGACCGGCGATCTTGACTATACAATCTACTCCTTCTTCTTCTATCCCGTGGCGGACGGCGTGAATGTGGACGGCGGCCTTGTCGTGCAGCCCACCATCACCTTCCCCGAAACCATGCTCCCGGCCTATGTCGGCAGCGATTACGAGTTTGAACTCGAGATCGACACAATCTATGAAATCGACAATCCGTGGATCGAGTACAGTGTCAAGAAGGCCGACGGAACGTACATCCCCGGCATCAGCCAGCTTCAGGGCAACACGGACGTAGAGGTTCCGGGCGATTTCACCACCGGCAAGGGCAGCGTCCATATCACGGTCTATGATTCGGACATCGCTGAGGCGGCCAAGGCTGGCAGCACGATGACCCTGACCTTCGCGTTCAAGGATGTCAAGGGCAACGAGGCCAGAGCGTCCTACACCGTAGACATTCTCGACGAGGCTGTGATCTCCAACGTGAAGCCTGCGCAGGGTGCGCAGACCGGAGCCGAAAAGCGGCCGGAGATCTCCGCGGAGATCTCGAACGCTGGCGAGAACGCCAGCGTAACGATGACTGTCAACGGCGCGGAGGTCAAGACGACCTACGCAGACGGCAAGGTCACCTACACCCCGGCTGCCGATATGGCGGACGGCAAGGTCACGGTAACTGTGACGGTCAAGCGTGCGGATGAAAAGGAAACCAGCAAGACCTGGTCCTTCACCATCGGCGAGGCGACCTTCCAGCGCTACTTCGGCCAGCTGCACTCCCACACGCAGTATTCCGACGGCGCTGGCTCGCTGGAAAGCGCACTGGCGTATATCAAGGCGCTGCCTGACAGCGCGAACGTTGACTTCGTCGCGTTCACCGACCATTCCAACTACTTTGACAAGTCCGGCGCAGCCAACCCCGAGGGCGCGCTCTACGACATGAGCCAAGCGACGGAATACAGCCAGGAAACCTGGAAAGCCTATAAGGACGCGGTCGCTGCGTTCAATACGGAAAATGCAGGCAGCATGGTCGCCATTGCGGGCTTTGAAATGACGTGGTCCGGCGGTCCCGGCCATATCAACACCTTCAACACCCCCGGCATCGTCTCCCGCAACAACACGACGCTCAACAACAAGACCAAGGATGCAGGCCTGCAGGCCTACTACAAGCTTCTGTCGCAGACAGAGGGTGTCGATTCCATCAGCCAGTTCAACCATCCGGGCACGACGTTCGGCAACTTCATTGACTTCGGTTATTGGGATGCGGTCGTTGACACCCGTATGTACATGGTCGAAGTCGGCAACGGCGAAGGCCAGATCGGCGCAGGCGGCTATTATCCCAGCTACGAGCAGTACATCATGGCGCTCGACAAGGGCTGGCACGTCGCCCCGACCAACAACCAGGATAACCACAAGGGCCGCTGGGGCAACGCCAACGACGCCCGCGACGTCATCCTGACCGACGACTTCTCCGAATCCGGCATCTACGCAGCGCTCAGAGCACGCCGTATGTACGCCACCGAGGACAAGAACCTCGAACTGGACTACACGGTCAACGGCAACATGATGGGCTCCATCATTGACGTTCCTGAGAAGCTGAACTTCGAGATCTCCTTCAACGATCCCGACCGCACCGATTCCATCGCCAAGGTCGAACTGGTCGTCAACTCCGGCAAGGTCGCCTATACCTGGGACAGTGCCGCAGATCTCACCAAGGGCTCCGTCAGCGTGGAACTGGCGCCTGAGTACACCTATTACTTTGTCCGTGTCACCGAGGGCGACGGCGATCTGGCCGTGACCGCGCCTGTCTGGGTCGGCGAATCGCTCAAGCTTGGCATTTCCAAGGCTGAATGCGGCACGTCTACCCCTGTCACCGACGAAGAACTGACCATCACCACCACGTTCTTCAACAGTGAGGCAAAGCCCGCTACCATCAAGTCCATCACCTATGCCATCGGCGGCGAAACCATCGGCACCGTGACGGATCCCATCACGCTGGCTGCAAGCAGCACGCAGGATGTGGAATTCAAGTATACCCCGACAAAGGCCCGCATCATGACTGTTAAGATCACGGCTGTGATCGAGCAGGACGGCAAGGAGTACACATTCACCAAGGACGTCACGCTCGATGTGCTTGACGCAAGCAAGCTTGTCTACATCGGCATTGACGCCTCGCACTACAACGAATACGTTGCAGGCAACTATAAGGACTCCATGGGCAACTTCGGCGAACTGGCTGCGGCCTATTCCGTGCGTACAGTCACGCTGAAGACCAGCGAGGAACTCATCGCGGCCTGCGGCAATTCCAAGTACAAGGCCATCATCCTGACGGCTCCGTCCCGCCGGCTGGAGGCAGCGCAGGCTGACCCCAAGACCTATTCCACAGAAGAACTGAACGCCATCAAGACATTCAACGACAACGGCGGTATGGTGATCCTCGCCGGTTGGTCTGACAACTACGAGAATTACCCCATCATCCAGAACAACCCGGACATCAAGCATATGGCCGCGACGCAGAACGAGGTTCTTGCCAAACTCGGCTCCAGCCTCCGTATCTCTGACGACGCAACGTATGACGATGTTCGCTCTGCAGCCGACGGCGTTGACAAGTGGAGACTCTACTTCTCGTCCTACAACATGGATAACCCGCTTCTGGACGGCGTGGAATTCGATGCAGAGCATCCGTATGACAAACTCTACACCGAGCGCTTCAGCCACTACGGCGGCGCGTCCATCTACGCAGTAGACGCAGACGGCAACCCGACCTCTACGCTGCCCGCAACGGTCAGCCCGGCAGTCTACGGCCATGCAACAACCTACTCTGTGGACGTTGACAGCGACGGCCTCGGCGGCGCAGCTACCCCGAAGTACACCTTCGCAGAAAACGATGACCGCCTGATGGTCATGGCGTCCGAGCAGATCGAGGGCAAGGGCCTCATCATCGTCTCCGGCGCAGCCTTCATGTCGAACTTCGAGGTGCAGTACCAGGCCTCCGACAGCGGCGCGGAGAAGAACTACTCCAACTACAAGATCTGCCAGAATCTCGTCTCCATGCTCAACCAGACCGAGATCGCCAAGATCGCGGATGTGCAGGCAGAGGCAGAGGAGGGCGTCAAGTTTACCGTGGAGGGCATCGTGACCTCCAACGCCTCCGGCTATGACAAGGATACCGCGTTCTTCGACTGCATCTATGTGCAGGACAACACCGCCGGTATCAACGCCTTCCCGGTCGCAGGCAACTTTAAGATCGGCGATAAGGTTCGTGTCACCGGTACGACGTCCTCCTATCAGGGCGAGCGTCAGCTGGCTGTGACGAAGATCGAAAAGATTGCGGACGCGGAGGCTCCGGCTCCCGTGGAAGTCACTGCCGCGCAGATCAACGACGGCTCCGTCCTCGGCAGCCTCGTCAAGATCAAGGGCACGATCACCAGAGTGGAAGAGGCTGAAGGCAAGATCCAGACCATCATGGTCAAGGATGCAGCCGGCAAGGAAGCCCGCGTCTTCATCGACGGCTACATCACGAAGGACACGGAAGTTGAGAACGCAGTTGTCGGCAATCTGGTCGAGGCGGTCGGTCTGGCTTCCTATGACAACACCTTCGTCCTCTCGGACGGCACGCCCGTCTATCCGCGTATCCGTATCCGCAACCGCGCTGATGTCGTCTGCACCGCAGGCGAGACGCCGGTCGAGACGTGGAGCATCACCTACGTCACCGATGGCGGCACGATCAACGGTGAATACCCGACGACCTACACCAAGGGCACTGTGACCGTTCTCCCGACCGATGTGACCAAGCCCGGCTACACCTTCCTCGGCTGGTTCACCGCGTATTCCGGCGGCGTGCTGGTCAAGCAGATCGGCGCGACGGAAACCGGCGAAAAGACCTTCTATGCACGTTGGCAGAAGACTGTCCTGCCGCCTCCGCCCGTCACCCCCGGCACCCCGAGCGCCCCGGTCACCCCGGCCAAGCCCGCTGCCCCGGTAGGGCTCCCGTTTGCCGATGTGTCCGGCAGCGACTGGTTCTATAACGATGTCCGCTACGTCTACGAGAAGGGCATCATGGACGGTACGGGCGCCGATCGCTTCTCTCCCAACGCACCGCTGACCCGCGCCATGATCGTTACCATCCTCTACCGCATGGCGGGCAGCCCGTCCGTTTCCGGCTCGTCCGACTTTACGGATGTGGCCGCCGGCAAGTGGTTTGCCAAGGCGGTCGCATGGGCGGCGGCCAACGGCATTGTCAACGGCTACGGTTCCGGCCTCTTTGGCCCGAACGACCCTGTGACCCGTGAACAGCTTGCGGCGATCCTGTACCGCTACGCAGTCTACGGCGGCATGACGGCTGTGACGCTCGAGGAAAATCTCGGCGGCTTTGCCGACACGGCGCAGCTCTCCGCCTACGCCATTCAGGCGATGAACTGGGCGGTCGGCCAGGGTCTGATCAACGGCTCCGGCAGCAACCTTGTGCCGAAGGCACAGGCGACCCGCGCACAGGTCGCGGCGATCATCCACCGCTATCTTGAGCGCTGAGTTCCCCAACAATACAAAACTGCCCCGCCGGGTTTCCCGGCGGGGCAGTCCCCCATCCTGCATAAACTTTGCTTCCTGAAGGAGAATCCATGAAGAACTTACAATGCAAGCTGACGCGCAAGCGCTGGATGGAGATCGGCGTGAGCGTTTTGCTGTTCGTGCTGATCATCGCGTGGGCGCTGGTCCTGGAATATACGGAGCCTGACCGCGAGGCGACTGCCGCGCGCAAGCGGTATTTTGCTGTTGCGCGCGTCACGGACATTCTGGACGACAATGCAGAGACCCAGGACTGGACGGAGGGCCGCCGCATCGGCCAGCAGTATCTTGAGGTTGAGATTCTGAACGGCCCGTGGAAGGGCGAGATACTCGAGACGATCAACTATCTGACCATCTATACCAACGTTGACGCGAAGATCGGCACAAAAATCGTCGTCCGCCTTGATCTGGATGACGCGGGGGAGCCGTATGTCATATCCATTCCGAATTATAACCGCGCGCCGGTGCTGCTCGGCCTGCTTGCCATATTTGCCGCGCTGCTCCTGCTGATCGGCCGGGAAAAGGGCCTCACGGCCCTGCTGGGGCTTGTGTATACGCTTGCGTGCGTCTGGTTCATTCAGGTGCCCATGATCCTGCGCGGCGCGCAGCCGGTCGTGGTCACGGTCGTGCTCGTCGCGCTGACGACGGCGGCCTCCCTCCTGTTCCTGAACGGCTTCAGCCGCAAGACGCTCTGCGCCACGCTCGGCTGCATCGGCGGCGTGGCCGTCGCGGGCATTTTCGCTGCCCTGTGCGGATCGATATCGCCGCTCAACGGCTTCAATCTGCCCGAGGCGGAGGAGCTTGTCCTGCGCGCATCCGACCGGGGACTGAAGATCAGCGGCCTGTTCGTCAGCGGCATTCTCATCGCCTCGCTCGGCGCAGTCATGGACGTGGCCATGTCCATTTCCTCCGCCTGCTGGGAACTGCGCGAGCTGAACCCCGACCTGCCGCGTAAGGCGCTGTTCCGCTCCGGCATGAACATCGGACAGGACGCCATGGGCACCATGGCGAACACGCTCATCCTTGCCTTCGCCGGTTCGAGCCTCAATACACTCCTGCTGTTCCAGATCTTTGATTATCCCATGATCCAGATCTTCAACGCTGACTCCATCGCCATCGAGATCATCCGCGGCGTGGCCGGCACCATCGGCATCATCCTGACTGTCCCCCTTGTCGCCCTCCTGAGTGCCGAAATCATGGGACCGAAAAAGAACGCATAATCCAGTTCTTGAACCGAAAAACCGGCCGTATGGCCGGTTTTTGGTTTACTTTCTCTGCAAAGTTCGCTATACTGTTCAGGAATGAGAAAGACAGGAGACGTATTGAATATGACCACTTGCATCAAATGCGGCGCGCCGATCGAAGACGGGGAATTGTTCTGCGCAAACTGCGCGCAGAACGGTGCGGCAGTGCAGCCAAGACCTGCTCCGCTCCCTGCCGGGAGAATGCAGACCCCGCCGCGGCTGAAAAAGCAGCCGGCGGAACCGGTGTCTGCTGCGAAAAAACGTGCCGGTTCGCCTTCGACGGGCATTCTTGCAATCTGCTGCATCCTGCTTCTGGCTGCTGGCGCATTTTTGTATCTGACCGGCAGCGCAAAGCTGCGCAGTCAGCAGGCGGAACTCGACCGGCTGCGGGCGGAAACATCGTTTTTTGACCAATATGCCGTCTGCGTGAACGTCGGAAGCGAGGTCTATCACCGGTATGGCTGCACGCTGTTTAAACCGGAGAATTTTGAAATCCTCAACGAGAAGCTGGCCGAGGCTGAGGGATATCTGTCCTGCCCGGTCTGCATCGGGCAGTAAGGAGCGGGCAGGATGGATATTCTCTCCCTGTGCCAGAGGATGGTCATGCTGTTTTTCTGCATGGCCTGCGGCTTCTGCGCCGCGAAGTGCGGCGCGATGGACGTGCAGAGTAACAAAAAGCTTTCGTCGCTTATCGTGACCGTTGCAAACCCCATGCAGATTCTCGCCTCCGCACTGACGGGCGAACGGCTGCTCTCAATCGGGCAAACGCTGCGGTTGATGGGCCTGATCGCGTTGCTCTATGCCGCGCTGATCGGCCTGAGTTTCCCAATCGCACGGCTGCTGCGCGTCAAAGAACGCGAGGCCGGGCTGTACCGGTTCATGTTCATCTTCGGCAACATCGGGTTTCTCGGCTATCCGGTCGTGGAGTCGCTGCTGGGTTATCAGGCGACCTTCTATGTGACGCTGGCCGTGCTGGCCTTCCAGCTGCTCTGCTGGAGTTACGGCGTGAGTCTGATCGAAGGACAGGCGCGTTTTCACTTTCAGTGGAAAATCCTGCGGCAGCCGTGCGTTGCAGCGTCGCTGGCGGCGTTCGTGATTTATCTGTCCGGCTGGCAGCCACCGGTGCTGCTGCACCAGACTGTCAAATATGTCGGAGACATCACAAGTCCTATCGCCATGCTGATTGTCGGCTGTTCGCTTGCGCAGATGCGATTCGGGCAAATCTTCGGAAACTGGCGGGTGTATGTGCTGGTGCTGTTCAAGATGATTGCCGTGCCGTTGCTGGCGCATTTTGCGCTGCGGCAGGTACTGGACAATGAACGGATTCTGTGTGTGCTGACGGTCCTTTTGTGCATGCCCATTGCCACCAACACAACCATCCTGAGTTACCAGTACGGCGCTGACGAGACGACTGCCTCCTCCGGCGTGTTTGTCAGTACGCTTCTTTGCATGCTGACGATCCCTCTGATGATGAAGCTGCTGTTCGGAACGTAAGGGGCGACAGCGCCCAAGAGGCTCGTTTTTACGTCCCCGCTGTCTGCGCGCGCAGGGCAGCGTAGACGCCGACCAGCTGCGTTGCGAGTTTCAGCGGGTCGTCGGTTTTTTTGAGTTTGACGGACAGCATCGGCACTTTGCCTGCAGAGAAGAAGATGCGCCCCTTGAACTGCGCTTCGGCGCAGCAGCCGGAGATGGCGGCGAAGTCCATCGTGGCCAATGAGAGGAGGATCGCGCCGTCCTTCTGCGTGATTTCCGTGATGCCGGCCGCTGCGGCTCTTGCGCGCAACAGTGCGATGGCAATCAGATTCATAACGCCCTTTGGAGGATTTCCGAAGCGATCGACGATCTCGTCGAGCAGTTCGTCGGCATCCTCCTGTGTGCGGATGGCTGCCATGCGGCGGTAGAGATCCATGCGCTGTTCGCCGGAGGTAACATAGTCCTTGTTGATGTTTGCGGTGACGGTGAGGTCGGCGGTGCATTCGGACTCCTTCTGCGCTTCCTCGCCGCGCTCTTCGAGCACGGCGTCTTCGAGCAGCTTCAGATACATATCATAGCCGACGGTCATCATATGACCGGACTGCTCCGCACCCAGAAGATCGCCCGCACCACGAATTTCAAGGTCGCGCATGGCGATTTTAAAGCCGGAGCCGAATTCCGCGTATTCGCGGATGGTGTCGAGCCGCTTTTCCGCGATCTCGGACAACACTTTCCCCTTGCGGAACGTCAGATACGCATAGGCGTGGCGGCTCGAACGGCCCACGCGGCCGCGAATCTGGTGCAGCTGCGCAAGGCCCAGCCGGTCAGCGTCCTCAATGATGAGCGTGTTGACATTCGGGATGTCAATGCCCGTTTCAATGATGGTCGTGCAGACAAGGATCTGAACTTCGCCGTTTGACATTGCCTGCATGACGTCGCCGAGTTGTTCCTCGTTCATTTTGCCGTGCGCGACAGCGATCTCCGCCTCGGGGATGCGCTGTTTGATTTTGGCCGCGCACTGGTCGATGGATTCCACACGGTTGTGGAGATAATAGACCTGCCCGCCGCGGGCAAGTTCACGCCGGATCGCCTCGTCGAGAATGCCGTCCTGGTGCTCAAGCACAAACGTCTGCACAGGATAGCGGTCCTGCGGCGGCTGTTCGATGGTGGACATGTCACGAAGCCCCGACAGCGCCATATTGAGCGTGCGCGGGATGGGCGTTGCGGACAGTGTTAAGACGTCCACGCCTCGTGAAAGTTCTTTTAACCGTTCCTTGTGCGTCACGCCGAAGCGCTGTTCCTCATCGACAATGAGCAAGCCGACGCTTCCGCCGTGGCAGGCACATGGCAAGGCTCCCTTGTCTCCCCGTACTTGATGGTACAGTGCAGCGACAGCCGCCATTACGGTCCTGTCAGCAACCATGTTTACCGCTTCTCCGCCATGGACCTCACCGCCGAGGAGCGCAGCACCATCCACGGCAACAATGAGCGGATCCGCACCGAGGTCATCGGCCGTGCGGTAGAGTTCTACATCCGCCTGATGAGCCAGTGCTGACCCCCATAACGCCATAAAATCACCCCCGACCGTTTTGGCCGGGGGTTTTACTTTCTATCCGGGTGCGTCCTTCGCCCCACTCATGCTGACCCTCCGCTACGGCGGGCGCGGCCCTCCCCACCCCCGACCCTGCGGCCGGGGGTGTTTTCCATGCTTTTATTTATTTTATCGGTATGTAGATTTTTGTGATACTCTCTTTTTTATTTTCTTTTGAATAATTGATATACTCCTCAAAAGACATCCCATGACGAAGTGAATATTCTTGGCTTACGTTAATGATGTTATACCAGTCCTGCAAATCTGTATAATACCCCTGCAACGTATAGACCGCATATTTACCTTGTGGTAGCCGGATTGTACCAAATTCACAAGTAGGCATAATTTCCTTTTGTACCGATGCACAAGCATAGAAACGACATTGATTAGGGTTTGTCACATTAGGGTCGTCAAAACTTAACCCAATAAAACGTGTATCGGGCAGAAGTAAGTCATTGCTCTTTAAGAAATGTATCAATTTACTCCATACTGTTTCATAAGGTTCTTCCTCTCCGTACTTACCCCATATACGGATATATACTAAATTTAA
>OLQA01002521.1_pt1 | contig 14250 bp, 18 predicted proteins | sample 1673151 | NCBI WGS metagenome assembly OLQA01 (sample SAMEA3136760, study PRJEB25190) | human gut metagenome | biome: human gut; feature: human-associated habitat; material: faeces | place: Austria | collected 2013 | reverse complement strand
GGCAGGCTCGAGCCGGGGGCTTCTATCGGTCTGCACAGACATGAGGGCAACTGCGAGATGATATATGTTCTTGAGGGCAGTGGCAAAATGCTTTATGACGGCGGTGAGGAAAGACTGTCGGCAGGAGATTTCCATTACTGCCCAGACGGTCATGAGCATAGCTTTATCAATGACGGCGACAGCGACCTTGTGTTTATTGCAGTTGTGCCAGCTCAGTAGATTTTTGCAGCTTTGTATCTGTGAAATAGTGGGTCAAAATGGCTTTGTAGTCTGAGCCTTTTTCTGCCATGGCGTTTGCACCGTACTGGCTCATTCCTACGAGGTGTCCGAAGCCGTGAGAGGTGAAAGTGAATTTTGTGTTGGCAAAGGTGAACTCGAAACATGGCGAGGAGATATCAAGGATATCGCAGAATGTGTTGGGCTGGATATCATAGCCACAGACGGTCAGGTTCGTTACATAGCCTATGCCGTCTGTTTTTGTTTTGAGCCAACTATCAGCATTGGCGAGGGGAGTGAAATTAATATTGGGGAAGCGGTCAAGAAGCTTGTCTTGAAATTCCTTGGCGGTGAGCGTCTGGGTACATTCTGTGGTGACAAGGTCTTTGTCAGCGGAGCTGTCTACTGACAGAAGATATGGGATATCCTCTCCCCATGCGTTTTTGGCGGATTGGGTATGACCGTTTGAAGCAGCGTGAAAGGCGACGATTATCGGTTCGCCGTCATATGTGAGTATTTCGTTTTCCACTGACTGCACGGCTGACTTTACCTTTTTGTATGCCTTTTCATAGTCGCTGCCGTAATATTCTTTGGCGGCTTTCCGGGTGAAAAAGCTTTGGTATAGGCTGGCGTCGTCGCTGATGAGTGCGCCTTTTAAGGCGGGAGTAGGCGACTGGGCTTCGGAGAGCTGTCGGCGGCATATGTAGGTATGGGCGAGGACGGCTTGCGCTTTCAGGGCTTCTTCGTCAAATTCCGCAGGCATTTGTGCAAGCACTGAGCCTATCATATATTCTTCAAGGGTGAAGTCTTCGGTCTTGCCGCTTTCGGTGAAATATACGGCTATTTTTTCTTTTTCTGCAAATGCAGGTTTCGATGCGGACTCGTTTGGACGAAGAAATACTATGGTCGGTATTATTGTAAGGATAACAGCAAATACTGCCATTATCTGTATCAGGTCTTTCATATGGTTTGTCCTTTCTTTTTTGGGGTACTATATTATATTCATGCAGTGGAGCAAATATTCATACAGGGCGAATTTTTGTACTGCAAATTTTAAAATGGCGGAGATATGCGGTTTTGATTTGACAGGTTATCTTAATACTTGACAAAAATCTGAAAAAGGTGTATAATATAACTTATATTTATAATCTACTTGAAAGCGAGATGATCTATTCAATGATAAATAATGCAGCAAGGTCGCTTTTATGCGAACAGTTTATAGCAAACAATACTATTGACCCTAAGCTTTATGACAGATATGTGGTAAAAAGAGGACTTAGAAACTCTGACGGTACAGGTGTTATGGCTGGTCTTACTAATATCTGTAACGTACACGGATATGTGGTAAACGAGGGTGAGAAATTTCCTATTCAAGGTCAGCTTATCTTCCGTGGATACAACATCAATGATCTGGTGTCCAACGCTCAGAAGGAGAACCGTTTTGGTTATGAGGAGATAGTTTATCTTCTTCTTATGGGCGATCTGCCTAACAGGGAGGAGCTTACTGCGTTCAAGGGAATGATGGCTGAAAACAGACCTCTCCCTGACAACTTCTTTGAGGACATGATACTTAAAGCTCCGTCAAAGAACATCATGAATAAAATGGCGAGAGCAATTCTGGCTCTTTACTCTTATGACGATAACCCTGAGAATCGCTCGCCTGAGTATGAAATGGCTACGGCTATCTCTATAATCTCTAAATTGCCTAACATCATGGTTTCGGCTTATCAGGTAAAGAAACGCTGTTATGACGGTGAAAGCTTGTTCATGCACCCTCTGATACCTACACATTCTACTGCGGAGATGATACTGTCGGCACTGCGTCCGGACAGACAGTTCACTGAGGAAGAGGCTAAGATACTTGATCTGTTACTTATGCTCCACGCTGAGCATGGCGGAGGAAATAACTCGACTTTTGCCTGCCGTGTGCTTACATCTTCCGGAACAGATCCTTATTCTGCATACTCTGCGGCTATCGGTTCACTGAAAGGTCCACGTCATGGTGGCGCTAACCTTAAGGTGGCGGCAATGCACCAGTGCATAAAGGACAACGTTCAGAACTGGGAGGACGAGGGCGAGATCGCTGATTTCCTCACAAAGATACTCAACAAGGAAGCTTTTGACCACACAGGTCTTGTTTATGGCATGGGTCACGCTGTTTACACATTGTCTGACCCTAGAGCTGTCATACTCAGAGAGAATGCCAAGAAAATGGCTGAGAACACTGAGTTTGAGAGAGAATACAAGCTTCTTGAAGCGGTGGAAAGACTTACTCCTGAGCTGTTCAAGAAGATCAAGGGCAGTGACAAGGCAATGTGCGCTAACGTTGATATGTACTCTGGCTTTGTTTACAGTATGCTGGGTATTCCTGAGGATCTTTACACGCCTATGTTCGCTGTTTCAAGAATGGCAGGCTGGTGCGCACACAGATTTGAAGAGCTTGTAACAGGCAAGAGGATAATCCGTCCTGCATACAAGGCTATCTCAGGTGAGAAGAAGTATATCCCATTGGACGAAAGATAAGCAAAATAATTTTTACCTGTTCCTAATGGGCGGAAAAGGCTTGAAATATTTTTGTGTATATGATATAATAGAATCGGGTATATGCCCGGTTCTATTTTTTTGTTTGGTGTATCAGGAGGGATCGCTTGAAAAATCTTAAATTGGCTGCTGTTTGTCTTTCTTGTCTTACTATGACAGGCTGTTCGGCACTGAATTTTTCTGTTGAGGGACTTATAAACGCCCCGAAGCTTACCTCTGAGCAAAGCGAGATACATCAGGCGCTTATCGAGAGCGTGGGCAGCAATATAACTCTGAAATATCCTAAAAACGGTGAATATCGCTCGGCTTATGTTATCGCAAATATCGACGATGAGCCTACGGACGAGGCTATGGTCTTCTATGAGTACACTTCAAACGGATCTGAGGAGGACGGCTTGAGGGTGAACATTCTCGACAAGGACGAGGACGGCAAGTGGTATTCTGTGAAAGAGCTTGCAGGCGCAGGCACGGACATAGATCAGGTCATTATCTCGCCTATGGGAAGCAATAACCAGACGGACGTTTTTGTGGGATATCAAAATCTTACTAATGATGAAAAGACTATGGAGATATACAGCTATACCGACGGAGATTTCAAGCGTGTGGCGCTTGATACCTATTCGGTGCTGGAGCCTTTGGATATAAACAATGATGGTTATATAGAGCTTATCACCATTCAGAGAAGCACCAATAATGATACAGGTGCGGTGACGGCAAAGGCTTCTATGCTCAACATGAAAAACAATGAGATAACCCGCGGCGAGAACGTTGATATGTGCGATAATGTGACTTCTTATGTGTCATCAAAGACGGGAATGCTTGACAGCGGCAGGCGTGCTATTTTTATTGACGGACTGACTGCTGACGGAAAATTGCAGACGGAGATAATATACTACAGATATTCGGGACTTCAAAATCCTATGCAGCTTAGAAGCGAAAAGCTGCTGCCTTTATGCACAAGACCTGCGGGTTACTACAGTGAGGACATGGACGGCGACGGTGATGTGGAGATACCGTCAACTTCGCCTATGGTGGGTTATGAAAACGCTGTGGCAGACGAAATGCTCTATATGACTACATGGAGCGTTTACGAGGATTTTTATGATCTGAAAACAAAATACACAGGCTATTATGCCATATCTGACGGATATTTTGTAACGTTCCCAAAACGCTGGAACAGTTCTGTTACGGTGAAAAAGGACAGCGACACAAACGAGCTTGTTTTCTATAAATACACGGGAGATATAAACGAGAGCAACGAGGAGATAATGCGTATCGCTGTGTCTTCAAAGAATGATTCGGAGGATTATATCTCTGACGGATATGAGCTTATCGACAGCAAGGGTCAACTTGATTATTTTGTGAAGCTTCCTCTTGACAGGCGTGAAAAGCTCATACCGACTATTGACGAAATTCAGAATAATTTTTACATAATAAACTGATCTTGGAGAGGAGTAAATGTAATGAAAAGAGTTTTGGTTTGCGAGGACGAAGATTCAATTAGAGAATTTGTGGTCATAAACCTTGTAAGAAGCGGTTACGAGGTAGTTGACGTAAACTGCGGTGAGGACGCTCTCAAAGCCTATGACGAAAAGGACGGCGGTTTTGACGTTGCTCTGCTTGATATTATGATGCCCGGCATCGACGGAATGCAGGTGTGCAAGAAGATAAGAGAGAAAAGCAACACTATCGGCATTATCATGCTTTCGGCAAAATCACAGGAAATGGATAAGATATCATGCCTTATGAGCGGTGCTGACGATTATATCACAAAGCCGTTCTCTATTTCTGAGCTTATTGCAAGAGTTGACGCTGTTTGCAGGCGTGTAAATCGTTCAGGCTCTAAGCCTGAGGAGGCTTCACAGATAGTTTCAGGTCCATTTACGCTTAATCTTAAGAGCAGAACTGTTTTCAAGAACGGTGAGCAGATAGACCTTACACAGGTGGAGTATCAGATAATGGAGTATTTCTTCAAAAATCAGAATACCGCACTTGACCGTTCAAGTATACTCAATCACATATGGGGCGAGAGCTATTACGGCGACGATAAGATAGTGGACGTGAATATCAGAAGAATAAGAATGAAGATAGAGGACGAGCCTTCTAATCCTAAGTATATCCTTACTATATGGGGCTTTGGCTACAAGTGGGCAGGCGGCTCTAACTGAGCTGTGAAAACATGATGAACGGAGTTTTTATCAGTTGAGCGGAAAAAAAAGAAAAAGCGGCAGAGATTTCTCCCCTGCCACTTTGATTATGTAAAAAATATCTGTGTTAACGAGTCTCTTGCCTTGTTTGCATCTCGTTCATTTTTCCAATCAAAAATCAGATATAAACTTTTGTTTAAATTGCCTATAATTCAAGTGAATCTTCTGCATCCACCCACATCTGTAAATTGCCCTCAAGATATAATCTCGCATATTCAAGTGGTTCATCGACTGCAAGTGAAGTCAATGCACAGTTTACAGAGCGGTGTACGCATGCACAGTCTGATCCGGGTGTGGTTTTTAAATCCTTTTCGGCTTCCCAGCAGTCAATGCGAAGCATATAGCCAACATTTGTATAAATGTCAATGCTGTTTCGTTGTGGATTGTATTCTGCAAATATTGTTCTCATCGTATCCCATCTCCTTATCTGCAAACGTCTGTCCGTCTCCCAACTTGGAAAATGTCCTGTCGGATTCCAGCCGAACAAACTTCAAAGCCTCGTCCAGTCCCTTCAACACGGTCTCACCGTTTTCCGCGATGATCTTACGATCCTGGATCACAACGTGCCTCAGCGGCGGCGGCGTCTTCTGATCGTTGTGCAGGATGATTCGCCATGGGTAGGGATTGGTCTTATAGGAATTTACATCATAGATATCGTGCTCCGCAGAACGCTATTGTATCGCTTGCGGTACCGCACTCGCTTTATTTCCGCCTCCAGCAACTCTTGGCTTGGCATCTCAATTTGTTTATTCCGTTTCATAGCTGTTTGTCTTTCTCTCGAGCGGATATCTGCGAGAATAACTGACGCAACTCTGCATGCTCATTTGTAATCGAAGTAATCTTTGCCGACACAGCGTCCCAATATGCCTGAGACTCTGCCTTTGCTTTTTTCAGCATTTCGTCGCATTGCTTTTGCGCAGCCGTTGTAGCGTCCTCTGCTTGCTTTTGTGCATCCGCAACGATTTGCAACGCTTTTTCCTGACTTTCTTTTTCACGCTGCGCACAAATTACTTGTTGGTGCTGGCTCAACCGCACAATGTTCTCAGTATACTGTTGACAGGCCCGTTCAGCTGCTTGAAATATACCGTTCAGCTGTAGAGAAGCCTCTGCAATAGAACCAGCTTGGTCAATGCAAATCGCTTTATCTGCCAAAGCATCTTGTGCAGCTTGAAGCTGCTCGTGCAAGCGCTGATTTTCCCGGCTTTGTTCCAAAAGGAGATTCAGATAGCAGTAGAAGATACCGGCATCTGCAAGTGCCTCTTTCATGCCCGGACCGCATTTCTTGCGCTCGATCATCACAAGAAAATGAGCATCTGGCAGAGACGAGATTAAGCCCCAATAATCTGAATGCAAAAGAGAAGAAGCACTGAACGCTATATGTTCAGTGCTTCAACAGGCTATTCGAGATATGTACTTTTTAGTTTGTCAAACTCTTGTAATGATGTCGGCTTGAGGAAGTCATCCACATTCGCCTTCATGGTGTCGATGATCCGCGCCTCCTTTTTGAGCTTTGCTCGTTCATCGTAGAGCCGCTGTTGCTCGTCAAGAAGCCTCTGCTGTTCCGCTTGCAGCGTCTTCAAGCTCGGCAGCTTTTCATCGCCCTGCATAGCAATAAGCGTACTCCGCGCCGCCTCAAAAATCACAAGCTCTGCCTCATGCTTTGCCTTGAAACTCGGCTTATCTTTCGCCTTTTGGAAGGCGTCATATACGGGCTTGAGGCGCTGATAATTGGAGATGTTTTTTATAAGCGGCTGGACTTCCCGCAATCGCGCTTCAACACCTTTCAGCTCCTTGCCGGTACGGTCATAAGAGCCGTGAACGTCCTCAACCTTCTTCTCAAGATCGGCATATTAAAGCAGATTATTTTCCGTGAGGTAGTTGAGCGTCCGTGCCGCTTCCTTGAGGATTGTGAGCTTGGCTTTATACTCATAGCCTTTGCTGTCGATGAGCCTGATCCGCTCCTGAATATCTCCGATAAGGGAGATGCCTTTCGACGCGATCTGTCTCTGAATTCTGCGCGGCGTCCGTCCGGCGATCCGCTCCTTGATGCGTTCCTCTGTGTAGTTCTCTCCGATGGTTTTAGACCGGGTAAATCGCTCCTGACCTTCAGCGCGGAAGGAGATGTATTTGCCGGTCTTGATTTCATAACCAGCTTCCTGCATAAGCCGCAGAAAGTCATCGTAGTCCTTCGCTGTGATGACAAGCCGGTCGATGGTCTGCTTGAGCTTTTGCTTCCAGCTCGTGCCGCGTTTGGCTTCGGTGTATTCCTTGTAGTCCAAGCCCTTGTTCCGCGAAGGTGGGATCACAGACAGCCCATGCTCTTTGCATATCTAACGATTTCCGGTCTGTTCTTTGGCATATAAAATTCCTTATATTCTTTCTTAAAATCAAAAGCCATACACAACCTCCGACTCATGTGATTCTCAAAGTTTCAGTCCTTCAACCCACGCCGCAAGCTCCTGATGTCCGATGTTGCCCTTGAAGACCTTGCCGTCCATCAGCTTTGCACCTTTGCAGCTCGGCGCAAGGCGCTCGTTCGTCTTGCCAATGTCGCTTCCGCCGGAGGTCGCAAACGGGATAATTGTCTTGCCGGTCAGATCATAGCTCTCAAGGAACGTATTGATAATCGTCGGCGCAACGTACCACCAGATCGGGAAGCCCACAAAAATTGTGTCGTAGTCCTTCATGTTGTTCCGCTTTATGGCAATCTCTGGACGGGAAGCAGGATCGTTCATCTCAATCGTGCTGCGGGCTTTCTTGTCCATCCAGTTCAGATCAGCTTCCGTATGTTTTTACTTAACCCCCGAAAAAACCGATTCAAACCGTCTACATTTTTTGATTGATGAAAGGAGTCAAAACCATGGAAAACAATAAGATCGAAAGAGTTCCCATTCACCTCAAGTTGGCTCTCACCTCCAAGGAGGCCGCCGAGTACAGCAACATCGGCATCAACAAGATCGACAGTATGCTCCGTGCTCCCAAGTGCCCCTTCGTCCTGTTCGTTGGTACGAAAAAGCTGGTCAAGCGCAAGGAGTTTGAGCAGTACATCAGCTCCAAACTGGTGATCTGAGCGAAAAGCGGCGATATGCCGCAAGAAGTTTTCAAATTCACCTTGAGAGAAAGAGCACATTGTGATATACTTAAAGTGTAGTGGTGTGCTCTTTTCTCTCTGGGGAAAGGAGTTCATACATGGGAAAAATCTCAAAGGCAGAGAATGTGGTAAGGGTATCTACCAGAGGAAGGACGGATTGTACAGCGCCCGGTTCGTAGACAGAGCCGGTAAGCGGCACGAGAAATACTTCCAGACGGTTCCCGAAGCAAGAAACTGGATCGCCGATGCAAAGTATTCGGATACACACGCGGAGGTTTTTGTCGGCACCGATATTACGGTGGATGAGTGGTTTGATTTCTGGATCGAAAATATTGTCGGAGATTTGGCTCCCAATACGCTCCGCAACTACCGTGACAGATACAAGCACAACATCCAGCCGGTGATCGGCAGGATAAAACTTACGGATGTGAAACCCATGCACTGCAAAAAAGTATTCATCGAAATGGATGCCGATTATTCCGGATCCACCATCCGTCAGGCGTACATCACCATGGGGACGATGCTGAAAGCGGCGAAGATGAACGATCTCATCTCCAAGCATCCCATGGACGGTGTTCGATTTACCACGCCGGTCCGTGCGGCAACCGACATCAAGTTCCTCACCCGCGAAGAACAGCGTATCTTTCTGGAAACAGCCAGACGCTCTCACAACTATAACCAATATGCGTTGATCCTCGAAACGGGACTGCGCACCGGCGAGCTGATCGGCCTGACATGGGATGCCGTTGACTTCGAGAAACGGACGCTGACGGTGAACAAAACGCTGGAGTTCCGGCACGGTACAAAATCGTGGCGGGCGGGACCTCCCAAAACGCCCAACAGCTACCGTACCATTCCGTTGACAGACACAGCCTATGGCATCCTCCGTGAAGTGTGGGACAGCCGGGAAGAACGAAAATCTTCTCCTGTGCTGGAGCAGACTTTGGAGTACATGGATCGTCGAAGCGGCAGCATGGCAAAGCTGGTGATGCGTGATCTTGTCTTTATCAACTGGCGTACCGGAGAACCGGCAAAGAACAGTTCCTATGACACCCATCTCTACAAACTCTGCGACGAAGCAGGAATCCAGCGCTTTTGTATGCACGCGCTGCGCCACACCTACGCCACGCGGGCGATTGAAAGCGGGATGCAGCCCAAAGTGCTGCAAAAGCTGCTGGGACACGGCAGCATCAAAACCACCATGGATCGGTACGTCCATGTGACCACCGAATCTCTGGACCAAGCGGTACGGCAATTTGAAATGAATGGGGTTATCTGAATGAGAGCCGCGGTTCTGCACCAAAATGGCGTAAAAATGGAGTAGACACCGAAGCTCCCAAACCCGGAAACCCTTGAAAATACAGAGAAAATAAAGGAGAATGAAGATATATGAAATTAGGTATCGTCGGACTTCCCAATGTAGGAAAGTCTACGCTTTTCAATGCAATCACAAATGCTGGCGTTGCAGCAGACAACTATGCGTTCTGCACCATTGACCCGAATGTCGGCGTCGTGTCCGTGCCGGACAAGCGGCTTGAGTGGCTGCGCGACCAGCACAATCCCAAGAAATTCACCCCCGCCGTGATTGAATTCGTCGATATCGCGGGTTTGGTCAAGGGCGCGTCCAAGGGCGAAGGTCTGGGCAACAAATTCCTTGCCAACATCCGCGGCTGCGACGCGATTGTCCACGTTGTGCGCTGCTTTGACGACGCAAATGTCACACACGTCGAGGGTTCGACCGACCCGCTGCGCGACATTGACATTATCAATACCGAACTCATCATGGCTGACCTTGAGATGATCGACCGCCGCATCGACAAGGCGCAGAAAAACGCCAAGGGCGGCGACAAGCGCTTCAATCACGAGGTCGAGGTTTTCACGGCCCTGCGCGACTATATGAACGAGGGCAATCTGGCCCGCACGTTTGAATGCTCCGAGGACGACGCCGCCATGATCGCCACCAGCGATCTGCTGACGCTCCGCAAGACGATCTACGCTGCAAACCTGAGCGAAAACGACGTGAACCAGCCCGAGGCCTGCAAGTATTTCACGCAGGTGCAGGAACTGGCCGCGAAGGAGGGCAGCGAGGTTCTGCCCATCTGCGCAAAGCTCGAAGCCGACATCGCCGAGCTGGACGACCCGGACGAGAAGGCCATGTTCATGGAGGAGCTCGGATTGCAGCAGTCCGGTCTTGACCGGCTGATCCAGTGCAGCTACGAGCTGCTGGGGCTCATCTCCTTCCTGACAGCCGGCGCGGACGAGTGCCGCGCGTGGACGATCAAAAAGGGCACGAAGGCCCCGCAGGCCGCCGGCAAGATCCATTCCGACTTTGAACGCGGCTTCATCCGCGCCGAGGTCATCGCCTTCGACGATCTGAAGGCATGCGGCACGCTGGCAAACGCAAAGGCGAGGGGTTTGCTGCGCAGCGAGGGCAAGGAATACGTCATGCACGACGGCGATGTCGTAAACTTTCTGTTCAACGTGTAATCAAAACCAAACCGCCCGCAGTCGAGTCTGGCTGCGGGCGGTTTTCTGTCATCTGCACAGCAAATGTTTCCAGTTTTCCGGAAAAGGTCTTGCGGCGCAGCGTTTTTCATACTATAATAAAAAAAACAGCGAAAAGGTGAGCATATGGAGATCAATCGCGCAGCCGAACTGCTTCGCGCTCTTGCCGATGGCATCGACCCCACGACGGGACAGCCGCTGCCGGACGAGAGCGTCTATAACCGGCCGGAGATCATCCGGGCACTGCACTGCGTCCTGCAGAAACTGCAGGAGCGGGCAGACAGCACTGCCGCTGTCAACGCGGGCCGGAACTGGAGCACAGAAGAAGAAGCACAGCTGCTGCAGGAATACGGCATGGGGCTTCCGATCGAGACGATTGCGCGCCGCCACGGGCGGAGCGTCGGCGCGATTGAAACGCGCCTGTCCGAACTCGGCCAGCGCGACCAGATCCAGTTCAGCATGCGATAGGAGCAGGGTATGGAACGAAGCAGACTGGAACTATTATTGGAGCAGGAGTTGCTGCAAAACGCGCAGCAGGCCCGCATCCTGTGCGGCAGCCCCGTGACGCGCTTTGTGCGCAGCGTGCAGACTGCCGGCGGCGTTGCTGCCGTGCGGGAATCCTGCAGGCGGAATCGCCCATCCGACGCGTTTGATTCTCTTGTGCAGGCAGGCCGGCTCGATCTGTCCGCGGAGGCCAGCGCCGTCAAGGGCAAATACGGTCCGCTCTTTACCGACGAGGAGGTCAACACCTGCCTCACGCTGCTCTTGGAAAGCGGTTATTTTCAAAAAACGGGGCGGTAACCACCGCCCCGCTCGAGTTTTCAATCAGTTCCGCTTCTCCAGCGCCTTTTTTACGACCGGCGCAAGCAGGCAGGCAAGCGCGCCGCCAATCAGGGCCGTAACCAGCTGCGGCCAGGTAAAGGCCGCCGTGACAGCTGCAAGCTTTGCCGCCGGAACGACCGTGGGCGCGACAAGCTTCACAAGCACCAGATACAGTGCCAGCCCCTTTGCCGCTGCTGCCAACGCCATGCAGCCCCATGCAGTCAGGTGCTGTGCGGTCAGGAATCTGCCGACCAGCAGCGCAAACAGCACCGCATAAACCGCATTGCCAAGCGCCACACACGGAACAAACAGCAAAAACGCCGGGCCGATTCCGAGCGCATAGGCGCAGAACGGCGAGATAACCGCCACGATCACGCCCGACCAGACCCCGCCGGTGAGCGCAGCCATCGCCAGCACCAGATTGACGCACGAGCCCGTCACAAACTGCCCGAGGCTCTTTGTTGCAACCTGTAAAACAAGCAGCAGCGCGAGGCAGACCGCCGTGCGCACAATCCAAATCGTTTTCTTCATCCTTACACCTCCTGTCTCCCGAACACCGGGGGCTTTCAAAAATCTCGTTCACAGTATAACAGCCTGAACTGCCCGCGTCAAGGAAAATAAAACACGGTAGATTTTCATAGGATGGTTGTGGTATACTGGATGCAGTACACATGGGAGGGAACGCCATGTATCCGAAAAAACAGCCAAAAAGCGACCGGGAAAAATTCTACGGCGCATTTCAGAAAAAGGTCGGCTGCAAGCCCGAGCAGTATCTGCGCCGGAAGCTTGCAGGCGGCATGCAGGAGGCCGAACTGCGGCGGCTTTATGATATGCTGGCCGTCGAGATCGCCATGAAGGCAAGATGCACCGCCATCCGTTATGACGCGCTGCAGCTGGAGCCCGCGGGCGAAACGGCGGCGGAACGCCACGTCCGCCGCGCAGCCACGCACGAGGTCCCCATCTGCGCACGCTGCGGCGGACGCATGGTGCTGCGCACCGGACAGACCGGCGCACGCAAGGGAAAGAAATTCTGGGGCTGCTCCAACTACCCGGCCTGCCGGTACACGAAGGACTTTGAAGAGCGGTCATGAGAAATTTCAAATTTATCATCAGCTACGACGGCTCCCGCTATTTCGGCTGGGAGCGCCAGCCGGGCCGCGACACGATCCAGGGCAAGCTGGAAGCCGTCCTGACGCGCATGTGCGGCACGGACGTGCAGGTCATCGGCGCGGGCCGCACGGACGCAGGCGTTCACGCAAGGGCCATGGCGGCCAACGCCTATATGGACACGGAGAAAACGCCGGAGGAGATCCGCGACTACATGAACCGGTACCTGCCGGACGATATCTGCGTACAGGAGGCAAAGCTTGCCGCTGACCGCTTCCACGCGCGCTACCGCGCCGTCGGCAAGTTTTATACCTACACCTGCTATGTCGGCAATACGAAGCCGGTCTTCAACCGGAAATACGTCACCGTGCTCGATTACCAGCCGGATCTTGCCGCCATGCAGCGCGCGGCGGAGATTCTCACCGGCGAACATGATTACAAAAGCTTCTGCTCGAACCCGCAGATGAAAAAATCCACCGTGCGGATCGTCGATTCCATCGAGATCGTCCGGCGAAAAGATTATATCTATTTTAATTATCATGGCACAGGCTTTTTACAGAACATGGTGCGCATCCTGACCGGAACGCTTCTGGAGGTCGGACAGGGCAAGCGCACACCGGAAAGCGTCCGGCAGACGCTCGAAGCGAAAGACCGAACGCAGGCCGGGTATACCGCGCCCCCGCAGGGGCTGTGTCTGATGCGGGTGGATTATTAAAGGAGCCTGCTGTAAGGCTGAAAGTCTTCTACGAATTTGCAACTGCGGTACAACTTTTTCTTTTGCTTCTCCGAAAGAAAACCGACTCGGTTTTCTTGAATCTTTCCTGCGAAACCAAGACCAGTTCAAAAATTCCGACACTGTCCTTGAAGGCCTCGGCCCCTACAGGGCTCCGGCGAATCCGTACTGCCTTGCAAATTTTGAACGCAAGGCGCTTTTACCAGAGAAAAGATAGGGCTGTCGGAGACAACACGGAGAGAGCAGCGTTCGTTATAACCTCACAATTTCCACAACCGTCAGCACCCGCTCCCGGATATGGAAGCGCACGTCGAAGCCCGCGAAGTTAAACCCGTACCGGCGTTCCGGATCGTGCTGATAGCCTGGGACCGGCCCGCAGGATAACGCCTGCCGCAGTCCCTCGCGCTTGTCTTCCGGGATCATCGCCTCGAGTTCTGGTGGGAACACGACCGTCAGCGGCTCGGCGTCGCGCTTGCCGTCAAAGCCGTCAACGGCCTCCGGATAGCTGTCCGCATACGGAAGATACGGCTTGATATCATAGACCGGCGTTCCGTCCACCAGATCGGCTCCAGCGACATACAGGACCGGGCCGTCCTTCGTATGAAGGTCGGCCTTGACAAGCTGCACACAGGAAAGCCCCAGCGGATTCGGCCGGAACGGTGAGCGCGTAGCGAACACGCCCACGCGCGTTTTGCCGCCCAGCTTCGGTGGCAGCACCGTCGGCGACCAGCCCGCGCCCGCGACCTTATCAAATTCCCAGATCAGCCACAGATGTGAAAAATCCGCAATGCCGCGCAGACAGTCCGGATTGCGGTACAGCGGCTCGAATACGATCGTCGAGACAAGCCCGGATGCCAGCCCCGACTGACGCGGGACGCCGAACTTGGTGGGAAAATCGGTATGGATACGGGCAATGGGTTCGATGTTCATGGCGGTCGCTCCTGTTAAAAAATCTGATTGTAGCGTCAGCTGACAAGGACGATAACGCCGCGAAAGGCGTGCCGGTGCGCTCCGCGGGCATGTGCACC
>OLQA01002517.1_pt1 | contig 14271 bp, 17 predicted proteins | sample 1673151 | NCBI WGS metagenome assembly OLQA01 (sample SAMEA3136760, study PRJEB25190) | human gut metagenome | biome: human gut; feature: human-associated habitat; material: faeces | place: Austria | collected 2013 | reverse complement strand
CGTCGTACCAGTTTTTGATATCATCCGCATGTTCCGTGCAGTCTGCGTCTTTGAGGATCTGGTCTACATCTGCCTGGGTGAACCCAAAGTATTCGTTCAAGTGAGAGGACGAGATCGTGTCGGAGACAAAGTTGTTGGTGCCGGTGAAGATGCTCTCTTTTGCGATGCGCAGACAGCCTGTGATCACAGCGAAACGGAGGGTGTTGTTATCCTTCAAAGACGTTGTCATCATACTCTTGATGACGTTCAGCATGTCAGGATAATACCCATGAGCGCTAGACTTTGCCAAAGGAACATCGTATTCATCCAACAGCAAGATCACGGTCTTTCCATAGTGCTTGTACAGCAACGACAGCAGGAATTGGATGGAACGGAGCACGTCGATTTCGTTTGCGGTCCGTCTTTTCAGCTGTAAAAATAGAGCTTTATCGTCCTCACTGAGCTTGTTGCTGGTCAACAGCTCACTGTAGCTATCGTAGAGCAAGCCGATTTCATAAACCATTTGCTGATAAGCGAGAGAAAACTTGTCGCCGTCAATATTTTTAAAGGAGAGAAACACGACCGGCCACTGGTTCATCCACTCTTTACAGAGCGCTGCGTTCTTGGAGATCTCCAATCCCGCAAACATCGCCTTGCTGTCTTTGCGGATGTCGAAAAAGTTGGCCAGCATGCTCATGCCCATGGTTTTCCCGAAACGGCGGGGGCGGGTGATCAGGGTAACTTCCGCCGTCTCTTTTTCCAACAGTTCCTCGATCAGCCCCGTCTTGTCCACATAATAGTAATCGTAATTCCGAATCTTGGCGAAATCGGAAATGCCGACTGGGATCTTGAGATCCATCATGTCTGTGCCCTCCTTCCAGAGCTCCAAGTTTGGTTTTATGATACCATGAAACAGTTGAGGTGACAAGCAAGAAGTATATCTGCCTCTGCATGGAGGAAAGATGCATGGAGTCTAAAAACTTTTCGCCTGTGCAGAGTATCTTTTCCTTCCAGTCTCTGCTATACTCTTCTGTAAGACGAATTTTTTTGAAAATTTGGTTGCGTTTTTCCGACAGGACACTCTTTACTATAATAGAGGGAGGTATTTGACATGCGCCTCCCAAAGGAGAAAGGAGAAAGCGACGATGCTGAACCGCATTCTTACGCTGGCACTGATGCTGAGCGTTGTGATCTGCTGTATTTTTGTGTTCACAGAGGACCCCCCGGAGCTGGAACAGACCGGCCCGCTGCCGATCTTGATGTACCATGATGTGACCGATGGACCGACCAGCGACAACCCAATGGTGGTGACGACGGAAAAGCTGGAGGGGGACTTGTGCTGGCTGAAGGAAAATGGCTATCATACGATCCTTCCCCGGGAGCTGACAGCGGGAGAGCCGCTGCCGGAGAAACCTGTGATGATCACCTTGATGATGGGTATGTCAGCAATTACCGCCTCTTATTTCCGCTCCTGCAAAAATACCAGATGAAGGCGGCGATCTGCCTCATCGTCTCTCTGACGGACGAAGACCCAGAGGGGCATGGACACCTGACCTGGGATATGTGCCGGGAGATGCAGGCCAGCGGGCTAGTGGAGATCGGCTCCCATACCTACGCCCTGCACAACCTGGAGCAAAACGGCGACTATTTTGCAAAGGGAGTCAACGGCATCCAGCGCAAGACAGGGGAGTCGAGCTGGCAGTTTCAGATGCGGGTCTTGACAGACCTGAAGAAGAGCCGGGATATCTTACAGCGAGAGCTTGGTACCGCGCCTCAACTGTTTGCCTACCCCTACGGAGAGACGGAACCGGACGCAGAGGCCTACCTGCGGCGCCTGTTCCCCATGACGGTCATCACAGGAAAAGGGGAGATCGGGACCCTGGAGGGCCGCTATCATCTGCCGCGCATTTCCGTCTGCCAGGAGACGCAGCTGGGGGATCGATTGTTATAAACGGCACCATGCGGCCAAAAATAGACACGAAAAAAATAGCAGTTCCCGGAACCCTTTGCGCGGCAAAGAGTTCCGGGAACTGGCATAGGTCAAGGTATTTGATCAGATCCATCCCTTGGAACGTGGTGGCTCACGCCAACGGTTCCAAGGGCTGCACCACGCACCGCAGACGCGCGGGGGAGTGGGGGTAGCGGCGGTAGAAAGCCGTCATGAGCCGGTTGGCGACCATGTGGCTGTTTTCATAGTTGGCCCTGGGCAAGAGGATCACATATTGCGAGACGCTGCACTGGGAGGCAACGTCTCCCTTTCGCAGGTTCTGGCGGATGAGTTCCTGGAGGTTTTCCATGGCCCGGTCCAGGCTGCGCTTGGGCAGCTCGCTGCCGTCCTTGGCGGCGACGGAGAGCAGGCACAGATGCGCGGTATTTCCCGTGCGGGCCATGGTCCGGGTCTCGGATCGGTAGAGGATCTTGAAAAAGTCATAGGTGCAGAGCATGGCTCCGCCGACGACGTGCTCCTCTTTCAGCTGATCCCGCAGGTCCTCCACGGACAGGGCATGGTTGTTGACGGTGCGGGTGGCCTTGCGGTAGAGGGCCCGCAGCTCGTCCGAGGGCATGACACCGAAGTTGGAGAAAAACAGCTCGCTCATCTCCTCATACACGGCGATGGCCCCCTTTTGGTTCCCCATCTTGAGCAGCGTGCGGATGAGCTGGGCGTATAGCCTCTCCTGATAGGGCTCGATGCGTACGGCCTGCCGGGCCAGGAGAATGGCTTCCTGCAAGCGGTCCTGCTCCTCCAAAAGCTGGATGCTCTCCTCGGCGGTCTGGACGTACCGCTGGTGGTAATAGGTCGTGATGGGCACCAGCCACAGCTCGCTGGACAGCTTGGGCAATATGTCGTTGGAGTAGAGCGCCAGCGCCTGCTGATAGGCGTCCAGCCGCTCGTCGCCCTCTAGCGCGGCCCCGCGGCTGCAGAGGGTATCAAAGACCTCTGCGTCCACCTCCAGAGGAACGTCTGTGTTCCAGATGTAACAGCCGGCCTTTCGGCGCAGCAGCGTCCGCCCCAGGCCCTCCTGGAGCTTGTCCAGGGTGGCGCGGATGCGGTGGATCACCGACTTGAGCGCGTTGTGCGGGTCCGACGAGCGGGTGTCCTCCCCCAGCACAGGTCCACCAGCTCCTGCTGGGAGATGATTTTTTCCCGGTGGTAGATCAGATACGCCAGGACCGCCCACACCTTTCGGGAGCGGTCGTCCTCATCCGAGATGACGGTTTCCCCATAGCGAAGGGTGAATTTTCCCAGAACTTGTATTTGTAAAATAGGTTCCATGACTTCCTGCATGCTGCCGCACCTCGATCGTTCCATTTCCTGTTTTTGAAGGCATTTTGTTGCTGTGTATCCTGAATTCTCTTGTCTCTAATAGGATACCATAAAATGCAAACAATTACAAACAAAATAGAGCGTTCCAGTGCATCAATATTCCGGAAGTTGTACTTTTGTTGTTTTAAGCTGCGGTGAAAAAGAGGATTTATACCCGGTTTTCTAACGGATCTCCTGTATAATTTCCCTTGATTCAAACTGAACCTAGAAAGGGATGACCCCATGCAAAAGATGGAACGAATGCCCGGCGATGCGATCCATGTCTGTGTGGACGCCTATCCAAACCGCGTGCTGCAGGGCCGCCTGCAAAGCGCCGCTTGGGTGGGAGAGATGCCGTTCGTCAGCCTGATGGATTTTTTCAAGCAAGTGGAGCATCTCCTGGACGAGCAGCTGCCGCCTCAGGCTTTTACCACCATGCGGCGCTTTGGCCCGGTGGTGAAGCCGGAGAAGACCCATGGCGAGGTGGAGCAGAGCGCGTCGGGGAAGCTGGCCACCTTTTATGTCCGCATCCTCTTCCGGCAGAACGCCAGCTGGCAGGGCACCGTCCTCTGGTCCGAGGGCGGCCAGGAGGAACGCTTCCGCAGCGCCTTGGAGTTGGCCATGCTCCTGGACAGCGCCCTGGAGCAGGTGGGCGAGCGCAGGTAGCCGCTGTTTTGCAACATGAAAAAAAGAAATGAAAAAGGAACGAGCCCAATCTGGACTCGTTCCTTTTGGTGCGCGAGGCGGGACTTGAACCCGCACGTGCGTATTGCACACTAGAACCTGAATCTAGCGAGTCTGCCAATTCCACCACTCGCGCACATATTCACTTTTTAGCGCCGCTCACTTCATTTTAGAAGCTCACGTGCCGCTCAGTGCAGGACTTATAATACCATCGCCTTTTGAAAAAGTCAAGCGTTTTTTTCGACTTTTTCAAAGAAATTTCAAAAAAGTTTCCCACCCCGCCCGCAGGGGACAGAGTGGGAAATCACAGTGCCTGAGAATATTTTACTTCGTGCCGAAGATCCGGTCGCCGGCGTCACCCAGGCCGGGGACGATGTAGCCGTGCTCGTTGAGCTTTTCATCCACGGCGGCGACGTAGATCTCCACGTCGGGGTGGTCGGCGCGGACGCGCTCGATGCCTTCCGGGGCGGCGAGGATGTTCATGAGTTTGATGTTCTTCACGCCGTATTCCTTGACAAAGGTGATGGCAGCGGAGGCGGAGCCGCCGGTGGCCAGCATGGGGTCGAGGATGATGACGTCCCGCTCGGCGATGTCGGTGGGCATTTTGCAGTAATACTTCACCGGCTCCAGGGTCTCAGGGTCCCGGAAGAGGCCGATGTGACCGACCTTGGCGGAGGGGATCAGGGTGAGGATGCCCTCGACCATGCCCAGGCCCGCCCGCAGGACGGGGACGATGGCCAGCTTCTTGCCGGCCAGCTGATAGGTCACGGCCTTCGCCACAGGGGTTTGGACCTCCACGGGCTCCAGGGGAAGGTTCCGGGTGGCGTCATAACACATGAGGGTGGCGATCTCGCCCACGATCTCCCGGAAGTCTCTCACGCCGGTGGTCTCATCCCGCAGGATGGACAGCTTATGTTGCAGCAGGGGGTGGTCCAATACGTGTACCATTTCCATTTGTATCGTTCTCCTTTTTCTCAGTCGGTCTTAGGTGGTTTGTTTTTTGGCGGCTTCTTCCCGTTCCAGGCGCTCCCGCTCGGCCTGGGAGAGGCGGTGGTAGATCGGCACCAGCTCGCCGGGGGAGACGGTCTGGCCGGTCCGGGCCAGTTCTAATCCCATCCGGGCCACGCCCCAGGCGCTCTGCATCCGCAGGTTCGGGGGGGCTAAGACGGCGGGGATGCCGGCGGCGGTCAGGGCGTCGTAGCAGAGCTGCGCCCCGTCGCCCACGACGATCTGGGGGACGCTCGTCCCCTCCAACTCCTTGACCAGGTCGGCCAGAGCAATGGCCCGGTCGGGGGTCAGGCGGTGGGGGGCAGTGCCGTTCACTTGGAAGCGGGCGTTGTAGACCTGGTGCCGCCGGGCGTCCATGGCGGCGCAGACCTCCCCCTGGAATCCGGCCAGGCTCCAGGCCATGGCTTCCAGGGTCGAGCAGCCCGCGCAGGGCAGCTCAGCGGCCCAGGCCAGGCCCTTGGCGGCGGCCACGCCGATGCGCAGGCCGGTAAAGGACCCCGGCCCGGCGGCCACGGCGATGAGGTCCAGGTCCTGCGGCTTGAGACCGCACTGTTCCAGCAGGTCCGCCGCCATGGGTAGCAGGGTCTGGCTGTGGGTCAGGCCCGTGTGCAGGTAGGTCTGGCCCAGTAACATTTCGTCCTCACACAGGGCGGCCGAGGCCGCGACGGCGGAGGATTCTAAGGCTAAGATCTTCATGGCGTCCTCCCTTCCGGCGGTTCTGGCTTGTCCGGGTCCCAGCCGTCCAGGCCGGGGCCGTGGAGGGTGATGATTCGCTGGCCGTCGGTCACGCCCCGGCGGATGTCCACCCAAAGGGTATCCTCGTCCAAAGCGTCCCGGATGTTTTCACTCCACTCTACGGCGCAGATGCCGCCCCGGCGCAGGAAGTCCTCCCAGCCGATGTCGAAGAGATCGTCGGCGTCTCGCAGGCGGTACATATCAAAGTGGAACAGGGGCAGCCGTCCCCCCTCGTATTCGTTCACGATGGTAAAGGTGGGGCTGGTGACCCGCTGGGGGATGCCCAGGCCCTGGGCCATGCCCCGGACAAAGGCGGTCTTGCCCGCCCCCAGGTCCCCGGTGAAGGCCACGACGGCGCCGGGCTGCAAGCGCTGGACCAGCGCCCGGCCCAGGGCTTCGGTGTCCTGTTCGCTGGCGGAATATCGCTCCATGGCGTCACTCCTTCCTGCCCGTGGCCGCGCCAGGGGGCCACCGGGTGTATATTCAATGTATTCTATCATAAAATCACGGCGGTTGCACCCCTCTGTGACAAATTTTTTGGGCCGGGGCGGGGTATTCTGGGGGAAAGACCGGAGAGGGGGTGCTGGGCGATGGGAAACGAGAGGGGAGAGCGGACGCTGTTTTTCCTGGGTCTCACGGCGTCTCTGCTGGGCTTGGCCCTCATTTACAGCGCCACCCACTACGACGAAGCCCTCCACAGTTTGGTCTGGAAGCAGGCGGCGGCCTTGGGGGTGGGGATTGTGCTGTGCCTGCTCCTGTGGCAGATCCATTTGCGGGAGCTGGTCGAGCGGGCTTGGTGGCTGCTGGCGGTGGGCAATCTTGGCTTGCTGCTTCTGCTCATCCCCTTCGGCAATGAGGACGGGACGGGGAACAAGAGCTGGATCGCCTTGCCCGGCGGGCATTTTAACCTCCAGCCTGCGGAGTTTGGCAAGCTGCTCTTCCTGCTCCTCCTGGCCCTCCAGCTGACCCGGCTGGGGGAAGCGGGCGGCCTGAATCGCCCGCGGTCTGTTCTGGCCCTGCTGGCCCACGTGGGGGGGTTATGCGGCCTTCTGTATCTTGTCTCCGGTGACCTGGGGATGGCGGCCATTTACCTGGGCCTGTATTTCGGGATGCTCTGGGGGGCGGGGGTCCATCCCCTGTGGCTGGGGGGAGAGGTGGCCGTTGGGGTCGGCGGCCTTGTCCTCCTCTGGCCTCGTCTGCCGGAGTATATCCGCCTGCGCGTTCAAGTGGTCCTGGACCACGACCTGGATCCCTTGGGAAAGGGCTTTCAGCAGGGGAGAAGCCTCCTGGCCCTCGGTTCCGGGAAGCTCACGGGACAAGGTTACCTCCAGGGCATCCAGACGCAAAGTACCTCCCCCGCCGCCCTCCCCGCGCGGCATACCGATTTTCTCTTCGCTGCCGCCGGGGAAGAGTTGGGCCTGGTGGGTTGCCTGCTCATCCTGGGCCTGTTGAGTGCCATCGTGTTCCGCTGTATCTGGCTGGCCAAGACCAGCCGGGACCCCTTTTTCACCGCCGTGGCGTCGGGAACGGCGGCGATGTTTGCCACCCAGACGATCTTGAACGTGGCCATGTGTCTCTACGCCGCCCCGGTGGTGGGCCTGACGCTGCCGTTTTTCAGCTACGGCGGCTCGTCGCTCGTGGCCTCCTTCGGGGCCGTGGGGGTGCTGGGGGCGCTGAAACGGCGGTAACAGAAGAAATTTCAAAAAATTTTTGAGAAAAGTGTCACAAATTGCTCTTGGTATCTATTTTGGAAGCATTGAAAAAACTGACTATCGCATAACCCACCCGCTCCAGGGCAAACTACCCTCAAGATTTGATTCGATCAAGGAGGGGCTTTGCATGGAACAGCGGCGTTTGATCTGGCGGGGGATATTTTGCTTGCTCTCGTTGAGCTTGGCGGTGGGGCTGGCGGTGCCGGCGCTGGCGTTGTTTCGGTGGGACGACGGGGTGAAGGACGACCTCTCGCTGCCCACGGCGGAGAACTTTTCGTTGGTGACCGAGCGGGATGTGGCCATCAGCGCAGAACTTTCCGGGGTGGACCCGGAGGGGGAGGTGCTGGAGTTTCGCATCACGAAGCGCCCGGCGCGGGGTGCCGTGACACTGGCCGAGGAGGGAAGCGCCCGCTTCACCTACACACCCTATGAAAACAAGACCGGGCGGGACCACTTTACCTACGTGGCGGTGGACCCAGCGGGGAACACATCTCATCCGGCGGTGGTATCAATTCGTATACAAAAATAGAAAACTGTCGAAAAGCTAGGAAATGCTGGACTTTTGCGGAGAAATTTGGTAAACTTGACGTGTAAGCACCTTCGCCATTGGACGCGGAGCCTGAACATCACAGGCAGCGCGTTCCCGCCAAGAAAGTGAGCACACCATGGAGCAAGCCGTGATCTATTCCCCCGTAGGCCCTTTGACCTTGTTCGCGGAAGACGATTTCTTGACCGCCCTGGTCTATGGTGACTATGGAGGCTACGATGATATCCCCCTGTTCCGGGAGGCCCGCCGCCAGCTGGACGAGTATTTTGACGGCCAGCGCCAGACCTTCCATCTTCCCCTGCGCCCGGAGGGGACAGAGTTTCAGAAAAAAGTGTGGCAGGTCCTCTGCCGCATCCCCTATGGCCAGGTGATCTCTTACCGGGAGCTGGCCACGCGGGTGGGGGCGCCTCGCGCCTTCCAGGCCGTGGGCCAGGCCAACGGCCACAACCCCCTGCCCATCCTGATCCCATGTCACCGGGTCATTGCCGCCAACGGGACGCTGGGCGGCTATTCCGGGGGCTTGGAACGCAAGCGCTTTTTGCTCCATTTAGAGGGCCATGACCTGCCTGCGCCCCCGGCTCCCAGACGGAGAGTCCTGCGAGGTGGGGTGCGCTGAGGACCCGGCATGACAGCAGCGCTTTGGCCAAACTGAGCGAACGCGCATCACCCAGAAAACGCAAAAAACTGCCAGCTGCATCACGGCTGGCAGTTTTTTTGCGCGGGATGGGGCGAACAGGGGGGCGCGGGTTATCCCATTTTTTCCTCGAAGATCTCCACGATGGTCTTTTCCGTCCCCACCATGCCGGGGGAGGCGATGCGGCCCATGTAGCGCATGGTGGTCTCCGGGTCCGGGGCGTTGATGCCGTGGACCGGGTCGATGGCCACACCGGAACGGGCAAAGGTAGCGGCGCGGAAGGCGGCGTCCACGGCGGTGACACCCTTCATCACGCACCCCTGGTTGCCGCCGTCACAGATCATGCCGGTGATGCTGGAGGCCATGTTGCGGATGGTGCGGGCCAGGGCGTCCGGGTCGCCGCCCTGCATCAGGACCAGGCCGCAGGCCGCGCCGGTGCCGGCGGCGATGGCGCAGCCGCAGAAGGCGGAGAGACGGCCGGAGTATTCCTTGATGTACATGCACACGAGATAGCTCAAGGCCGTGGCCCGCCAGAGACATTCTTCGCTCAGCCCCCAGACCTGCTGGGCGGCGTAGAGGGGGAGCGTGGCCAAAATGCCGTGGGCCCCGGAGCCGGTGATGCTCATGGCGGGCTGATCCAGGCCCAGCACGCGGGCCTCCACGGCCCCGGCGGCCAGGAGCTGGGCGGTGGCGATCACGTCTTCGGAGACCGGCTTGCCGCCGTTGGCCCGGAGCAGACAGGGGGCGAAGGTGGTCCGGGGGCTGTCGATGCCCTCCTGATAGAGGGCCAGGTTGACGTCATAAGCAGACTGGATGAATGCGATTTCTTCCACGGGGACAGTCTGAGCATACTCGGCCAGCTGCGCCAGGGTGTAGGTGTGGATGAGGGGTGTGGGCTCCTCGCCGGGTTCGGCGGCGTGGTCCTCGGTTTTCTTGAAGACGGTTGCCCCGTTGTGGACGATGGAGACGATGTTTGTGTGGCTGCCCCGGATGGTGACGGTGCAGGTGTCCGTCTCGGTGGTGACCGTGGCCTCCAGGAAGATGGTCGAGTCGATGCCGGAGAGAGTCACTTTGATCTTCCCTTGGTCCACCAGGGCCTGGGCGGCGGCGTTGTCGGCCTCGGTGACGTCGGCCAGGGATTCCAGGCCCTTCTCCCAGTTCCCGGCCACCACGCCCAGGGCGGCAGAGAAGACGTTGCCGACGGCGTGGGAGTTGGGGATGCCGCAGGTAAAGGCGTTTTTATACAGGCCGGAGTTCATGGCTACGGCCACGGACTGGATGGGACCCTTCGTCAGGCTCCGGGCGCGGGCGGCGGCGAAGGCGATGGCCCCCGGTTCCGTCACCCCCAGGGCGGGGATCATGTCGTCGTGGATGAGTTTGGTCAGTGGGTGCATGGGCAGTGCCCTCCTTGGTTGGTTTTGGGATCAGTTGTCTTTCAGAATGGTCCAGAGCTGCTGGAACAGCTCGTCCCGGCGGCGGCGCTTGGCCTCGCCTTGGCCGTCGGCATAGTAATAGTAGATGACCTCCTTGTGCGGTGTGCGGTGTTTCGTTCTGGGTGTATCACGTATCCTAACCCGTAGTATAGCCCCAACCAGAGGGGTTGGCAAGCCCTGCGACACTTTGTTTAAATGGCAACAAAAAAGGAAGGTTGCCCTTGCTTTTTCTAGCATGTCAGCCTATAATAAGGGCTGTGTTGACGGGTGCGTATCTGCGCGAAAAGAGAGGGCAGTGCCATGGGGAAGACCATTGATTTCCAACAACAGAAAGACCTGCGCGTTTGGCGAACGGTGATGGAGGAGCTGCGTGCCATTCAGAACCTGGAGCCCTGGACCTTCTTGGGGCCGGAAGATACGTTTTTGTATCTGCCAAAGGCGGAAAACCGATGGATCTTTTTCCGCTGGGTGCCCGCTGCACCCAACGAAGTGGTCTTGACGGTCTATCCTAGCCTGCTGTCCTACCGCAAGTCCCTGGAGACGCCCCAGACCTACCGGGAAAGCACCCGAAACTTCATCGAGTCCTCTTATTTTGAGATCTACCAGGCCAAGGCGGAGGACATCCCCGCCGCCCTGCGCTCAGTCTACCGGGAGCTGGGGGTGGACCATGGGGACGGCCTTTGGCCTTTTGTCACCTATAAACGCTGGGGCTATGACGAGGCCCTGCCCCAGGGCCGCCACCTGCTGCTTTTGGAAAATGCCCTGGGCAACCTGTTCATGCAGCTGCGGGCGGTGGAGGCCAAGCCCGGCAGCGTGGACTTTACCAAGGGGGAGATGTGCGTGCGCTTCTACTCCCCGGACCAGGGCATGTGGGTCAACGCCGCCATGCCCTACGCCCTGCCCCCCAAGGACCCGCCGTTCCTCCAGCTCAACCAGGACAGCACCCACGTGACCCAGCCCCTACTGGACCTGCCCCGGAGCCAGACCCTAGAGCAGGTGGACTTTGACTTCGGCTGGCTGGATGACTCCGACCGGAAAAAGATGGAGGAGCCCCGCTATTTTCCCATGATCACCGTCTTCACCGACCACAAGACGGGAAACCCTCTCCTGACCTACCGCTGCCACCCGGATGAGCTGATCGAGTGCGCCTTTCACCAGTGGGAGGCCCTCATCCAGCAGCACGGCCGCCCGGAGACCCTCTATGTCGCTAGGGACGAGACCTTCGGCCTCTTCAACGACTTTGCGCAGCACATCGGGGTCACCTGCCGCCGGGTCGAGCACCTCCCTACCACCGAGGAGTATTTCCGGCGGCATGGGTTGGTGTGAACATCCTACGCAAACAACAAGCGCCGCGAAACGAGAAAAGCTTTCGTTTCGCGGCGCGTTTTTTTGTGGTGAGAGCGCCTCAGGCTTCCTTGTCCTTCAGCATCTCCTGGATGGTGTGCCAGCCCAGGGTAGCGCATTTGACGCGGGCGGGCATGTGGGAGACGTCTTCGAGGATGGCGGCTTCGTCCAAGGACTCTTTTTCCGCCTCGGTGGCTTCCCCGCGGATCATGCGCAGGAAGCGGTCGGCCAGCTCCAGGGCCTCCTGCTTGGTCTTGCCCAGGACCAGGTCGATCATCATGTCGGCCGAGGCCTGGGAGATGGCGCAGCCGTCGCCCTGGAAGGAGGCGTCTTCGATCACGTCGCCGTTCATCTTCAGGTTCAGGAAAATATCATCCCCACAGCTGGGGTTTACGCCTTCGAGCATCAGGTCCACAACCTTCAGGGGGTGCTTGTGGTAGGGGTTGCGGTTGTGCTCGGTGAGGATCTCGTTGTAAAAGGTCTTATTCTGCATAACCCATCTGGCTCCTTACTTCGCGTAACGTTTTGAGGAAGGCCTCGACCTCGGCCTCGGTGTTGTAGAAGGCGAGGCTGGCGCGGGTGGTGGCGTTCACGCCCAGGTACTGTAAGAGTGGCTGGGCGCAGTGGTGGCCCGCCCGGACGGCGATGCCGGCATCGGCCAAAATGGCGGAGACATCGTGGGGGTGCACATCGTCTACGGTAAAGGAAAAGATGCCGTGGTGCTGCTCCGGGGTGTCTGCGCCCAGAAGATGGACGTGGGGGATCTTTTTTATGCCCTCCAGCATGAGGGTGGAGAGATACTCTTCCCGCTGCTGGATGCGGTCGAAGCCGATCTGTTCAATATAGTGAATGGCGGCTTCCAGCCCTACGGCCCCGCCGGCGTTCACGGTCCCGGCCTCGAACTTATGGGGGACCTCGGCGTACACCGCGCCCTCGCGGCTGACGGACTGGATCATCTCGCCGCCGAAGAGGAAGGGGGGCATGGCGTCGAGCCACTTTTTTTTGCCCCAGAGCACGCCGATGCCCATGGGGGCCAGCATCTTGTGGCCGGAGAAGGCCAAAAAGTCCACGCCCAGGTCCTGCACATCGACCTTGATGTGGGGGACGCTCTGGGAGCCGTCGGCGATGACCACGATGTCGCCCTTGCTGTGGCAGAGGGCGGCGGCCGCCTTCACGTCGTACTCCCGGCCGAAGACGTTGGACATCTGGGTCATGGTGACGAGCCTGGTCTTGTCGGTGATCGCTTCCTCCAGGGCTTCCAGGGGGATCTCACCCTTGGCGTCACATTCCAGGAACTTCAAGGCCGCACCGTGCCGCTTGGCGGCCTGGAGCCAGGGGAGAAAGTTGCTGTGGTGCTCCACGATGGTGACGATCACTTCATCGCCGGGCTGGAGCAGAAGCTCGGCCAGGCAGTTGGCGGCCAGGTTCAGGCTCTCGCTGGCGTTGCGGGTGAAGACAATCTCACTGGGACTTTCCGCGTGGATGAACTTGGAAACGGTCTCGCGGGCGGCCTCATAGCACTCCGTGGCCCGCTCGGACAGGTCGTAGATGCCACGGAAAGGGTTGGCGTTGTCGTGGCCGTAAAACTCACTCACGGCGCTCAAAACAGCGTCCGGCTTCTGGGTGGTGGCGGAGTTGTCCAGGTAGATCACGGGGTCGTTGCGGAAGAGGGGAAAGTCCTGGCGAATTTGCAGGATCTCCTGTTCTTCAATGCCTTTATTCATCGTCGTTCCCTCCTTCCAATTCTTGCTCCACCAGCTGGCGGGTGGCCTCGTCGGGGATGCGCTGGCAGACCCGGTGGATGCGGGCCTTGGCCATGAGTTCATACGCGGTCTCTTCCGGGATGCCGCGGGCGGCCATGTAGGCCAGGGTCTCCTCGCTGAGCTTGCCGATGGTGGCGCCGTGGTTGCCCTGCACGTCCTCCTCGGCGCAGAGGATGAGGGGAATGGTCTGGTTGATGGCGGTGTCATCCAGGAGCAGCACGTCCTCTTTTTCGTTGCCGACGGAACCGGCGGAGCCGTGCTTGAAATCAATGGTGCCACGGAAGAGCTTGAAGGCCGCTTCCTTCAGCACACCGGAGGCGTCGATGCGGCTGGTGGTCTTCTTCCCCCGGTGGATGGCGTTGTAGTTCATATCCAGCTTGCTGCCGGCTTCCAGAAGATAGCCGATGTCGGTCTCCAACGCGCTGTCGTGGCCGGCCAGGTCGATCTGGCAGCCCTGGTAGGTGGCGTGGCCGCCCAGGACCAGGTGCGTGACCTCGATCTTGGCCCCGTTTTCGCACCGGCCGCCCACGTTGTTGAGGCAGGTCACGCCCTTGGGCAGGCGCTGGACCTGCACCAGGCGGACCAGAGCGCCCTCTTCGGCGTAGATCTTGGTCTGGATTGCGGCCAGGCCCTGGCCTTCGCCCTCGCCGGCGTAGTCCATGAGGACCGTGACCTGGCTCTCGGCCTCGGCGTGGATGGTGAAGGCGTTGATTTTTTTGTCCTCCGGGCCGTAAGTCAGCTTGACCCGGACGGGCTGGCTGGCAGCGGTCCCGGCGGAAATATTGAAATGATGCACCGGCGCGCCGGCGGCCTGGACCAGGGTGTCCATGTCGGGCCCCATGCCGCCGCCGATGGCGGGCAGGTCGTCCTGGGCGGGCTGGGTGACGCCGTCGGGCGTCTCTATGGTCAGGGTGCCCTCTCCCTCGGCCAAGACCTGCTCCAGGGAAGTCTGGTTCATCCCCAGGTGGTGCCAGGTGAGGGCGGGCAGCCGATTGATGGTTAGGTTCAAGGTCTGTTCCATGATGTTCCTCCTTCTCCTTGGCTCACCCGATGCTGCCCTTCATCTCCAGGCGGATCAGGTTGTTCATCTCTACCGCGTATTCGAGCGGCAACTCCTTGCTCACGGGG
>OLQA01002515.1_pt1 | contig 14273 bp, 10 predicted proteins | sample 1673151 | NCBI WGS metagenome assembly OLQA01 (sample SAMEA3136760, study PRJEB25190) | human gut metagenome | biome: human gut; feature: human-associated habitat; material: faeces | place: Austria | collected 2013 | reverse complement strand
GATCCGATCACTCTGATAGCTCCGATGGTTCCGATAGCTAACAGCCAACAGCCAATCCAGGGCTGACACATTATATATAATGCCCTCATCTATTCCTAGCTTGTCGCTAATATGTAGCTCCCAAAAGAGCGATTATAATTTCAGCCCGGATTCCTTACGCGAAGATTATCCCAACTCAGATATTATTGTTATCTTTGCGAGAGATTCGTGTGAGCCTCTGCTCGCGCTTGAGGGGCTAGGGGCTTCGCACACCTATGTATGACGACTAACTGATTTAATTTCACATAGAATGAAAAGAGACCAAGAGATCTTTGATCTGATCGAACAGGAGCATCAGCGCCAGCAAAAAGGCATCGAGCTGATCGCCTCTGAGAACTTTGTCAGCGATCAGGTTATGCAAGCTATGGGTAGCTGTATGACCAATAAGTACGCTGAGGGATACCCTGGCAAGCGTTACTACGGCGGTTGCGAGGTAGTGGACAAGTCTGAGAACCTAGCCATAGAGCGTATCAAGAAGCTCTTTGGTGCGGAGTATGCCAACGTGCAGCCCCACTCAGGTGCTCAAGCTAATATGGCTGTCCTCTTTACCTGCCTCAAGCCTGGTGATACCTTCATGGGTCTAAACCTAGACCATGGTGGTCACCTCTCACACGGTTCGCCTGTCAATAGCTCTGGTACGCTCTACCACCCCATCGGCTACAACGTAAGCAAGGAGACGGGTATGGTCGACTATGACGAGATGGAGCAGCTAGCTCGTCAGCACAAGCCTAAGCTCATCATCGCTGGTGGCTCGGCTTACTGCCGCGAGTGGGACTACGCACGCTTCCGCAAGGTAGCTGACGAGATCGGTGCTATCTTTATGGTCGATATGGCTCACCCCGCTGGACTGATCGCTGCTGGTCTGCTCGACAACCCTGTCAAGTATGCTCACATCGTCACCTCTACGACACACAAGACCCTACGTGGTCCTCGTGGTGGTATCATCCTCATGGGTAAGGACTTTGAGAATCCTTGGGGTCTCAAGACGCCTAAGGGGGTTGTCAAGATGATGTCTCAGCTGCTCAACTCAGCTGTCTTCCCAGGCATCCAGGGCGGTCCACTAGAGCATGTCATTGCAGCTAAGGCTGTTGCCTTTGGCGAGGCGCTTGATCCTTCATTTAAGGAGTATCAGAAGCAGGTGATGAAGAATGCTAAGGCACTTGGCGAGGCTTTTGTCAAGATGGGCTACAACTGTATCTCTGGCGGTACGGACAATCACTGCCTCCTCATCGACCTACGCTCTAAGTATCCTGACCTAACGGGTAAGGTGGCTGAGAACGCGCTCGTACGTGCTGACATCACGGTCAATAAGAATATGGTACCCTTTGACTCACGCTCTGCATTCCAGACCTCTGGTATCCGTGTGGGTACGCCCGCTATCACGACGCGTGGTGTCAAGGAGGACAAGATGGCATACATCGTCGAGCTCATAGACCGCGTACTGCGTGATCCTGAAAACGAGGCTGAGATAGCTAAGGTTCGTAAGGAGGTCAACGAGATGATGTCTCCACTACCTATCTTCGCTTGGTAAGATAAACTCAAAAGAGGCCTAGCCTCTTAACCTGATAGAGACTGAATGCAGGGGGGACGCACGCTTAGACTTCTAAGGAGCAGACCCTAGCACTCAGTCTCTTACTATTTCCCCTACCCCACTTGAGCCTATGACGAGATATGTCACGAGGCTCTCTATACACACACTTAACTGACACAAGAGAGATGCCCACACCACCGTTTCAGTACCAGCCGATGTTTCCCGTAGGAGCCGATAAGACTGAGTACGAGTTAATCACCTCTGACTACGTGCACACGGTCGACTGCAATGGTCACCAGATGCTACAAGTCGAGCCAGAGGCGCTACGCATACTTGCCGAGCGAGCTATGCACGATGTAGCCTTCTACCTACGCCCTGCCCATCAGGAGCAGGTCGCATCAATACTATCCGACCCTGAGGCTTCGGACAATGATAAGTTTGTCGCCCTCACCTTCCTCCGCAATGCTGAGGTGAGTGCTCTGGGGCAACTCCCCTTCTGCCAAGATACGGGTACCGCCATCATCCTAGGTAAGAAAGGACAAAACGTCTGGACTGGTGCTTGCGATGAGGAGTACCTCTCGCACGGAGTCTACGACACTTACACCCGCTACAACCTCCGCTATTCGCAAAATGCACCTCTCGATATGTATCGCGAGGTCAATACGGGGTGCAACCTCCCCGCACAGATCGACCTGATGGCGACCGAAGGCGATGAGTATAAGTTCCTCTTTATCGCTAAGGGCGGTGGCTCTGCCAATAAGACTTACCTCTATCAGGAGACCAAAGCACTACTCACGGAGGAGCGGCTCTTCCCCTTCCTAGTTGATAAGATGCGTTCGCTAGGTACTGCTGCTTGTCCTCCTTATCATATAGCCTTCGTCATCGGCGGCACCTCGGCAGAGGCAAACCTCAAGACGGTCAAACTCGCCAGTGCCAAGTACTACGATGAGCTACCCACCGAGGGCAATGAGCTGGGACATGCTTTCCGAGATCTAGAGATGGAGCAGCGACTCCTTGAGGCGACCCATGAGATTGGTCTGGGAGCGCAGTTTGGCGGTAAGTACTTCGCTCATGATATACGAGTGATCCGCATGCCTCGTCATGGAGCTTCCTGTCCCGTGGGGCTCGGCGTGAGCTGCTCAGCAGATCGCAACGTACGGGCTAAGATCAATAAGAAGGGACTGTGGATAGAGCGACTCGAGAAGCACCCCGCACGACTCATCCCCGAGGCTATGCGCCACGGCACCGAGGGCGAGGTCGTCAAGGTAGACCTCAATCGCCCGATGGACGAGATACGTAAGCAACTGAGCCAGTACCCTGTCTCTACGCGTCTCTCGCTCTCAGGCACCATCGTCGTAGGACGTGACATAGCCCATGCCAAGCTTAAGGAGCGTCTCGATCGTGGTGAGGAGCTACCCCAGTACATCAAGGATCACCCGATCTACTACGCTGGTCCCGCTAAGACGCCTGAGGGAATGCCTAGCGGCTCCTTTGGACCCACCACGGCAGGACGTATGGATCCCTACGTAGACCTCTTCCAGAGCCATGGCGGTAGCCTTATCATGATTGCCAAGGGCAACCGCAGTCAGCAGGTTACAGACGCTTGCAAGGCACATGGAGGCTTCTATCTCGGTAGCATCGGTGGCCCCGCAGCAATCCTAGCTAAGGAGAGCATCAAGCATGTCGAGTGCCTCGAGTATCCCGAGCTGGGTATGGAGGCTATCTGGCGCATAGAGGTGGAGGACTTCCCTGCTTTCATCTTAGTCGATGACAAGGGCAACGACTTCTTCCAGCAGATCAGACAGTGCGCTGGCTGCCCCCGTGGCTAGCCTCACACGATGCTGAGACTTGTCTGCTCTCACAGTGGCTCAGACCACGAAGACGCAGACTGCTGAGAAGTTTATAAATATCGGAGTGATCGGAGTGACAAAAGACTCGGATCACTCCGTTTATGTATGATCTATTTTGCACTTCCGATCGACTCAAAATCCGAAGCTGATATAACTTTCCAACCACCTAGAGAAGCTATCTAGAGACCCCTCTCGTAACTTATTCGTAATCCCCTAGATAGCCCTCATTCTTGATTGTCTATTACTCTGATTACTCCACGCATATATCATCGTAACATACTAATCAATAAGTAATTAGGCTAAATCTCTTAATTGTCAACAACTCTATACCCTAAACCTTTGACAACAATACAGATAGGCGGAAGGAGAGGTGTTTTTGTCGTTTTGTCCTGTTGCATGGCATCGTCAAAGTTAGGATCTTTGCAAATGAAAAGTAACCCCTCACAGAGGAGCCTCCTCATGGGGTACTTGACTATCCTACTGTTGCAAAGATAACAGTCTCATTTTACATCGACTACTATCATATACTTGACTACTTAATATGACTGACAGAGAAGCTGCCCTGCGGGCGTGGTCTGAGTGTACAGTCCTCCTCCAAGCGATGATCCAACCAGAGGTCTACAACGCTTGGTTTCCACACATCAAGCCAGTCTCACTCATCGGAGTGGAGATGACGCTCGGTGTGCCTAGTCAGTTCTTCTGTGAGTACATCGAGACACACTTCATCAATGAACTCAAGCAGGTACTACAGCGCATCGTCGGTCCCAACGTAGTCCTCAAGTACAAAGCACTTGTCGACAGCGCAGCCTCGCATCGCAAGAACTCGTCCGTGACGCTGCCCACACAGAGCTATGCGAGCAATGCTTATGGTGCTGCCAGCACCTATACGATCAATGCCAATGGAGCTGCAGCCGCGCTTAAGACAGAGCCACGCCAGCTGCCAGACTTTGACTCACAGCTCAAGCCTCAGCTGAGCTTTGACACCTACTACCAGGGAGAGTCCAATCGTACCGCCAGCTCTATCGCACGCTCTATCGCTGAGAAGCCTGGACAAGGTGCCCTCAACCCTTGCTTTATCTATGGTCCTTCGGGAGTCGGTAAGACGCACCTATGCCATGCCATCGGGCTACGGATCAGAGAGCTTTACCCCGAGTTCAAGGTGCTCTACGTCTCCTCTCACATGTTTGAGATGCAGTACGTCGCTGCTACAAGAGCCAATACGACCAACGACTTTATCAACTTCTACCAGCAGATAGACGTCCTCCTCATCGATGACATACAGGGGCTGATCGCCAAAAAGAAGACGCAGCTCACCTTCTTCCAAGTCTTCAACCACCTCTACATGCTAGGCAAGCAGATCGTCCTGACGAGCGATACAGCACCGGTCAACCTCGCAGGGCTTGAGGAGCGCCTCATCTCGCGCATCGCAGGTAGCCTGACGATAGAGGTAGAGCGTCCCGACTACGACCTCCGCAGGGAGTACCTCCGCCACAAGAGCGAGGAGAGCGGGAGCATACTGCCCCGAGAGATGATCGACTACATAGCCCGCACGGTCACAAGTAGCATCCGTGGCTTGCAGGGAGTCTTCTTTTCGCTCATCACTCGTGCAGCTGTCGAGGGCTGCGACATCACCTCCTCTTTTGTCAAGAAGATCGTCAGCCAGACGGTCAAGCAGGAGAAGAAAGAGATCACGGTCTCTATGATTGAGAAAATAGTGTGCGAATACTTTCACGTGCCGATAGAGCTGGTGCGCAGTCGCTCGAGAAAGGCTGACGTAGCTCAGGCACGGCAGATGATTATGTACTTTGCGAAGCGCTACACAGATCAGTCGCTCAGTGCTATCGGTGAACTGCTCGGCGGTCGCTCGCACGCTACAGTCCTACATAGTTGCAAGGTGGTGGAGGATCAGGCGGAGGTCTCCACGGCTTTTCGATCAGACCTCAACGCTATCGAGTCGCTGATCAAGTAATTGCCAAGCCTTATGCCCCACCCCTCCCGAGCTGCCGAGACTGGCTACATAGACCCCACAACGATCATTGACGAGGGAGCGCACATTGGTGCTGGCACAACTATCTGGCACTTCTGCCACATCATGCACGATGCCGTCATCGGGGAGCAGTGCCATCTAGGACAAAACGTAGTCGTCCAGCCACATGTCCATCTAGGCGACCGTTGCCGTGTCCTGAACAATGTCACGCTCTTCACAGGAGTTTACTGCGAAGAGGAGGTTTTCTTAGGACCTTCGTGCGTTTTCACCAATGTGATCAACCCGCGTGCGGCAGTCTCACGGAAGGACGAGTTTCGCTCCACGCATATAGGCCGAGGAGCCTCTATCGGAGCCAATGCTACGATCCTCTGTGGCGTCAAGATTGGCGCCTATGCGATGATTGGCGCCGGTACGGTCGTGATTCGCGATGTGGCTCCCTACACTTTGGTCGTGGGCAACCCAGCTCGACAGATCGGCTGGGTAAGCCAAGAGGGACACAAGCTAGACTTCTCTGAGGGGCCCTCCTGCTATGTAGCGGAGGAGCAACGCACCTACCACCTCAGCCCCGACGACAATACTATAACTTGTGACAACCAATAATCGATATATGAATATGGAAAGCAAAGCAACCACCCTAACGAAGCAGTACACCATCGAGCCTAAGCACAGTGCCGCAGAGATGGGCTCAGGCGATATGCCTGTCCTCGCCACCCCGGCACTGATCGCTTTTATGGAGAATGCAGCTATGCTCCTCGCCCGCAACTATACCGAGGAGGGCTCTACGACCGTCGGCACGATGATCACCACCGACCACCAGCATGCGACACCCATCGGAGAGACGATCACAGTCACAGCACAGCTCTCCTCGATAGAGGGGCGCAAGCTCACCTTTACCATTGAGGCTACGGATCAAGCTGGCGTCGTGGCTCAAGCTACGCATGAGCGTTTCATCGTATCGCGTCAACGATTCCTGGAGCGTTTGGGCATCAAGGAGTGATCGTTTGGCTAAATCCTATTTCGAGGTGCTGGGAGCAGGTCACTCTAGAGATAGGATGTCTTAGTCAAACGAGATAAAACTCGATAGCCACGTGGAGATTTACGAATCCCCGCGTGGCTATTTTTTTTGTTCTCCACGTAGACGAGAAACATTTCCTCCGAAGTTTCATTTGATTCTTCCGAAGTTTCATTTCATTCCTCCGAAGAATTTTTCCACACCCACATGGAGGTTTGAGATTTCCTACGTGGAGATCAGTTTTTTTTATGCAGCAAAAGCGTATCAAGCTCCCAGAGATCCTATTTTACAATGTAGCTGCTATAAATTTCCCAGCACCTCAAAAATAGAAATTAGCCTGAGATTTCAGTACCTTTGTACCAAATATCACGACAGACTATAAGCAATGCAAGACGATTCTATCACTTCTCAGATAACTAGTGTCTACGATCCTGCGGGTGTCGAGACTAAGTGGTACCAGTATTGGCTAGACCACAAGCTCTTTGAGGCACATGTGGATCACAGCAAGAAGCCCTACACGATCATCATGCCCCCGCCCAATGTGACAGGCGTACTGCACATGGGGCACATGCTCAATAACACGATCCAGGACATACTCATCCGTCGTGCTCGCATATCGGGTTACAACGCTTGCTGGGTGCCAGGCACCGATCACGCCTCAATTGCTACGGAGGCTAAGGTGGTAGAGCAGCTTGCCAAGCAAGGGATTCAGAAGAATCAGCTCACACGAGAGGACTTCCTCAAGCATGCTTGGGAGTGGACCGACAAGTATGGCGGCATCATCCTCAGCCAGCTACGCAGACTAGGCGTATCGTGCGACTGGAGTCGTACAGCCTTTACCCTAGATGAGGAGCGCTCGGAGTCGGTCATCAATGTCTTCTGCAAGCTCTACGAGGAGGGACTCATCTACCGTGGGGTACGCGTGGTCAACTGGGATCCCAAGGCACAGACGGCACTCTCGGACGAGGAGGTTATCTTCAAGGAGCATCAGGGCAAGCTCTACTATCTCCGCTACTTCATCGAGGGTACTGAGGATTACATCATCGTAGCGACGACGCGTCCCGAGACAATCATGGGCGATACGGCCGTCTGCATCAATCCGACAGATCCTCGCTACCATCATCTGCGTGGTAAGCGGGTCATCGTCCCGCTCGTGGGTCGCTCTGTCCCGATCATCGAGGATGAATACGTAGACCTAGAGTTCGGTACTGGCTGCCTGAAGGTCACCCCTGCCCACGATATCAATGACTACCAGCTCGGCATCACGCACCAGCTGGAGACGATAGACATCTTCAACAACGACGGCACACTCAACGAGCACGGCGGTAAATATGCGAGCAAAGATCGCTTCGTAGTCCGCAAGGAGATCGTCGCAGACCTCAAAGAGGCTGGTTTGCTTGATCACGAGGAGGACTACACCAACCGCGTCGGCTACAGCGAGCGCACCGATGTAGCTATCGAGCCAAAGCTGTCGATGCAGTGGTTCCTAAAGATGTCTGAACTGGCCAAGCCCGCTCTACAGGCAGTCCTTGAGGATACCGTACAGCTTGTACCCAAGAAGTTTGTCAACACCTACCGCTATTGGCTGGAGAACATCAAGGACTGGTGCATCAGCCGTCAGCTCTGGTGGGGACATCGCATACCAGCCTACTACCTATCCAACGGACAGTTTGTCGTAGCCGCTACCGCTGAGGAGGCTTTGGCAAAAGCAAAGCAAGAGACAGGCGACAACAGCCTAACCCTCGAACAGCTCAACCAAGAGTCAGACTGTCTCGACACATGGTTCTCCTCCTGGCTATGGCCTATCAGCCTCTTTGGCAAGATTGACGGCTCCGAGCCTACAGAAGACCTCAAATACTTCTACCCCACCTCCGTCCTAGTCACGGGACCTGACATTCTCTTCTTCTGGGTAGCCCGTATGATCATGGCGGGGTACCACTTTATGGGGGATCGACCCTTTGACAAGGTCTACCTAACCGGTATCGTCCGTGACGACAAGGGGCGCAAGATGTCTAAGTCACTCGGCAACTCGCCCGACCCCATCGACCTCATGGATAAGTACGGTGCCGATGGCGTGCGCCTAGGGCTTATGATGGCGACCTCTGCCGGCAATGACCTCCTCTACGATGAGAGCCTTGTGGAGCAGGGACGCAACTTCTGCAATAAGATCTGGAATAGCTACCGCTTCCTCAAGACGCAGAGTGTCTCCGACGAGGTCGAGCCAGACGCAGCTAGCCTGGTAGCTATGGAGTGGTTTGAGTCACTACTCGCCTCGACAATGAGCGAGCTGGACGACCTCTTCGACAAGTACCGCATCAGCGATGCCGTCACGCTCCTCTACAAGCTTGTCCGAGACGACTTCTCCGGCCTTTACCTAGAGGCTATCAAGCCCGCCTACGGCACCAGTATGAGCCGTAAGGTTTACGAGCGAACGATCCACTACTTCGAGCAGATCTTCATCTTGCTACACCCCTTCATGCCGTTCATCACGGAGGAGCTCTGGCAGGACGTAGCACCTCGTCAGGAGGGTGACTCCATCATGTACGCACATCTAGACGATACGCTACAGGCTGACAAGCAGCTCCTCGCCGACATGGAGCATGCCGTGGAGCTGATTACCAAGATACGTAGTATACGCAGTGCGCATCAGATAGCAACGAAGCAGTCGCTCGCGCTCACCACCAGTGGCGAGCACCCCGAGCGTATGAGCAAGCTAGTCATCAAGCTGGCCAATCTCTCAGCCCTCACGAAGGCGGAGGCGCATCAGTCGGAAGAGCATACGGCCGAGCACTTCATCATCGGCACAGTCCCCTACTCCGTCGAGCTGGCGGGTGCCATCGATGTGGAGAAGACCGTAGAGCGTCTGCGTGGCGAGCTAGAGCATCAGGAGAAGTTCCTCGCAGGAGTTCGCAAGAAGCTCTCCAACGAGAAGTTTGTCGCCAATGCCAAGCCCGAAGTTGTCGCCCTCGAGCGCAAGAAAGAGAGCGATGCTCTGCTACGCATTGATGAGGTTCAGCAACAACTCAAGCAGCTCGGTGCCACCCTCTAAACTTCTACATAAAAGGGAGTAGCCCCCAAACGGCTAACAGACCGCTGTCCATAACAAGAGGCCTCAATCGCTGAGCAAAAGCGGTTGAGTCCTCTTCTTTTTGAGTCCAGCTCTTCGCAGTCAAATGAGTTGCATAGAGGCTAGCGCGTGTTACGGAGGGAGTCGCGGAGCTTTTGCTCGTACATACGGAGTAGCGTGGCGTCTGTGATCTCTGTGCGAATGGCGCCGACGAGGGAGGCGTCGCCTGTGAGCGTTATCTCGGCAAGTAGCCACGCTATCGCCATCTGGACGTAGTACGCATCATCGTGTTGCAATGGGGCGATATGGTCTAGTGCTGCCCGAGGCGTGGCTAAGCCGTGACGTATGAGGTCGAGCCACGCGACGATGGTGAGCCGACGTGCGTAGGGATTGTCGTCGTGAGCATGCGCAGCCACCGAGCGGAGGACTATCTGTCGCTCCGCCTCTCCCCTACTGGCCCAGCTTGCGAGGAGTTCTTTGTAGTAGTCAGGCACCGCCCAGCCGTCACAAAGTGGATAGAGGAGGGGCAGCCCTTCACTAGCGGAGGCTAGACGAGCGATGACACCTCCGAAGATGATTTTGTACTCATACCATGCGACTGCTCTCTCGTGGAGCAGGTTGACGGCTTCATCTAGTGTAAGCAAGCGACTGAGCTGCTTTACGGCATGTCGTAGCCTCTTCATGCGAATGCCGAGGACGCTCTCGGGTCGTGAGGAGACTTTGGTGCGTAGTGCCATAAAGGCGGCATAGTCAGGCTCACGACGCTGCTCTAGCTGTGCGAGCAGTGCGGAGGCTTCTTCAAGAGGAGACTGTTGCATAAAGGCGAATCGCTGTGTTGCTTTCGGGACTCGGCTTCGATCACATACGGAGGTATGCTCCCTTCAGACCTCACCCTCAGCGCCTTGCGCTTCATCCTTTCTGCAAAGTCTAGACAATCTTGCAAGCAAGATTGTGAGACTGTTGACTTTTGCAACAGTCTCAAGAGGTGTGGGTGTCATAAGGCGGGTGTGTAGCAAGTTTCTCCAAATAGCACAGTCCCCCATATACGATCCGTGTATATGGGGGACTGATTACATGATGCCACCGTGAGCATGTGGAGAGCCTCCACAGTCACTTAGTGATGTGCTTGAGATTACTTCTCGTCCTCTTCAGGAGTGTAGAGAGGGTCGCCAGCGAGTGCCTTCTCCATGTGGCTTACCCAGACGTTGACGATAGCGGGATAGTCAGCTAGGCCGTTCATCGTGCAGTCATCAAGGGTGCACTTATAGCCAGCCTTGTTCATCTCATAGCGCCAGCTTCCCTCCTCAGGATTCTTAGGATCGACACCACCCTTGAGGTCGTTGTTGGCGTGATCACCAGCGATAGACATAAGCGGGTGTAGGAGCATCGTGCCTTCGGTCTTGCCAGCCTTCTTTGCGCGAGCGATCAAGTTTTCTACCAGGTTACCCTCCATATCGACAGTAGCAACGAAGTAGTTGGGGCTGAGCTTCTGGAGCTCCTCCTCAATCTTGAGGTAGCGAGCATTACCGCGTCCGTAGTTCATGTTCTCAGGATTACCGTGTCCCATGAAGCTGACGAGCTTGTTTTCAGCAACAGCCGTGCCATAGATCTTGTGAAGCTCAGCAGCAACGGTCTTGCAGTCATCATCGCTCTCTAGTAGTGGACCAGCAAGGTAGACGGTTGTCTTAGCAAACTCAGGGTGATCACCATCGTTGCGGAAGTCCTTGATGCAGTTCTGGATACGTAGGAACTCCTCACCAGGTACGATGTGGAGTGACTGTACTGCGATGTCCTTGTATCCAGCAACTCCAAGAGCCTCTAGATAGAATTTGGGTGCGTAGTAGTTCCACCCCTTCTGAGCGCAACGTGTCATGCAGATCTCAGAGGTAAAGGCGAAGTAGAGGTCTCTGTCGGGGAACTTCTTCTTGAAGGCCTCCTGTACCTTCTTAAAGGTTGCCTGAGGCTTATCCCAGGTACTACCGAAAGAGACGAGGAGTAGAGCCTTGTCTGTGGTCTTCTTTGCCTTCACCTCCTGGGTTACAGCCTGCAGCTTCTTGTCGTGATTTGAGAGAGCTAGGTTGTTGTCCTCCGTGCAGCCTACGCATGTTAGGAGTGTCAGTCCTAGAGCGCAGAGTGATAAGATTGTCAATAGCTTCTTCATTGTTGATAGGGGTTATAAGTTATTTTATATTTGTTTGTGTGTGTGTGTTGGCTTGATAAAGTGTAGTGCGTTAGGGGGGAAACGATGATTTGACTAATCCTCCTCATCCTCCTGAGCGTGCCGAGAGGTGCGCTTAGTCGGCGTGATCTGCTTGGCTCGCCCGAAGTGTACGCTCAGCGTCATGTAGAGCGTACGTCCCGGTGTCGATGTGCCGTAGTGCAGACCGTGTGGTGTGGTCTCGTAGTAGTTGAGCAGGTTATCGACACCGACATTCAGGTCGATAGACCAGTTTTCATTAGGTATGATCGTCTGCTGCGTATTGAGACGCCATAGCTGGTAGGGCTTGCCATTGCCATCATCTTGATAGTAGCGGGTACTCTGCATACGTCCGTAGAGGCCCACGGCGAGCTTGTAGCGCTGCTGGTGGAAGGCTTCGCTCCACGATAGTCCTACGGTAGCACGGTGATGCGCCATACCATCGATCGTGACCTGACGCATCTCGCCCTTCTCGTCATCGTAGAGGAGTGCATCCGTGTCGAGGTAGCTATAGCTGGTCATCAGCGTCCACTGCTTGTAGATGCGCCACTTGGCAGTGACATCAGCACCAAACGTCTTCGCCGTATCCATATTCTTGTATTGGCGAATGCGGTTAGGATTGTACGACACGAGGAGGTCACTAGGTGCCTCCGAGCGTGGTATCGTCACCAGCGTGATCATGTTGTTGAGGAAGTTGGCGTACCCCGTGACACTCACATTGACAATAGGACTATGGTACTCGACGCTACCCGAGATGTAACGGCTCGTCTCTGCCTTCAGATGCGGATTGCCTAGATGAAGTACGATCATCGCCATCTGGCGAATGTATCGGTAGTGGAGCTCCTTGATCGTTGGGGTCTTAAAGCCCTCGGAGTAGGTAGCCCGCAGATTGACAGGGCCTAGCTTGTAGAGGAGAGAGACCTTGGGAGTAAACTTTGCCCCAAAAGCTGGGTGATAGGTTAGTCTAGCACCAGCTGTCAGGTTAAAGCTCCGCGTAGGTGTCCACTCATCCTGTAGGTATAGCCCCGCACGGAAGTCATCGACACGATTCTCATCTAGTCGATGCGGTGCTATGAGCCAGTTGTGATGCAGGTCTACACCCGCACTGAGCCGCTGATCAAAGGGCAGTGCGAAGACTCCCTTGAGCTGTGTCGTGATGCGCTGCTGATTGCTCTGCAGTCCCACATCTCCAGGGAAGTATGGGAAGCTCAACTCCTTGCCTCCAGGCAGGAACTCCTTCGCCCAGGTCTCACCTGTGTAGACGTAGTAGTAAGCGTGCATGTAGTACTGCATCTGAGCTGTCAAGACTGCTCCCTGTGGGGTCTGCCAGCGCATACCAGCACCTGCCGAGGTGTTGTGATAGCGGAAGTCGTAGGTCTTGTAGTCAGGCACACCCGTTGGGCGGTGGATATCCTTACGGTAGTAGTTGCCCTCTACATAAGCCGAGAGCGGCTCGCCCTGTCGCCAGTAGAGATGCTGCCCTATCTGCCAGTCTAGAAATGGGTTGGAGGTGTTATTGACCGAGTTCGTGATAGGATACTCGTATCGATTTGGATCCTCGCAGGTAGTGTTTTGCCAGCCGTCCGAGTGCTTTAGATTAAAGTCGGTCAGCGTCGTCCAGTCGCCCACCTTGTACTGAAAAGCGTTGGACTGATTGACCACACCATAAGAGGCTACGCGCGTACTATTGTCTATGGATAGATTGTCACGACTCTTCTTGGTAATGATGTTGATGACACCTGCGATAGCGTCACTACCATAGAGTGCTGAGGCAGCTCCCTTGACCACTTCGATGCGCTCGATGCGGGTCGGGTCGATCATGTCGAGATTCGTCTGCCCACCCAGATCGCTCATAAGTCGCTTACCATCGACGAGAATGAGGATGTACTGGCTCCCTAGACCGCCCAACTGCATAGCGGTACCCATATCGCTATGGCTGAAGTCTATCGACGGGATCAGGCCCGAGAGTATCTCCGTGAGCGTTGCTGATCCGTAGCTCTCTAGCGTCTTGGCATTGATGATCTCGGTCTGTACGGGCGCATTCTTGAGGAGGTAGTTCGTACCAGTACCCGTCACGACCACTTCGTCTAGATTAAGGACTGAGAGCGAGTCTACCGCTGCCCATGCGAGCGAGTCTGTCGGCGTTGATGCGCTAGTCTGCGCCATCAGCGTAGTTGGAATCAACAGAGCTAAGAGCTGTGCGACGATTGCCAGATATCTATTCATAAGCCAGTAAGATAAACTAACAGAAGCAGGCAACCTAACCTCAACCCAACAGATTCGGTTAGAGTAGCTTTTGTACACCGCAAAGGTAGTAAAAAAAGCATTGCCGAGCAACGGATTGCGCTAGCTAGATCTGAAGAAAATCTCACGAGTAACGATGTGTAAGGACACACAGTTGGTATCTAACGAAAGGGCGTCCGTTGTGGCTGTTAGCTGTTAGCCGTTAGCTGTTGGCGATTGGCTGGTGTTACTGAGTCCTGTAGGGACGCACGATCTGTGCGTCCGTTGTAGAACGGCAAGACAAGTATTGATACCGTCTCCTTTAACGGGGACGGACGCACAGATCGTGCGTCCCTACAGGGTATCG
>OLQA01002513.1_pt1 | contig 14279 bp, 19 predicted proteins | sample 1673151 | NCBI WGS metagenome assembly OLQA01 (sample SAMEA3136760, study PRJEB25190) | human gut metagenome | biome: human gut; feature: human-associated habitat; material: faeces | place: Austria | collected 2013 | reverse complement strand
TGTACTCTCTGCGGTACGCCTCTTCTTTTTTGAAGGAAGCGAAGAATGTTTCGGCAACGGCATTGTCATGCGGTCGTGCTGTGGCGGAAAAGGACTGCTTCACACCGCATTTTTTCAGACGCCGGCTGCTTCCTGAGTTCGCCGACCTGTGACTTCTGCTACGGTGCGGCGGCATACCTTGGCGCAGGCAAACGCGCAATTTCAACGCAAACGCTCAATGTCAGCGGCCGGCTGGGAAGCTTGGACAGTGAGATCTATCTTGCCAGCGCTGCTGCCGTTGCCGCCGCGGCGGTACAGGGCGAGATCTGCGACCCAAGAGACTTTTGGAAGGAGGCGGAGGCATGATCCTGCAAGGAAAAGCGGCATGGGTGTTCCCGGACAGCTTTGATGTCGATTATATCATCGGCATTCCCAACATTGGCCTGACAGATCTGAAGCAGATCACGGCCTGCCTGATGAAGGACTTTGACCCGGAGTTTCTTGACTCCTGTGCACCGGGCGATATGCTGATTGCCGGGAAAAGCTTTGGCTATGGTCATGCGCATCCGCAGCCCATGGCGGGAATGCGGGAGATCGGGATCCGCTGCGTCGTTGCGGAATCCTATCTGTTCCCGTTCTTCCGCAGCGAACTGGCCTCCGGCATGATGCTCTTCACCTGCCCGGGGATTACCGCCTGCGTGCGGCGCGGAGATAAATTGCAGATTGATACCGAGCGCAGCCTTGTGACCAACCTTACGACCGGCGAATGCTTTGCCCTGAAGCCGCTCAGAGGCTATCCGGCAGAACTGCTGGAGGCCGGCGGCGTTGTGGAGTATCTGCGCAGGCAGCAGCCGGAATTAGACGGCCGATGAACGTGCGTATCGGACTTGCCCAACATCGCATTGGGCCGGATATGGAGGAGAATCTCCGGCAGGCGCAGCGCGCGGTTCTTGCTTGCGCCGGGCAGGGTGCGCAGCTGGTTCTGCTGCCGGAAATGTTCTGCTGTCTGTATCAGCTGGAGCGGCTTCGGGCCTGTGCGCAGCCGCGCGGCGGCGAAATCTGGAAGCATCTGCGCGCGCTGGCGTGTCAGGCAGGTGTGTATCTTCTGGGCGGCAGTATGCCGGAACTTGATGCACAGGGCCGCATCTATAACACCAGCTTTTTCTTCTCCCCTGCAGGCGAGGAACTTGCATGCTACCGGAAATGTCATCTGTTTGACGTCTCACTGCCGGGCGGACTGTGCATACAGGAAAGCAGCGTTTTTACACCCGGCGAGCAGCTGCGGGTTGTGGAATCTCCCTTCGGGAAGATCGGCCTTGCCATCTGCTTCAATCTTCGCTTTCCGGAGCAATTCCGTGCGCTTGCTGACCGCGGCGCGCAGCTGGTGCTGGTTCCAGCAGCGTTCAACTCGACCACAGGACCGGCGCATTGGGAGATCAACTGCCGCAGCCGCGCGCTGGACAATCAGGTGTTTCTCTGCGCTTGTGCGCCTGCGGCTGCGCCGGATGGCCCGTATCCCTATTACGGCCATTCCATGGCGGTAGACCCATGGGGACGGATTCTGACGGAACTGACCGGCGAGGCATGTGAACGTGTTGTCACGCTCGATCTGGACGAGACAGCCCGAATCCGGGCTCAGCTTCCGCTGCTGCAAAGCCGCCGTCCGGAACTTTATCGGCAATAAGGGCGTTTCCTTCCGCGAAGCTGCGCCGGGTGCGCAGCTTCGCTTTTCGTGTTTCCGGTTTTCGCCTGTAAAAACAGGAAGGACCAGAAAAGATTTGACTATTTTTCTGAAATGTATTATCATAAAAAATAAGCATTTATGTCGCCTGTTGGCGGGAACCCTTTTTGCAAGGAGCATTTTCATGAACGAACGCAGTTTTTCCCCAACGCCGCTCAACAAGAGATCGCTTTCTGACGAGATCGTATTTCAGATCAAGGAAATGATCGCCGACGGCAGACTTCAGCCCAACCAAAAGCTTCCGACGGAGCAGGAACTCTGTCAGGCCTTCTCCGTCGGCCGGACGACCGTGCGTGAGGCGCTCATGGGCTTGACGGCCCTCGGACTGGTTCGCCGCGACAAACACAATTCCTATGTCACGGACGCGGTAGAGCATCCTCTGCAGGAATTCTATCTGCATCTGATCATGGACAACTATGATATTGCGCAGCTTTATGAGGCACGGCTGATGCTCGAAGGAAGCGTCATCCGGCTGGCCTGCCGCCGTGCTGCGCCGGAGCAGATCCGGCGGCTGGAGGAACTGACCGAGCAGATGCAGACCGACAACATTGAAGCGTATGTCAAGGCGGACGTGGAATATCACAACGAGATCATGCGCGCAGCGAATAATCAGGTCACATATGAAATGTATCAGGTGATCCGGTTCCTGCTCAAAAAGGCGCAGATGCAGATTGCCAAAAACGAGCAGACCCGCACGACCTCCTGTGCCCAGCACCGCCGGATCATTGAGGCGGTCAAGGAACGGAACGAGGAGTTGGCATCCAAACTGATGACCGAGCACATCCGCACCATGGATCAGTTCCGGATCCAGTCGGAGCAGGAGACGACCTGAGCCTGCGGGCGGCGAAAACCGCACAGATCAAAGGGGAGAGGCTTTGCCGCTCCTCTTTTTGCTGTATAGAAGCGGTGACATGCCGGAAATCTGCAAAAATCTAATTTCTTTTGCGATTTCCGGTTGACTTTTCCGGAGTTTCCAGCTATAATAAATCGGTCTGCGAAGCGCAGACAATCCTTGCCGCAGGCGAGTCCTGCGGCCATATGTCCAGAAGGAGGTGCAACATCAATGGCAAAACTTTCCGCAAAGTATGAGGTCCTCTATATCATCGACCCCGCGCAGGGAGAAGAGGGTATCGCGGCTCTCGTGGAAAAATTCAAGGGTATCGTGGAGGCTCACGGCACTCTGACCAGTGTTGACGAGTGGGGCAAGCGCCGTCTTGCGTACCCGATCAACGACCTGGTTGAGGGCTACTACGTCTACATGACCTGCGAAGTAACGCCCGAAATGCCGGCTGAACTTGATCGTGTCTTCAAGATCACCGACGGCATTCTGCGTTCCATCATCGTCGCTGTTGAAGAGTAAGGAGGCGCTCACATGCTGAACCATATCGTTCTCATGGGCCGACTGACTCGTGACCCTGAGCTGCGCCGGACCGGCAGTGGCGTTGCGGTCGCATCCTTTACCCTCGCTGTTGACCGCGATTACGCGGCACAGGGCGCGGAGAAGGAAACAGATTTCGTGGATATCGTCGCATGGCGCAATACCGCTGAGTTCGTCAGCAAGTATTTCACCAAGGGCCGTATGGCTGTCGTAACAGGCCGGCTGCAGATCCGCAACTGGCAGGACAAGGAAGGCAATAAGCGCCGCTCGGCGGAGGTCGTTGCCGACAATGTCTATTTCGGCGACAGCAAGCGCGACAGTGCTGACGGCGGTTCGTTCAACCAGTCTCAGGGCTACGCGCAAAGCTTCAATCAGGTTCCGCCGCAGCAGCCGGCATATCAGGCACCGCAGAATGTCTCTGCTGCTCCGTCTGATTTCTCCATGCTCTCCGACGACGATCCCGATCTCCCGTTCTAACATTTTTCCACAAGACCAAAGATAGGAGGATTCACTATGGCAATGGCTAATGATCGTGTTCATCCTCGCAAGCGTAAGAAGGTTTGCTCCTTCTGCGTTGATAAGGTGACGCACATCGATTTCAAAGACACTGTCAAGCTCCGCCGTTACCTGTCCGAGCGCGGCAAGATCCTGCCCCGCCGTACCACCGGTACCTGCGCTGCTCATCAGCGTCAGCTGACAGTCGCTATCAAGCGCGCCCGTCAGATCGCCCTGCTGCCCTATGTAGCAGACTAAGTTTTTCATCCAGAAGCCTGTCCGTCGCGGACAGGCTTTTTGGATTTGCGGAGGTTTTATGTTTTCCATCACGCTCATCTGTATGGGAAAGCTGAAAGAGCGCTTTTATACCGAGGCTGCGGCGGAATACGCCAAGCGATTGAAGGCCTATTGCGACTTTCAGCTGATCGAACTGCCGGAGTGCCGTCTGCCGGAGGACCCGAACGACGCGCAGATCGCACAGGGCCTGCAAAAGGAGGCGGAACTCATCCGCGCGAAGCTTCCGAAGGGCTGCTTTTTCTGCGTCCTGACGCCGGAGGGAAAGCTGCTGTCTTCTGAGCAGCTGGCAGATACGCTGCGGCAGGCGAAGGGAAGCGGCCGCTCCAGCGCCTGCTTTTTGATCGGCTCGTCGTTCGGAATCGCGCCGGAAATCAAAAAGCTTGCAGATATTCAGCTTTCCATGAGCAAGATGACCTTTCCGCACCATCTGGCCCGCGTCATGGCTCTTGAGCAGCTTTACCGCGCCGAGGCCATTCAGGCGGGCAGCAAATATCATAAATAACAGGAGGAATTTGCGATGTTCCAGATGAAAGACGACATGCAGACCGCGGTCAAGCACAACATCCGCGGCGGCGACGGCAGCCCCAGCTTCCGCTATCTGTTCTCTGCCGAGCAGCTCGGCAGCCGCGCGGAGATGATGGCCGTTATCACGCTCCAGCCCGGCGAATCCGTCGGCGTCCACCCGCACGAGACGAACGGCGAGGCGTATTACATCCTAGAGGGCGCGGCCACCGTCACCGAGGACGGCGAGAGCCGCGAACTGCACGTCGGCGACGCGGAATTCTGCGCCGACGGCCATACCCATTCCATTCGCAATCACACCGGCTCCGTCACGCGCTTTCTGGCCGTGATCGTCCCGAACCGGTGATCCAAAACCGCCCCGGCTAGACAGTCGGGGCGGTTGATACTGTTTTTTAAAGCAAGAGCGACGGAGGGAACGGCAATGGTCTTCTTGGAAACAGAACGGCTTTATCTGCGAAATACAATGTCCGGTGATGCGGCTGTCATGTTCGACTATAGAAATAACAAACGCTGTTCCCGCTATCAGAGGGGCCAGACAAAAGATTATGCACAGATCGCAGAACTGGTCGAACGCCGGGCGCATGATACGCTGTCGGCAGAGGCACCCTGCATGCTTGCCGTGGCGAGAAAGGAAACGAATGAAATGATCGGCGAGATCGTTGTCGTGCCGAAGGACAATACGATTTCTCTTGGATACACATTTTCCTATCAATATCATCGTCATGGGTACGCGTTCGAGGCTCTTTCGGCCCTAATCGACCTTCTTCATCAGAAAGCGCCTGACCGGGAATTTGTCTGCTTCACAGATCCGCAAAATGCTGCAAGCATGGGACTGCTTCTGAAACTGGGCTATCAGGATCTGGGCTATGTTCCGTCCATGGAATCCCAGGCATTTGGAAAATGGACAAAAAAGAGCGCGGAAGAAAAAATCGCGGAGTGCAGCCGGACGCTTTGAAAACAAGTTTGAAGATCTGAAGGATCAGAACGGCTATAAACGCTTTTTCTCGTCCGCGCCGAAGGAAAACTTAGCTGCGATTCCCGATAAAAAAGAGCGGTTTCGCGGCGCACATATCATCGGATGGCTGATAGAAGGTATCGCGGTTCTGATGTTTATAGGTGCGGCCGTTCTTGCTGCATGGGATGGTGTCAGAATCGGATTCGGGTTTTGGAATTTCTTTGTGCGATTTCTTGTTATGCTCTACTGCATGGAAATCTACGATATCCTCTTCTTCGACTGGTTCCTGCTCTGCCGCTCAAACTTTTTTCCGCATTTCTACCCGGAAGTAAAGGGCATTGTGGGGCCGCACATGTTCGGCTATAACAAAAAGGCGCATGTGCGGCATTTCCTACTCTATATTCCGCTCTGCGCTGCAATGGCGGGAATCTGTACGCTTTTTTAAAAGCAGAGCGGCTTGTCCAGCTGGCGGAGCAGACTCCACCCGCTGCCAACTGCGTTCGTGCTTCAGAGGGGCTTGCATAGTGGATTTGATGACAGGTCATGGAACTGGCGCTATTTCATAAACTTTTTCACCAGCCCGAGTTTTTTCTCCGAATACGGGTGATACCGCATCGGAAGATCGAGCCATGTCGATTTTTTGACGATGCTGCGTGCGTGCGTGAACGTGTCGAAGCTTTTTTTGCCGTGGTAGCTGCCCATGCCGCTGTTTCCTACGCCGCCGAAGGGCATGTGTGTAGTAGCAAGATGGATGATCGTGTCGTTGATGCAGCCGCCGCCGAAGGAGCAGGTATCCAGCACGCGGCGTTCGGCTGCCTTATCGGACGTGAACAGGTATAGGGCCAGCGGTTTTTCCCGGCTGCGGATGAAATCAATGGCCTCGTCCAGTCGGTCAAATTCCAGCATGGGCAGGATTGGCCCGAAGATTTCTTCCTGCATAACGGGGCTGTCCGGGGAAACTCCGTCCAGCAGCGTGGGCGCAACGAAGCGCGTTTTTTCGTCAAATTCTCCGCCGACCACAGCTGTCTGTCCCTCCAACAGCGCCGTCACGCGGGCAAAGTGCTTTTCCGAGACGATCACGGGCATTTCGTCCATTTTGCCGTCCGGGAAGAATTCGCGCAGCGCCTGCCTGTATGCCTCGATGAACGCGGGTTTGACCGATTTCTCAAACAGCAGATAGTCCGGCTCCACGCAGGTCTGACCGGCATTCAAGACCTTGCCGAACGCGATGCGCCGCGCGGCCAGCTTCACATCGGCGGTTTTATCCACGATGGCGGGGCTTTTGCCGCCAAGTTCGAGCGTGACGGGCGTGAGGTGCTTGGCCGCAGCCTCCATCACGACCTTGCCGACGGCGACGCTGCCGGTGAAGAAAATGGTGTCAAAGCGCTGCGATAACAGCGCGCTGTTTTCCGCACGTCCGCCTTCGACAGCGGCGATATAGCGCGGGTCAAAGTTCTCGGCAATCAGCTTCGCAATGGCCGCGCTGGTCGCGGGTGCATAGGCCGACGGCTTTACGACGGCGCAGTTGCCACCGGAGATCGCGCCCACCAGCGGCGACAGGCAGAGTTGAACGGGATAATTCCACGGCGAGATGATCAGCGCAACGCCATACGGCTCCGGCGAGACGAAGCTTTTTGACGGGAACTGCGCCAGCGGCGTCGGGACGGTGCGCTCACGCATCCAGCCCTTCAGGTGCTTCAGATGAAAACGCACTTCCTCCAATACCATGCCTGTTTCGCACATGTAGACCTCCATGGGGGCCTTGCGGAAGTCCTGATACATGGCCTGCTCAAGCAGCGCTTCATTTGACCGCAGCGCCTGCTGTAATTTTTTCAGCTGCTCCATTCGGAACGCATAGGAACGCGTTGCGCCGGAGAGAAAATATGCCCGCTGTGCGCGGACGAGTTCTTGAATATCCATATGGATTCTCCTTTTCAAAACGCCGGAAGCAATCGCTTCCGGCGTTTTTGAATCACGTTACTTGCTGAAGGAAAGCAGCTTCTGATATGTGGCTTCCCATTCCGGCGTGTGATGCGGCTCATAGGTGCTGACGGCCTCGGAACGGCGCACAACGGTGCGCAGTTCGTCCATCGTCGTAATATCGCCCAGCGCCATGGCCTGGGCCAGCAGATTGCCGATGGCTGCGCCCTCGATGGGGCCGGTGATGACGGGCCGGTCGATGGAGTCCGCGACAAACTGATTGAGCAGCTTATTCTGGCAGCCGCCGCCGACGATGTTCAGCGTATCGATACGCTGGCCCTTGATCTCCTCCAGACGCTCGAGCGCCCAGCGGTATTTAAGCGCCAGCGATTCATAGATGCACCGCGCGATCTGCCCGACGGTTTCCGGTACCGGCTGGTTCGTCTTGCGGCAGAAGTCCTGAATTTTCTCGACCATCCGGCCTCCGGCAAAGAATTCGCCGTAATCGGGGTCGAGGACAGAACGGAAAGACTCGGCCTTTTTTGCTTCCTCGACAATGTCGCTCCAGCTGAGGCTCATGCCGGCCTTCTGCCAGTCTCTCCGGCACTCCTGAATGAGCCACAGGCCCATGATGTTTTTGAGAGGCCGGAAGCCGCCCTGAATCGTGCCTTCGTTGGAGAAATTCGCGTCGCGCACGGCGTCCGTCAGAATCGGTTCGTCCGTCTCCACACCGAACAGCGACCAAGTGCCGCTGGAGCAGAACGCGAAGCTGCCCGTGCCGGGGATAGCAGCGACGGCGGAAGCCGTGTCGTGCGTGCCGACAGCGGCGAAATTTGCCTGATTCATGCCGAGTTCTGCGGCCAGTTCCGGACGGAGTTTTCCACGCAGCGTGCCCGCACGGTCAAGCTTCGTAAAGATTTTCCTAGGCAGGCCCAGCGCGTCGATCGTCTGCCAATCCCAGTCCTTCGTGGTGGGGTTATAGAGCATGGAGGTCGTTGCGTTGGTGTATTCCGTCTTTGCTTCACCCGTCAGGAAGAAGCCCAACAGGTCGGGCAGCATCAGCAGTGTCTGCGCTGCGTCCAATGCGGGGTCGTGCTGCCGCTTGCGGCGGTAAAGCTGGTAGACGGTGTTGAAATTCATGGTTGCGATGCCCGTGCGGGCGAAAAGCGTCTTAAAATCGACGATTTTCCACGCCTCTTCCATATCTGCGTCAACCGCGTAGCGGTACGAACGCGGATTGGACAGCAGCTGACCGTTTTGGTCAAGCAGGCCGTAATCAACGCCCCAGGTATCGATGCCGATACAGTCGAGTTCGCCGACATTTGCATTCTTAAACGCAAGCAGACCCTGCTTCAGCTGGTTGTAGAGATACGGCAGATCCCAGTAGAACACGCCGTTCATCTCAATGTAATTGTTTTCAAACCGATGCAGTTCGCGCATGGTGATTGTCTCGCCGTCGAACTGGCCTAAAATCGCGCGGCCGTTGCTCGCGCCGAGGTCGAACGCCAACAGGTTTCTCATGGTGTCATGCCCCTTTCGTTTTGGCTCAGCAGATGGCAGAGCCGGTCTTTTCGTGCTCGATCAGCTTCCAGGTCGCGTCGATCAGGTTGGAGAACAGCGGGTTTTCCATGGCCTTGATGACGAACGACTGGCGCGGGGAGTTGATGTCCTCGCCCGAGACCTGGAACAGACCGTTTTCGTCGCAGAGACGGCGAAGTCTGGTCAGCTGCTCCGGCGTGTTGCGTGTCGGCATATAGGTGACAGCGCGGATGCCGCAGCTTTTGACGCAGGCGATCACGTCGTCCAGGTAATCGTCCTCAAACTTCTGCGCCTTCTTGTCGCCTGTGACGGAGGCCGTCACGTCGCCAAGATACGCGTAGCACAAAAGCGCGTCGATGTCATTGCACAGCTTGGCCACGTCGCGCACGTTCGGGCATTCCTCCGTCGCATCGATATAAATTTTCGGCACGAACGCCGATTTTAAAATGCCCAGCAGGTCATACTCGTAGAACGGGTATGCCGTGTCCAGCATCTGGGCCTGCTGCTTGGCAGACAGGTTCAGACCGATGGAGGCGAGGTAGTCCACCATTGGCTGGCCCTTTCCGGCTTTTACAACCATTTTCTTTGCCAGTGCGTACATGAGATGGCGCTCGGTTACGCCGCCGTCCTCCTTCGCCTCCGACAGCGGGAGCACGTCGCGGTCATAGTCCAGCGCGATGCCGTCCAGCAGCGCGTTGATTTTTTCAACCATCGCGCGGTTCCGGCGGCCTCTGGCCGCGCGGTAGGGCGCAAACCATGCGTTGAGCGTTTCAATTTTGTCGTGCGGAACGGACTGGATGGTCATGTAGCTGACGCCGACCTGATCGGGGTTGTTCGTGCGCTTGCTCTGCATCGCCGTGCTGTCCATCGATACGCGGCACTCCATGCCGACGGTCACCGGCATGCCGACCAACTCTGCCGCCGCGAGGAATTCCCGCGCGCCGGAAATAGAGTCGTGGTCAATGATGCCAGCTGTGCACAGGCCTTCCATCCGCGCGGCATAGACCGCGGCGGTGGGGGAGTAGGGCGAGAACGAATAGGTCGTATGAATATGATTGTTGATGTACTGCGGCACCATGGGCGGGAATTCGGTGGTCTTCAGAATCTCTTTGAGATTTGCAAGGCGTTCTTCCCGCGTGGGCGCGTTGAGTTTGTTCAGAATGTCGATCTCGATCATCGCGCGGCCCTCAGTTCAGCATGACCTGACCGCCGGTGACGGGGATGGCCTGACCAGTCTCGTACTTCTGCTCGACGCAGTACATGACGGCGCGCGCCACATCGACAGGCAGGCAGCCGCGGTTCATCGGAACCTTGGCCTCGTAATAACGGCGCACGTCCGCGACGGTCTTTGCGCCGGGAACCTTGCCAGCCTCGAGATACTGCACGAACAGACCGCGCACCGGGTCGGACCACAGCGGGCCATCGAGGAAGTTGCCCGGGCAGACAGCGTTGACCTTGATGTTGTACGCGCACAACTCCAGCGCGAACGACTGCGTCAGACCGATGCCGCCGAATTTGGAACCTGCGTAGGCAAAATTTTTGTTCGAGCCCTCAAGGCCGGACTTGGAGTTCAGCGTGACGATATCAAACATGGCCTCGGGGTCCGCCTCGTGCTCGGCCTCCATGATGATGGCGGCGTATTTTGCACAGAGGAAGAAGCCTGTGTAGTTGACGCTGGTGACAAAGTCGAAATCCTTCTTTTCCACATGCGCCAGAGGGCCGGAGCGGACGACGCCCGCGTTCGAGAGCATCAGATCAAGCCCGCCGAACTTCTCAACCGTCTGCGCGACCATGTTCGCAACGGATTCTTCGTCGGAGACGTTGACCGCGATGGCAACGGCGCGTTCACCCATTTCCTCTGCAACCTGCTTTGCCAGCGGTTCGTTCATATCGGCAATGACGATGGTTGCGCCTTCTTTATACAGTTCCTCCGCAATGCCCTTGCCGAAGCCCTGGGCCGCGCCGGTCACGATGCAGATCTTGCCGCCGAGCCGGCCCTCGCCAGCCGGACGCTTGCCCATATTGGCCTTTGCAATCTCGCACCATTTGGTCATATCAACAGACATAAAAGTACCCTCTTTCTTGAAGTGTACCTCTATTATACCTGCATCTGTATGTTGATTCAAGACCGTTTGATTTTATTTTTCTGGTTTGTTGCCCGTTTTGCCTAAAATGAGGATGCAAAACACGATCACACCCGTGACCAGAAAAATGCCGGCCATGCCTTTGCCCATGATGGGCAGCGTCTGTAAGAATGCTTCATAATTCATAGTCTTTCCCTCACACTAAAAGATTCAGCAGCAGACCGCCCGCGATGACGGATGCGACCTGCCCGGATACGTTGACACCCACGCACTGCATGAGCAGATAATTCTGCGGGTCTTCCTTAATTGCCATTTTGTAGACGACGCGCGCGGACATCGGAAACGCTGAAATGCCGCAGGCGCCGATCATGGGATTGAGTTTTTTCTCCTTCGGCAGGAACAGATTGATCAGCTTCGCAACCAGCACACCGCCCGCTGTGTCGAAAATAAACGCCACCAGACCCAGCGCCATAATGAGAAGCGTCTGCTTTGTCAGGAAATACTCTGCCTGCATGCGCACGGCGATGGTGAGGCCCAGGAAGAGCGTAATGAGATTTGAAAGCGTCTTCTGCGCCGTCTCGGAAAGAGAATCCAGCACGCCGCACACCCGGATGAGGTTGCCGAACATCAAAAAGCCTACCAGCGCCACGCTTCGCGGCGAGACGATGCCGCAGACGGCGGTGATAATGATCGGGAATAAAATCTTCGTGCGCTTTGTAACCGTGTGCTGATGGTATGGCATGCGGATCAGCCGTTCGTGCTTTGTGGTCAGCGCGCGGATGACAGGCGGCTGCACAAGCGGCACGAGCGCCATGTACGAATACGCCGCGACCATGATCGCGCCCAGATAGTTGGATTTCAGGAAATTCGCCATGAAGATCGCCGTCGGGCCATCTGCCGCGCCGATGATGCCGATGGCCGCCGCATCCTTGATGGGGAAGCCCAGAAGGGCTGCAAGGCTGAAGGTGAAGAAAATGCCGAACTGCGCCGCTGCACCGAAGAACATCAGCTTCGGGTCGTTCAGCAGCGGCTCAAAATCGATCATTGCCCCGATGCCGACGAACAGCAGAAGCGGGAACAACTCGTTTGCGATTCCCGCGTCAAACAGCACGTTCAGAACGCCGATCTCCTCCACGCCGTCGATGATCTGTGTCACCGCGCCGGACAGCGGCAGATTGACCAGAATCGCGCCGAAGCCCATTGGCAGCAGCAGCGCGGGCTCCATATCCCGTTTGATTGCCAGATAGATCAGGATCCCGCCGATCAGCCACATCACGGCCTGCTGCCAGCTGAGATTGCTGATGTTTGAAAATAACTGTGCCACAAAAAGTCCTCCTGTTTTGTTTTTTGATAAAAAGAAAAGACCTTTACCCAAGCATACACAATGCTTCGGTAAAAGTCTCACAATTTCAGTCGGCTGCGGGCATTTCTGCCGTACTGACGCAGCCGACGCGGGGGAAACCGCCTGCTACTCCCTTTTATCGCGCCTATTAAAGCAGAAAAATGCCCGGCCGTCAAGTCGGCCGGGCACATCTTAGCGGAATCTTAAGGAAGTCCTGATTCTGGGGTTCCTTAGTAGCTGCTGATGGGGAGCGTCTCGTCGTCCGAGCCCTTTTGCACGTCGCGGATGATGATATCATAGCTGTAATTCTCATTCACATGGACGGTCACGCGGTCCCCCTTTTTGTGGCCCATGACGGCCTTGCCGACGGGCGATTCCTTGCTGATGAGGCCCTTGAGCGCGTTCTGGCGGAGCGTGGTGACAAGTTCAATGGTCTGCTCCTCGTCATCCTCTTCGATGTAGATCGTCACCTTGTCGAACAGACCGATCTCGTCCGGGTTCGAGCTGGCGTCAATGACCTTTGCGGTCTTAATCATGCGCTCTAAGTACCGGATGCGGCTGTCGTTGCGGTTCTTTTCCCGCTTGGCTGCCTTGTATTCAAAGTTTTCGCTGAGATCGCCGAACTCGCGCGCGGTCTTCACGTCCTCAAGCAGCTGCGGCCGCAGCTGCAGGCGGCGGTACTCGACCTCCTGCTCCATTTTTTTGATATCGACGGCTGTCAATTCGTCATGCATATCGTTTGCACCTCCTGTGCAGCTTGTATTTTACGCGCTTTGCGTGAAAAAGTAAAACGGATTTTGCATTTTTCTGTTTCTGTGATACAATTTGACCATGACTTGCAGGAGGCCCGCCATGAACATCGAACCCATCGCCCGTATCCACACCGATTTTCCGACCAAGTTCGGCGTCCCGCGTCAGTCGGGGCTGGCGTCCGGGCTTGTCTCGACGATCGTGTTCGAGCCGCCGTACCGCAATCCGGACTGTCTGCGCGGCATCGCGGATTTTTCGCATCTGTGGCTCATCTGGGAGTTTGATAAGGTCGCGGGCGCAGGCTGGTCGCCGACGGTGCTGCCGCCGAAGCTGGGCGGCAAGACGCGCGTGGGCGTGTTCGCTACGCGTTCGCCGTTCCGGCCGAACCCGCTCGGCATGTCCTGCGTCGTCCTGACCGGCGTCCGGCAGGATGCAAAGCTCGGGCCTGTTCTGTGTCTGTCAGGGGCTGACCTCATGGACGGCACGCCCGTGTTCGACATCAAGCCGTATCTTCCCTATTCTGACTGCTTTCCCGATGCCCGCGCGGGCTTCACGGCCCTTGCGCCCGACCTGCTGCTGGACGTCGATTTCCCGCCGGAGCTGCTCGCACACATCCCCGAGGCGCACCGCAGTGCCCTGCTCGGCGTGCTGTCGCACGATCCGCGGCCGTCCTATCAGGACGATCCCGCGCGCCGCTACGGCATGGGCTTCGCGGGCTTTGACATTCATTTTACCGTCTCCGAGGGCCGGCTGACCGTGGTCGACGTCGTGCCGATGGAGACGTCTGAGAAAGGATCCGCAAGCCAATGATTCGAATCATGTTCGTCTGCACCGGAAATATCTGCCGCAGCCCCATGGCCGAGCTGGTCATGAAGCAGCTCGTGCGCAAGGAGGGGCTTGACTGGGTCATCTCGTCCGCCGCCAACACCGGCGACGAGGTCGGCAATCCCGTCTATCCGCCCGTCCGCGCCCTGCTTGAGGCCCGCGGTATCTCCTGCAAGGGGAAATACTCCGTGCAGCTCCGCCGCGAGGATTACCCGAACTACGACTATTTCATCGGCATGGACGCACGCAACCGCCGCGATATGCTGCGCATCTTCGGCGGCGACCCCGAAAATAAGGTCCATCTGCTGCTGGACTACACGGATCATCCGCATGAGATCGCCGATCCGTGGTACACGCGCGACTTCCGCAAGGCCGAGGCCGAGATCAACGAGGGCTGCGCCGCCCTGCTGCGCACGCTCCGGGCACGAGATAATTAATAAATGGGTCAGCGG
>OLQA01002505.1_pt1 | contig 14315 bp, 10 predicted proteins | sample 1673151 | NCBI WGS metagenome assembly OLQA01 (sample SAMEA3136760, study PRJEB25190) | human gut metagenome | biome: human gut; feature: human-associated habitat; material: faeces | place: Austria | collected 2013 | reverse complement strand
TGTGATACAGTCAGATACTCATCCACCTTAGAGCTCTCATGAAGTATCTGTTTTTTTGCAAGCTCAAGTCTTATATGCTCGGCTATATTTTTAATGATATCCTCATCCGTTTCCTGCAGGATTATGTAGAATTCATCGCCATAGAAATGATACCCCATTCCCTTATCTTTGATGCTCTCATTTATTATGGATGACAATTCTTTTAGCACTGCATCACCGGTGACTCTGCCACTGTTTCTGTTAAATGACTTGAAGAAATCTATATCCACTACTCCAAACGTGATTCCTGCACCATCTGAATCCTGATTTTTGCTCACAAGCTTTTCAAAATCGTTTCGCATCTTGAACTTATTGCCCATGCCTGTAAGCATATCTGTGTAGTTGAGTCTGACTGCCTTACGGCGCTCATACTCAGTCTCCTGAAGCTGAAGCTTAAGGTCGATTGTATCACCAAGACGCTTTATCTGCTCCTTCACCTGCATAGAGTGGAGATTTGCGTAATATACGCACAGCTTGTTGTACGCCTCTGTATCACCCATGGCGCTCTCATATTTCATCCACATCTTGACACAGGTCTTCTGGAAAAACAAATTTTCTGTTTCAATAGCAAAGCGTTCATACTCCACAATAACCTTTTTCCATGCATCGAACTCCCCCATATTCATAAATAGATTGCAAAGGCTTAGTATCTCAAGCACATAATTGGCAGAATTGATATTGTTTATCGCACCCTCAACCAGCTCTTCCACATGATCTCTGACCTCATCCTCATTTCCCATCTTCCATAGCATATGTGCCTGTGACATATCTATCAGAAATCTGTTTTTATCACTGCCAGCTATCTCATTAAAGAGTATCGCGTCAGAAAGATGCTTTTCTGCCTTTTCAAACTCATTAATTCCCGTGTATGACATGCACAGATTCAGATGAAGCATGAGAAGCTCCTGATAATAGCTATCCCTCTCTCCATGCAGCGGTGGCTTGCACAGCTCCAGTGCTTCGTTGAAATATCTGATAGCCTTTTCATACAATCCAAGCTCCATATAGAGTGAGCCTATATTATTGTTTACAAGCATGATTATCTCTGTTGAGCCCTGCTCCACAGCTACATCCATAGCCTCTAGGAAGCAGTCAATTGACATGCTTAAATCTCCAATAGATGCATATATGACTCCCATAAAATTGACAGTCTTTGCCATCTGCTCATATGCGCCACAGCTCTTATAAAGACCGGCTGTCTCCTGTGCCTTATTCTCTGCCAAAAAAAGCTTATTCTCGCCAAATAAGGCTGCTGCCTCATCCATACATCTGTCTGCCTTTTGCAATATACCCATAAAAACCCTCCTATAGATGACAATACAATCTATTTCTCAGCAAGATACTGCTTATATCCAACCTGTTTCAGTTTCGCATCCTTTGCTACAACCTGAGCCTTCATATCTGCTGTATACTTTTTGATTTTCTCAAGGATTGCATCATCACCTGCTGCGTGTATCTTTGCTGCAAGGATTGCTGCATTTTTCGCACAGTCAATTGCAACTGTGGCAACAGGCACTCCAGGTGGCATCTGCATGATTGAGAACACTGCATCCATTCCATCCAGATTCTTTCCTGAAAGAGGTACACCAATAACCGGAAGGGCAAATAATGCTGCACACATTCCCGGAAGGGCTGCTGCCATTCCTGCACCGGCGATCATAACCTTGATTCCACGGTCTTCTGCTCCTCTGGTCCATTCAATCAGTTCATCTGGTTCACGATGTGCTGAGATGATCGTCATCTCATACTCGATTCCTAACTCTTCCAGCATTACTGCAGCCTTACTCATAACCTTAAGATCTGAGTCACTGCCCATAATAATTCCTACTTTTGGCATAATTTTCATCCTTTCTTATAAGTTTGACAAATAAATCATACCCTATTTATTAGAATTTTTCAATGGTTCATTTAAAATCTCTGTGCCAGGAAGTACAAATTTTCCATTTTTCAGTAATGTGATCTCTTTTTTATCCTTTGTAATAATTGTAATACTGCCCAGTTCTTCATACGGGATCGTAATATCTGTATGGCAATGGAAATATGCTTTTGACACATCTTCTTTTCTGCGAATCGATACCGAATTGTCTCTGGCAATGATCTCTTTTCCGTTCGGGTTATAGACTTTGATATCCTCACACCAGCTGTAACAGGTATCTCCCACTGCAAAATGTGGTCCCATTTTCTCCGCGATCAGGATCGGCATCTTATCTTCGATTCCGTACTTCTTCGCAGTTACGTATGCGGTTGTATTCGTTCCGATTGCAAACTCACCGAGCGGCAGTGTCGGATGCTTGTACAGCACGTTATCATGAATATATGCTTTATTCTCCAGTTCACGTTCAAAATTCGCACAGTTGTATTCTGATACCATACCGTTCGAGAATGTGATTTCCAGATCACGGTACTGCAGTTCATTCAGATAGACTTTGCTAACATGCAGGACTCCGTTCGTTCCTTCCAGTACCGGTGAGGTAAATACTTCCCCGACCGGAATATTTACGTCTGCCACGCAGTTCTCAAAAATTGTCTCTTTTTTCGGATCATTCAGTGGATGAAGCTGTACATTCAGGTCCGTACGGTTGCCATTTGTCCCGAGAATGTGTACGTATTCTCCCTGATCCAGGGCATCGATCAACGTCTGCTGTACTTTCTCATATAATTTGGCATCCAGCGTATTGATACGTATGATCTCGTCGAAGATTTCTTCGTACTTCTCTCCGATCTCCGGTACCGGATAGGCAATGATCGTAAAGCTTCTTTCTTCTCCCTTGATATACTGGTTCACCATCTGGCTCTGGCGGCTGTCATACTGAAGGATCATCTCTTCCTGACTCTTTGAAAGCTTTGCGACTGTCTCTTTTGCTTCCGGTTCAAACGGCTCTTCTCCGAACATATCGATGCATGCCGGTCCTGCGAATCCAGCGGCTTCTTTCTTATGATGCTCGTAAGTCGTCTGCATCACTTCCAGTTTACGCTCCAGATATTTCTTATCCATGAAGAGTGCCTGGTCATCTTTGTGATCATATTCATACTGCTTGTTCGCCACTGCTCCATAATATCCAATCTTAATATGCTGTCTCTTTGTCAGCACACTGACTGCCGCACGGTAGATGACCGGTTTTAAGCCCATTTTTTCGAAATTCTCGATTGCTTTTTTTACCACGCGCTCGAATCCAAGAATGTAACGGATGTTTACCACTGATTTCTTCGAAAGGTCTTTTCCCGTATTCACGAATCCGATGCGGTATCCTTCTGTATAGACATCTGCCATCTTCCGGATCGTCTCTTCTGGAAGACTGTTCAGATGCTCTGCCGTCTTCCATTCATTTTCACTGATGTACTCTCCAAACTGATACAGATATCTGAGATCTGTAAGATCACTGTTCATGATCAGATCTGTTGCAAATGACTCCTCCGGCAAAACCTGCTCCCGGATGCGGTCCGCAAGGAATACATCACAGTAATCACTGGCATACCAGTAGAACGTATCCCGGACAGCCTTCGGATCCGGTTCTTCTTCGAACTGGTTGTATACCTCGATCAACAATTCATACAGGATTGCCAGATATTCTGTCTTTCCTTCAAAAACATAAACGACTGCCCCACGAAGTTCCGCATATAACATTCCCAGAATCTGCCCCGATTCTTTTCCTAGCATCTTACACGCATAATCCGGATTCGCATAACTTTTCTCATACTGCCCCGGCAAAACATCCTGATACAGCCGTCTGTTCCATTTTCTTAATTCATCTAATTCAAGCTTCTGGTATCTGCCATCCAGAAGTTCTGTTCTCAGTTCGTCCAGCATAAGCACGAACTCTGCCATCTTCTTAAAATAGTCTCTGTAAGGCTCCCCAACCGTATCTTCTGTCTGCATCAGACGGATACGGTCAAGTGCCAGCTCATATCTTTCTTCTATCATCTACATAAGCCCCCTGACAAATAATGCAACCATAGCAACAAGGAATACCGCATTTACTGTGATTCCAACCTTGCAGGTCGTATAGATCTTTTCGCGTTCTCTGAATCCCTTGATGCCAAGCCAGATTCCGATCACTGCCATCGCACAGGTTCCGAGTCCGAAAAATCCCATTAATATATTCACATTTCCTTTATTCATAAACGAAAAGAGGATCATGACGATCACCAGGAAGGCAATCACTACTGCATAAGTACAGGAATAGACACCCCTTTTGGAGTGTCTGACTGCTTTCTGTCCATATTTCGTTTTGATCATTTTTTTACGCTTTTTCTTGCGTGCTTTCGCTGCCGCTTTGATTCTGTCATCTTCTGTTCTTAGTTTTTTTCCCAGCATGTCTTCTCCTTATTGCCGCACATATTACAAATAGTATATATCCACAGATTCCTCCGATCGTATTCAGTAACAGGTCATCTACATCAAAACTTCCGACTTTTGTGATAAACTGGAACACTTCCACACAAAGGCTCAGTCCAAAACTGTAAAATGCTGTACCGAAAAAGCTTCTTTGCCTGCTTCCCATCGGAAGGAAAAATCCAAATGGAACAAATATGAGTACATTTCCAAATAAATTAGTGAACATTGCAAAGAATCCCACCTGCTCACGGTACTGCCAGAATCTTTTAATTTCTTTAAACAATACCAGATTGTAGTGGTATTCCCGCATCTCCCCCGTACGTCCATACCAGTCAGAGAACAGAAGGAAATATATAATAAATATTACATATAATATAAATAATATCTTTCCCAGTATCCGGATTCTTTTTCGCTTCTTTGAATCCAATGTCCTACAACCTCCCGTATCTCTTCGGTATTAAAAAAGTATTCCTTTTTTCTCTTTCAGTAAACGGGCACCGCTGATAATAGAGATCACACCTGCTGCGATTCCTACTACTGTAACAACAATACCCACTGCAATTCCTGCAGCACCGGCTAATCCCATTGCTTTATATGCTTTTTCATTCATACTCGTGTTCTCCCCCGTTCCTATTTTGCTCCGTACTGTTCATAATATGCGTCGATTGCTGCTTTTAATGTATCATCGATCACAACTTTTCCATTGCATTCTTTGTTATACAGGCATTCTACAACTTCTTCCATCGTTACGATTGCTGCTGTATCGAATCCGTACAGATCTTTGATCTCATCTAACGCACACTTCTCGCCGCCTTTTCCGACTTCCATACGGTTCAGAGATACCATCAGACCTACGATTGTTACATCTGCTGCGCCTTTTACTTTCGGAACAGTCTCTTCCATGGATTTACCTGATGTTGTCACATCTTCGATCATGATCACACGATCTCCATCTTTTAATTTGCTTCCAAGAAAGCTTCCCTTATCTGCACCGTGGTCTTTCTCTTCTTTACGATCAGAACAGTAACGTACTTCTTTTCCATACAGATCACTGTAAGCGATCGCTGTTACAACTCCAAGCGGAATTCCCTTATAGGCCGGTCCGAATAATACATCAAAGTCATCTCCGTATGTATCATGGATTGCTTTTGCATAATACTGACCTAACTTCTTAAGCTGTGATCCTGTTACATAGGCTCCGGCATTCATAAAAAATGGGGATTTTCTTCCACTCTTTAATGTAAATTCTCCAAATTTGAGCACGTCGCTCTCTACCATAAATTCAATAAACTCCTGCTTATAACTTTCCATTTTGATTACCTCCATATATTTCAGACGCTGTGTGTCTTATTATTGCATCATAATTCCATTTAATTTTATCATAAGAAAATCACTTTTTCAATTCACGCATACAGAAAAACTGTCACTGCCTGTATTTCTTATATACTTCGGCCAAAAAAGAAAGGGTTCGGAAGGCACACTCTCCTTCCGAACCCTTTTTATATACCAAAGTATGCAAGAGAAGTTGCCAGTGGCAACTTCTCTGTACTTTCGCTTTACATGATCTTCGTCTCTTCCAGTTTTTCTGCAAATGCCTCATTCATCCGGATCACCGGTTTACGAAGGAGCAATCCAAGGATCAGGGACAGGATCAAAAAGATTCCAAGCTTTCCAAGTTCTGTCCAGTAGGTCATACCATACATACCGCCAATTGTCTCCCTAAGCGCCGCCATGCTGTGAACGAATGGCAGTAACGGATATACGGCTTTGAAGAAGGCCGGTGCGACTTCAATTGGGAAGGTTCCTCCGGAACCTGCCACTTGCATAACCAGAAGTACAACGCTGACCGCTTTTCCGATATCTCCGAATGATACTGTCAGTGTATAGATGATATTCACATATACAATGCTCGAGAACCATCCTGCCAGCATGAAGAGGAACGGATGCTTACACTGAATTCCCAGGTATAACAGATCCCCCAGACAGATCAGGGTACTCTGCAGGAGACCTACAATCAGGAAGAGGAGATATCGTCCCAGGTATTCCTGATGCGGTTTTACTTTCTTAAGACCTTCGGTGCATTTTGACGAAACGCCTGTCTTTAACATGGCAACCAGCACAATTCCACCGATCCAGATCGACAGTGTGGAATAGAACGGTGCCATCGAAGAACCATAATTTTCAATCTTATAGACCTGATTTGTCTTCAGGCTTACCGGTGCTGCCAGGAACTCTCCGATCACATTAGAATCCCCGGAGATCAGTTCTTCTAATTGTGAGAAATCACCGCTTTGCTGCATTTCTCCGATTTTTCCTGTCGTATTGCTGATTTTTTCTGCTGCTGTATTGAGCAGATTGCAAGAATGATTCAGCGCTGTGTTAATCTGTGTCAGATCAGCCGACGCTGAAGTTGACAAATCATATACCCCGTCTACACCTTCATCCAGGCGATCCATCAAAAGGTTCAGATTACTGCTTGTGTCTCCCATCGAATCTCCCAGTTCATCCAGACTGCTCTTTACATTCTTCTCAAAGTCTGTCTTGATTCCGGCAAGGCTGTCTGCACTTGATTTCACCAGTTTATCTAATTCTGCTTTATCCGTTACTGCTGTATCTGCCGCTCCCTGAAGCGAAGATGCTGTGGACTTAAGCTTATCTCGAAGCTCTGTCTGTGTCGCAATCGTCTCTCCCAGTTTTCCGGAAATACTTCCCTTTAATGCATTCAACTGCGCATTATTTCCAACGTTTATTTCATCTATTGCCGATTTCAGCGAAGTATAGGAATCAATCACTTTCTGAACTCTGGATGCCAGGGTATTCAATGTTCCCGCCACATCGTCCGCGCTCTGAGAGTTTGATGAAAATGCTGAATCAATAATTTCCGACATCTGATCATAGAATTCTTTTCCGGAATTAATTGCCGCATTTACTCCGTCTGTCGCACCGCTGACTGTCTCATCAATTCCACTGAACGATTTTTTCACCTTTTTCAGTGAATCTGTCGTGTTCTTGGAATGCTCCTGTGTTTCCTTCAGGAAACTTCCTGTTGTATCCAGAAGCTGCTGTGCAGAAGTTGTCATTCCCGAAAAAGAGCTTAATGTAGACGATGCCGCACTCAAATCCGAGCCGATCTGATTTAAATTATCCGCAAGATTTTGTGCGATTGCTGCCACTCCGTCCTGATCCGCTACATTCGTAACTGCCTTAAACGCAGTGATCACAGTATCGCTGATCGTCTCTACAAATACCTCATTAACCTGTCTCTGGATCGCACTTGCTCCTTTATCCGTTACTTTTGGTGCGATTGCATTTTCCTTGGCATTCGAATAGTATGTGATACTTGGTTTCTGGATATTTTCAGAAAAAATACTCATCATATTTGAGCTGAAGTCCTTCGGTATCACAATTGCTGCATAATATTTTCCGGACTTTACACCGTCTATGGCTTTTTTTCTTCCGGTAAAAACCCAGTCAAGCTGCGAATTGCTTCGAAGCGATGTCAGTACCTGATCTCCCATATTGATCTGTAACGGAATCAGGCTTCCCTCATATCCTTCATCAACACTTGCGACTGCAACCTTCAGATTACCGGTATTACCATACGGATCCCAGCTTGCTGCTATATTGAACCACGCATAAAGGCAGGGTACAACTGTAATTCCCATGATAACAATCATTGCGATTACATTATTTTTAATACGCTTTATATCTCTTCGGAAGATTTCCCATATATTTTTCATTCGCCTCTTTCCTCCTTTATCTCATGGATCAGATCTTCTGTTGTCATACCTGTCATAGCAAGCTGTCTTTGCATCTTGTCATGCAGATATTCTACAACGATCAGATATACTGCAAGTCCGATCAGCGATACGATCCACAATATCAGGAAGACCAGTTTTGACTCCAGACTGAACATCAGTATCAGGAAAACCAGTGGTATGATGATCATTCCAAGGAATCCCCATCGGATCATCTTTGGATAACGTTTTTCAAATTTTTCGGATTTCACAAGAAATTCCTGTTTCCATTCAGCATCTTCCATAAGTGTCTTCATCATCATTGTCAGTTCCGGACGTTTCCGTTCGGCCGACTCCGTCTCCCCAAGCATTAACTCTGTCTCAGACAGACGTTTATCGAACAAGTGATTCAGGTTCATAAGCAACGGACGTAATACCAGACCGATGAAAAGAGAGATTGGGAAAAATATCGCAAGAATCCCCAGATACTTCCAGATATTTGCTCCATACATTCCTGCAATACATTCACGCATGGCACTGATTCCATATGTGAATGGAAGAAGCGGATGCAGTCTCTGGAAAAATGCCGGTGTCATCTCGATCGGATAGGTTCCGGAAGAACCAGGGATCTGCAGGATGACCAGGACAACGGCAAGCGCTTTTCCAATGTGCTTGAAGGTCAGCGCCATTGCATAGATCAGATTGACATACACAAAGGAGCAGAGCATACCAGCGCACACAAATGCAACCGGGTGGACACACTGTACTTTCAGAAGCAGCAGATCTCCTATGCATACAATGAATCCCTGGATCAGTCCGACTATGATAAAGAGCATCCAACGTCCGAAATAAGCAGTTGTCGGAGTAAAACGGGAAAAGGTTTCGTCTTTGTCTACTTCCTGTTTCAGGATGGATACCAGGATCAGTCCGCCAACCCAGAGTGCCAGATTAGTGTAGAACGGAGTCATTCCGGAACCGTAATTTTCCACATCATAAAGTACCTTTGAATTGATCGAAACCGGTGAGGACATAAAATCAGAAATGGAATCTGAGTCGATGCCTTCCAGTGAGATCAGATGCTGGTAGGTTTCGGAGCTCTGCAGAGCTTTTAGGTCAGCGGTAATATTTTCCAGAGCAGTATCTACGCTTTCAAGAGTTCCTCCGGTCTGACCAAGTGCGTCTGCACTTTCGTTTAAACTGCTCTTTAACTGGGTAAGGATCACCTTTAACTGTGTGATCGTCGGATTTACCCCGGTTAAAGTAGAAGAAAGGCTTCCGCTCAATGTGGCAAGCCCGTCAAGTGACTGGTTCAGCTGTGGCAGAAGCGACTGGTTCAGACTGTTTCTGTAATTCTGCAGAGACTGTCGGTTCTGGGCAGTGAGTGTCTCAAGAGAACTTCTGGTATTGCTTGCTGTAGTCAGTGCATTTCCTATGCTGGAATTGCTGTTCCCAAGAGAATCAATGAGTTCCTGAAGAGAATCATTCTGTGCCTGGAGTTCTGCAATTTTTTCGCTGACGATACCGGACAGAGAAGAATCACTTCCGATCTGCTGCTGAAGGGCGGCAAGCTTTTCCAGAATTTCTGCATTTTTCTTATTTAAAGAGCTGGCAGAAGAAATACTGTCTCCGATCGCAGTGTTGACCTGTGTGGCTTTTGTCTCAAAAGTTCCGAGCTTTAAGGCTGCGGAGGTGTAGACATTGTTTAAAAGCGTCTCGCCATCTGACAGGCTGGTAGAAAATTCTGTGGAAAAGGTTCCGATTGCTGTCCGGCTGGTGGCAAGCAGATCTGATGAATCTGCAAGGGCAGCAGAACCGGAAGAGGCAACAGCATTTACAGAGTCCAGTGTTTTCAGAGTGTCATCGATCAAAGAACCGGAATCTTTTACCGTAGTCTGGAAATCCTTCAGGGCGTTCTGATAGTCAGCAAGATTCTTACGGGTATCGGTAAGCGCCTGCATCAGCGTAGAATTTGTTCCGTCAAGCTTGCCGGTCAGTGTACTGGCCGATTTCTGCACGATCTTCGCAATGGAGTCAGCGGCAACGGACGAAAAGGTGTCATTGATCTGCTGCTGGATCGTGCTTGCGCCGGTGGCGGTGATCTTCGGAGCAATCGCGTTTTTCTTTTCATTAACATAATAGTCGAGCTGCGGCTGTTTTAAATCCCCGGAAAGGATGCTGAGGAGAGACTCGCTGAAATCCTCCGGGATTACAATGGCAGCGTAGTATTTGCCGGAACGGACACCGCTTTTGGCTTTCTTTTCATCAACAAAGGTCCAGCCAAGCTGGTGATTTTTTTTCAGATTCTGTACGACGGTGTCTCCGGCATTCAGATCCATGGAGTCTGTATGACCGCCGGTGTCACAGTTGGCAATCGCCACTTTTACATTTTTTGTATTGCCGTAGGGATCCATGTTGGCGGCAATGTTGAACCATGCATAGAGAGAAGGGAGAATGCAGACTCCCACCATGACGAGAGCAGCAGCAGGGCTACGTAAGAGTCTCTTTAAATCTCTCTGAAATATTTGAAGCACTTTCTTCATGTGAACCTCCTGTGTAATGTCGTTAATAGCGCCTGTATTGAGAATAGTATAGCAAAAAGTGTGGAAAAAATCCATGAGAAAAAATGACGTTCGGTCAGAAATACAATCTGGATAAAGTTAAGCGTAAGATGATATTTGAAAAAACAGTGTTTTATGATATTCTATATTTAACCTATATTATTCACAGCTGTGCCGTGAATAATATAGGTTAAGTAATATTTTGGAACAAATTAAAATAGTATTGGTGAATTATGGAATTGTCATAATTATACATATGGTTTCTATTGGAAGCAAACTTCCGGATTTAGCAAAGTCGACAGTGGTATCCTTTGTGGTTATGGCATCTACTTATTTTGGATCAGCAGCAATTTCAAATATTATCTTATCTTTAAAAGGAATGATCTAAAACCATACAGATAAAATAAGAGGTGAAGAATATGGATAATTTAGAATTAATGAAACAGGAAATCAGTAATCTTGCAAAAGAGAAAAAGGAAGAATTTGAAAAAGTAAGTGATTATATTTTTGCAAACCCTGAACTGGCATTTAAAGAATATAAATCACAGGAAGCACTTTGCAAACTGTTGGAAAGCCATGGCTTTGTTGTTAAACGAGGAATTGCAGAAATGCCGACGTCTTTTGAAGCAGTTTATGATTCTGGAAAACCAGGGAAAACAGTAGCACTTATGGGAGAATATGATTGTCTTCCAGAAATCGGACATGGTTGTGGACATAATCTGATCGGAACATCAGCAGCCGGTGCAGGAATTGTATTAAAGGAAGTTATGGAAAAGCATGAGATAGGTGGCGTGTTAAAAGTATTAGGTACTCCGGCCGAAGAAAAGGGCAGTGGCAAAGCGATTATGGTTCGCCATGGAGTATTTGAAGGAATTGATGCTGCACTTCTGATGCATCCGTGTGATGAATCTATGCCAGATGATATTTCTTTTGCAGCAATTACATTGGAATTCACCTTCAAAGGAAAACCGGCTCATGCGGCAGCTTGCCCATGGAAGGGAGCAAATGCATTGAGTGGAGTTCAGTTAATGTTCCATGCGGTTGATATGATGCGTTTACATTTTAAAGATTACAGCAGAGTACACGGAATTATTACAGAAGGCGGAGTAGCTCATAATACTATAACAGATGAAGCGAAAGCAGTATTTAATATTCGTTCACTGGAATATGATTATATGATGGAAATGGTTGATGCTATTCGTGATTGTGCGAAAGGAGCAGCAATTGCAACCAGGACAGAAGTTGAAGAAAGACAAGTGGATGAAGTTGTCAAAGATGTGCGTAATGATAAGAAACTGGTTCAGTATGTTCGTAAGAACATGGACTTTATTGGTGAAGAGTATATAGAGCGTGATCTGACTCAGGGAATCGGTTCGACTGATGTTGGAAATGTAACCCATGAAATACCGGCAATTCAGTTTTATGTGAAATTGAAAGAGCATGTAGGGACACATACAAAAGAGTTTGCAGTAGCAGCAGGCGGAGAAGAAGGAAAAAGAAATCTGCATGCTTCTGTTCAGCTCTTGGCAATGAGTGCATTGGATGTATTAAGTGAGTAAATAGAAAGTGTATCATTTTTTAGAGAGTTCTAAAAAGTGATACACTTTTTTTGAAATATTGTCTTGAATGAATATTTCGCATTTGTTTAAAAATTCTTTAGAAATGCCCTTTCCATATCTTAACAATCTCCTGTTAAACTATGCTCATAAAAAGATAACGGGAGGAACTAATAAATGAGAGTATTGATTACAACAGACTGGTACGAACCGGTTATAAACGGTGTTGTTACTTCAGTTATGAATCTTTCCAGACAGCTAAGAGAAAGAGGACATGAAGTAAAAATTCTTACATTATCAAGAACATTTCATTCTTATATAGAAGGCGATGTGGTTTATGCAGGATCAATTGGACTTGGATGCATTTATCCGCAGGCAAGATTAAAAATTCCAAAGGCAGCAGGTGACTATATGGAAATGTTGCTTGAGTGGAAACCGGATATTGTGCATTCACAGTGTGAATTTTCCACATTTTTCTTAGCGAAAAGGATCGCATCTGAACTTCACGTTCCGATTGTACATACGTACCATACAGTTTACGAGGACTATACCCATTATTTTTCACCGCAGAAAGTATGGGGAAGAAATATTGTGCAGTTGATGACAAAGAAACTTGCAAATGTGGTAGAAACCCTAATTGCACCCAGTGATAAGATTCGTAAGATATTGGAAGGATACCAGGTGTCTTGTCCGGTGGAAGTTATTCCATCTGGAATCCATCTGGAAAAATATCAGCTATGTAAAAAAGAAGACTGGCGTAAAAAAATCCGTATGCAGCTTGGTATATCACAGGATGCACTGGTGTTGGTATATGTAGGCAGAATGGCAAAGGAAAAAAACATTGAAGAGCTTCTGGAATATCAGCAAGATGCAGGAAAATCCGGGGTGATTTTAGTCCTTGTAGGGGATGGACCATATCTTCCGGAGCTGAAAAAAAAGGTCGAAGAGCTAAAGCTTGCTAAAAATGTGATTTTTACGGGAATGATCACACCGGAAGAAGTGGGACGCTATTATCAGGCAGGAGATCTCTTTGTCAGTGCTTCTACCAGCGAGACACAGGGAATGACTTATGCAGAAGCGCTTGCAGGTGGTATTCCGCTCCTTTGCAGAAGAGACGGATGTCTGGAACAAGTTGTGACAGATGGGGAAAATGGATGGCAGTATGATGAAAAAGAAGATTATCTTATGAGAATCCAAGAATGGAAGGGGATGGGTGAAAATGCAAGAGGTAGGATGCAAAACAAGGCTGCTATTTCAGCAGAAAAATTTTCTTCCGGAAATTTTGCCGAAAGAGTGGAAAAAATCTATGAACAGCAAATACGAAAATACCGATATGAAAATGCAGCCTAAGAAACAGAGAAATCTGACTGGATTTTTCAATCTGCTTTCGATAGCCGGACTGGCCGGATGTGCGCTTCTTGCAATCTGGGCATATAAAAACGGCATTTTAAATTCGGTAGATTCTTTGCAGACATTTATCTGGAAATTCGGTTATACTGGAATGCTCGTTTTTATTCTGATCCAGGTTGTGCAGGTTATTATTCCAATTCTACCGGGTGGAGTCAGTTGCCTGGGTGGTGTGATCTTTTTTGGACCGTGGCTAGGATTTCTTTATAATTATATTGGTATCTGTATAGGATCAATTGCAGTGTTTGGAATTTCAAAGACAATAGGAAGGCCGGTTTTATACAAAATGTTTTCTGAAAAAATGATAGAAAAATATGATGGATGGACCCAGAAGGACGGTAAGTTTTTGAAATTATTTGCGCTGGCGATCTTTTTCCCGGTGGCACCGGATGATTTTTTGTGCTATCTTGCGGGAACTACAAAAATGACGTGGAAACAGTTTACAGCAGTTATTGTACTTGGAAAACCATTTTCTATTGCACTTTACAGTCTGGGGCTTACGACAGCATTTAAGATGTTATTTTCATTATAAAAGGAATAGGGTAAAGATTATGAAAACATATATATACAGAGGTGGGTTTCCGATTGTAGAAAAAAGTGGTGTCGGAAAAGCAATCGAGCATCAGGAGAAAATGCTGAATGCAGTAGAGGCACCGCGTGCAGCCAGGTGGAAAGAAGCAAC
>OLQA01002504.1_pt1 | contig 14317 bp, 14 predicted proteins | sample 1673151 | NCBI WGS metagenome assembly OLQA01 (sample SAMEA3136760, study PRJEB25190) | human gut metagenome | biome: human gut; feature: human-associated habitat; material: faeces | place: Austria | collected 2013 | reverse complement strand
ATCCTTCATTATCGCCGGTCAGCTAAACCGGCATAACCATTATCAACGTTCCGCCCTTATAGTGAGGCGACTTGTGCCGCTTGATGTTGATAATACTCGGTTTCCACCGCTTCGGGTGTCCTGTAGCCCAGGGACCGGTGCAGGCGCTTCGAGTTCCACCACGAGACCCACCGGAACGTCGCCAATTCCAGGTCCTTCAGATCCGCGAAGGGTTTGCGCCGCCATACCAGCTCGGTCCTGTACGCGCCGTCGGCGCTTTCGGCCATGGCGTTGTCACACGAGTCGCCGACGGTGCCGGTCGACGGCAGCATCCCATATTCCATAACCCCGGTGGTGTACACCGTGCCGGTGCACTGCGTGCCATGGTCGCTGTGGTGGATAAGACCATCCGCGCCGCCGCGGGACGCGGCCCATGAGATCGCCTGCCCCAACGCCTGCAACGGCAGCTCCTGCGTGTTCATGGTCATGGCGCACGCCCATCCCACGATCCGACGGGCGTACACGTCGGTGACGAACGCCGTGTAGCCGAACGAGCCGTTGGCCATGCGCACGTAGGTGATGCCGGCCACGTGCAGGCGGTTCGGCGCACAAGCCTCGAACCTCCCGTCCACCGGATCCGGCCTGCCGCCCGTGCCCTTGGCGGGTTTCGTCGTCACCGGGGTTCTGCCGCGGCGCACGCCCCGGATGCCAAGCCCGCGCATGATGTTCATCACCTGGTCGCGGCCGACCTCGGCCGGATCCCAGCCCTGGGCGACCAGCTGCGCGTGCATCTTCCCGCAGCCGTACACGGCCATGAAGAAATCCGAGCGGATCTGGAGGACGGCGCGGGCCAGCGCCTCATGCCCCGCCCGCATGCGGCTGACGGGACGTGTTCTGAACATGCGGCAGCCGCGCGGCGTGAGAAACCCGCAGTCCAACGATTCGGAAAGGACCCTGCAGATCGGCCCGACCCTGAAACGGCTTCTGTGCTCGTCGACGTACGCGGCCATCAACGCCGTGCCGGGTCGAGCCTGGCCGCGAAAAAAGCCGACGCCGTCGTCAAGATCTCGTTCGCCCGACGCAATTCCGCGTTCTCGGCCCGCAGCCTCCTCAGCTCCGCCATCGCGTCCTCGGCCGGCTGCCTCGTCTCCTCCGCGACCATCGCGTCCGACTGGTTGCGCCAACGCCGCAGCGATTCCGGCGCTATCCCCAGATCCTTCGCCACCGCGGCGATCGCGTTCGTCTCCGACGAATACGAGGAACGCGATTCCGCCAGCAGCCTGACCGCCTTCGCCTTGAACTCCGGCGTATATCGAGTGCCCTTTGCCATGGTTCCATCATCTCCCATCGAGTCAGAGGAAATGCGGAACAAAAATCAGTTCATATCAATGCCAACTTCTCTTCATACTGGTCTCAATGCACCCAAGGACTGTACGCATACTTCGCGCGCCCATTGGTTAACATGAATTGATTTCCATGCAGCCCTACCGGATTTCCATGTACGCACTCTAGATTTCCATCTAGCCGCAATGCTGTCGTAAGACAGCATTGTCTGATTCCCCTGAAATCGTTGAAATTATTGGGATTTCGACGCGTCTCTCCGACTAGCACTTGATTTCCATGTAGGCTCACTAGATTCTCTGTAATCGCTCTATATGCCGAAGATTCAAAGCCGATCGAACTCTTCCAATGGGTTAATAACCCTTGAAAACATTAGGATTCCTAGCATGCTTGACCCCCCTCAACCTCGCACTTCTCACTAGATTCCCTCTTGTCGCTCTTGTCGCTGTAGAACGCACGACCAGCACGCAAAGCAAACCCCAAAATCATTGAAAGCATAGTCCTTACGGCAGCTTCAAGAAAATCAGTCCGCTTACCACTGCTTCCCACTAGATTTCAGACACGAAGCAGCGAGTACAAGCTAAGACTCACAAGACATACCGCATACAAAGCACAGACACGAACCATTCCGCACTATCCTGGATTCATGGCATCAGACGTCAGTACATCAACACCTCGCCGTAATTGGTCACGCGAGGAAACAATGATGGCGTTCGCCTTGTACATCGTGCTTAAACCACGCGAATGCGATGACAAAGGACTTGACGTGCAACGTCTCGCATCGTTCTTGCACCGCACTCCCAGCTCAGTGGTGTTGAAGATCTGGAACATCGCAGCTTATGATGCCAACCGCAAGGCCCGTGGGCGCGTAGGCATGAAGCACGGCAGCAAACTCGACTCCCAAGTCTGGCAGTGGTATGCCGAAGACCCCGATACGTTCATGGAGCAATGCCTGAATCTACTTCGGCACGCGCTCCTGCAAGCGGACGCGAACAACTTCAACCCAGCACCGCTGGCCTCCGACCGTTATTCCCCTCTCGAAACCGCAACGACCCTACTCGTTGCCGAACACACGCCCACCGGAGAGGAACGACCAATAACAACACTTCAGCGAGTCAACCAATCCTATTTCCGCAACTCACTATTGCAGAACTACCACAGCACCTGCTGTATAACCGGTATGCAGATTCCTAAGCTGCTGATCGCCAGCCACATCAAACCGTGGAAGGCATCGTCAGCCGTTGAGAAAACCGCCGCATCCAACGGGCTGCTGCTCAACGCCTTCCACGACCGTGCCTTCGATCAGGGCCTTATCTCCATCGATGATGACTATCGCATCATGGTCAATCATGACAAGGTTCGGCACTCTGACATCAACGACAAATGGCTCTACAACTTCGAAGGACGCGAAATCTCATTACCGACAATCAGCCAACCTTCACACGAATTCATCGAATACCACCACAAGCACATCTTCCTCGCCGACGCCGCTTAACAACACCAGGGAGGATACTCCTCCCCGGCCTGCTCCACGCTACCCCGGAGTATTGGGCAGATTTCTCCCCGTTATTTTCCACACATAAAGCATGCGCTCAATACAACTACGGCGGCTGCCACAAACACTTTCTTTAGGAAGGGCCGTAGAATCCTTCATCCCAATCGTCGCACCAGAAAAATGAAGTACAATGATTGGCATTAGGTAGATATGACTTACTAAGCAGGTGAACAACTTGACAAGCGTGATTCAAAGAACAGTGCAGTTCTACTGGCTCCGGCTGAGGTCTCGTGATGGTATCAGCAATGGAACCACGGGACATATCAATTGGATGAAGCGTCTCAGTGAATTTCGTGAATTCCCTTGGGAAAATAAAATACTCGATAATATTATTTTTGATTCTGTAACAGACAAGCATTATCCAGTACTTACAGTTTTTGAACAATTCCAGCCAAATTTTATGCAGCTCATTGATCAGGAACACAAGAGAGTCACTGATTTCATGGACAGCGAGGCATATAGCAACACAAACAATTTAGCAAAATCGTCAGCATTCGCCTTCTTCCCAAAATATTCTCTTGTCAGCAGAGTAAGTGGCAATGCTGGTAAAAGCGTAGACCCCCTCAAAAAAGCACTAAACTATTACTGGCCTGAAGAAGATTATGAATGGGATGTTATTCCCGTCATCACAGCAGATAGCATCGAGCGTTTCAAAAAAGAACTTCGCGGAATAGATTCCCTCACAGCATCATTCACAACAAAAAATTTTATTGATAAAGCTTATGAAATAAAAGGTAACGCAGGAGAATTTTATCAATAAATTGCACAAAAAGTGGGAGCCGATCTTGATATCGACATTAGGATTAGCCTGACAGACGATACAGCATATGGAAAAGCTCGTCGCGTTTTTAAAGACATAATGCAAGATTTCATCATATCTGCAGTAGATCAGAACAAAAAAGTTCAAGTAAGTGGACCTGATTTCGCAGACAAACTGTTGGAATTAAATTTAGTATCCCATCCTGTAGTAGAACAAAGCGAGATTACAATATCCAATGACGAACCACGATTATTCACTGGCCTAATCAATCATTTAATTGCTGTTTCAGTCGATAAAGAGACTTATTTATACGATATTTCAAAGAGTAATTAATGCCACATTTAACATTAATAAATGGAATTATGGCGCATCCCGCCACTGACATCCTAGGCGCAACCATAATAACCGCTACTTGGTGGCTTCTCAGCAATCCAGTACCTCAACTACCTGGAGATGGCAGTCCCAATGATTTATTCATCGGGCTATCGACCCTCTCCGGATTAGTCATGGCTACAGCAACATTTATATGTACGATGCTATACCAGTCAAATTCACATTTTATGGTAGAAGCACGAAAGAGATTCCCCGAAGAATTAGCAAGAAACTGGCTAAGTATTATCATCTGGACTTTAACGACGGCTATTTTACCTTTATTTTCACTTTGCCTATGGGAGACAAATCGCATTACCTCTTTCGGAATCGTAATCTTTAGCACATCACTACTGCTGGCAAAGGGAGGCCGTTCTATATACTGGTTGAACTACACGCTCTTCATGGAAAAAGCATCCTCAATAGTCTCCCCTGTTTCACGCAACCCAAAAAACACCTGTTCATAACCGTCCGTTTCAACCCGTCACGACACGCCGGAGAGGCGGCGAATTAAGCGGCGAAGCACTTAAGCGGCAGCCCAGAAACGTTGAAATCAAGCCGAAAACAGCAGGTCGCCGCCGGAATCTCGTATCCTCCGCTAGCAGGGCTTTCGAAGAAATTCGAAAGCCCTTTTCTTTTGCCGAAAACAGTTTCCTTTCAACGATTCCGAACGGCTTGGACTGTCGGAATAGTTTCCTTGTAGTGTCTTCAGAGGGTGTTCGGCCCGACGATATCGGTGGCACGTTACGTGGTGCATCCGGTAGGCCAAATCGGTGTACCACTCTATGTCTGAAGGGAGCCACTCATGACATTCGATGATCGATCGGCGTGTCATATGAGAACGTCTCCGTCGATTCCGACGGTGTTTACACTTTTACATTTTCCTACACAAGAAAACATAGAAAGTATGGGAGATATAGGTAATCGTGACACCTCTTGTCGGCGTGAAGGTATGGAAAAGCGCAAATTTCCTTCTGGCGGGCTTTGAGCGGCGAACAGAGTGGTACACTCATTCTGGGAATTGGTAGAAAGCCTTGCTGTTGCTGGGTTTGTGGGTTTCGGTATATAGAGTCTCCATGATGTGCGCAGACCTCATGATGCGACGGGCTCGCCTGTTCGGGCCGCTGCTCGCCTCCGGCTGCGAGGTGCTGATCTCGGGGAAGGGGACGCGCCGCGTGCGATTGTTCGACGGTGAGCGGGCCTTGGTCGGGAACGCCACGGCCAAACGAAGAAGGGAATTCACGGAGACGCGTCTTTTGGCCCACGAGGCCTTACGACGTATCGGCCATGACGGGCCCATACTCAAAGGTTCGGATGGTGAACCGCTCTGGCCGTCCGGCATCGTGGGATCGCTGTCGCATTGTCCGTCGCTGTGCGTCGCCGCCGTGGCGTCGGCGGAAAGAATCCGTGCCGTGGGAGTGGACGTGGACGATTCGGACGGATTGTCCGACGGGATCATGCGGTTCGTGTTCTCTTCCGAAGAGCTCGCATCATTGCGTATGGTCTCCTCGGTGGAACGTAGGGCGGCCTTCTGCGCGAAGGAGGCCGCCTCGAAGGCGTTGTCCGCATTGGACGGGACGGGGACTTCCGTAAGGTATCCGTGAGCCTGAAGGCGGATGGAACGTTCGCCGCTGTGAGACGGGATGTGGCGTTGCGCGGCCAATGGCGATTCTACGATCGGCTGGTATCCGCGATGGTCGCCGTTCCCTCGGAGACCGTCTGAGGGGTGCGGACCCCTCGAATGAGCAGCCGGAGCAGAAAGGAATAGGCCGCATCGTCATCGTCGACGGGCGTATCATGTTCGGGTCGTGTCTCGAATTGGACGAATCCGTGCACGGCGGACCATATGGACCATGCGATGAGGTGCGGGTCATCCCTCCGGATCTTTCCCGCGGCCTGCCCGTAGCGCACCAGCTCGGTCATGGCGGCGAGGCATGCCTCCGAAGCCTCGCCCGCATGCCATCGCCACAACAGGGCGTAGATGCCGGGCGACGCCTTGGCGTGCCCGCGGTATACGACTCCCGCATCGTAGAGTCTTTGCAGGGGATCCTCGGTGGTGACGCGCAGGAGCTTCTCCCGTAACGTCTGGAAACTGTCGTCGATGAGAGCGTCGATGACGGCCTGCTTGTCGCCGATATGCCGGTAGATGCTCGCGGGGGACACATCCGCCTTTTCCGAGAGAAGCCGGATGGTGAAGGCGTCATAGCCGTCCTCTTCGATGATTCGTTTCGAGGCGTCGAGTATGAGGCCCCTGATCTCGGTGGTGGGCGTCCGCTGGCTTTTTGTCATTTTCCGAATAGTCCTCATATGCTTCTCCGCATCATCCCGCCGTTACGGATGAAAAACGCCATCCGGCCCATAGGTCCCTGCACCGTCCCATGATGGGTGGGGTCGAAGGTCCAGCCACGCTCTTGGACCGCGCCTCGATGGGTGTGATGGCTAGTCCCACCGCATTGAGATTGCCACCGAGCCAAGACATGTCGGGGAACGCTGGCCGGCGCGGGCGTGCCGTCCTCCCGCCGCGTGCCATGCCGGGGCATCGCGCATATGATGCCGTCGGCGTGTGGGACGGCGGCACCGTGGCATCGTCCCGCACGCACGTCAGGCATCCCCGTCGGCTACCGGTGGTGCCGCAGGGCGTCCTTCAGAATGCGGAGCTCCCGCATGGATTGGCTACAATGTGTTAGACAGTCCGATGAGGGTCGATTGACATGAGGTTGGAGGCCGACGATGGCCGACCCGAGGCATCCCCGCCACTACGAGGAGTCGTTCAAGCGGCAGATCGTGCGGCTTTACGAGAACGGCAAGCCGGCGCGCGAGATCAAGGACGAGTACGACATCTCGCATTCCACGCTGCACCGTTGGGTCCAGGGCATCCGCAACAGCGGCTCCACGAAAGCCGCCGACAACCGCACCCCTGAGCAGAACGAGCCGGTCGAGCTGCGCAAGCGCAACAGACAGTTGGAGATGGAGGTGGACGTTTCAGAACAGGCGGCGCCGGTATTCGCACGAAAGTAGCAGTGATACGGGCCAACGCCTCCCGCTGTCCGATATCGGCGCAGTGCAGAATACCGGGCGTTCCCCGCCCCACCTACTACTGGATGATCGAACATCCCGAAGCCGGGCGGGTGGACCCGATCGCCGGCGACGTGCACGCGGTCCGGCGCGACGGCCATGAGCGCTGCGGCGCCGGGAAGATCAAGGCCGTGCTGGAGCGGAGGGGCGTCACCGCCTCCGGAAGGCGCATCGTCAACATCATGAAACGGCGGGGCATGGCGGGCGCGTACGCGCGCGGAACGTTCAAACCGCACAAGACGCGGGTTAACGAGGCCAGGCTCGCGAACATCCTCGACCGCGAGTTCGACGGCTACGGGCCGCGCGCCCACCTGGCCAGTGACCTGACGTACGTGCGCGTCGGCGGCAAGTGGGCGTACGCGTGCCTGCTCATCGACCTGGCGAACAGGGGCATCGCCGGCCACGGCGCCGACACGGGCCGCGCCGCCGACCTGGTCATGGCCGCGTTCGCCACGCTCGACTTCCCCCTGACCGAGGTGGAGGTGTTCCACACGGACCGGGGCAGCGAGTTCGACAACGCGAAAATCGACGAGCTGCTCGACGTGTTCGACATCAGAAGATCGCTGTCAGGGAAGGGCAACCCGTACGACAACGCCGTGGTCGAATCCACCGACAGGCTCCTGAAGAAGGAGCTCATATACCGGAACCACTACACCAGCCTGGAACAACTACGCTCCGACCTCAACGACTATGTGTGGTGGTCCGACAACCAAAGACTCCACTCCACCCTCGGATACCGGAGTCCGAAGGAATTCACCGAACAGGGACTCGTCCTCTAAGAACCTGTCCAACACACCGTTGCCAATCCACCCTATCGCTCGCCATGGAATCCATGGGCATCGAGCTCGCGCAGACCGCGTCGCTGGCCGACCTGAGCGCCGCGCAGCTCCACTTCCGCAGCAATCCCCTGATGTCGGTACTCACCGCGCAGCTCACGCAGTACTCCACCATCACGAGAATATTCAAGCGCCTGAGCGACATCTTCTTCTCGCTCATCGCGATCATCATCAGTTCGCCGATCATGCTGGTCGTCGCGCTGCTGATCAAGCACGAGGATGGCGGCCCCGTCTTCTTCCGGCAGCAGCGCATCGGCATCTACGGCAAGCCGTTTACGATGTACAAGTTCCGTTCCATGAACGTCAACGCCGAAGCCATCAAGAAGCAGCTCGCCGAGGAATACGGCATGGAGGACCGGTTCGTCTTCAAGCTCAAGAACGACCCGCGAGTCACGCGAATCGGACATTTCATCCGCAAGACCTCGATAGATGAGATTCCGCAGTTCTTCAATGTGCTCAAAGGCGACATGAGCCTCGTCGGCCCGCGGCCGCCGCTGCCGGAGGAAGTGGCGCGCTACGGCACGCTGTATTCGGCCAGATTGCTGGTGAAGCCCGGCATCACCGGTCCGTGGCAGGTGTCCGGACGCAGCAACCTGACGCAGGAGCAGTCCGAATTCGTCGACGTGTCGTACATCCAGAACTGGTCGCTGACCGGCGACATCGCGATCCTGCTCAAGACCGTGGTGGCCGTCGTGCGCGGCACCGGCTCGTACTGACGGAGATGCGGCGGCGCGACTTCCGCACCATCGCATCTCCGCGCCGCCAATATCTGAGTGCTCATATTTTCGTCTCCCCCTACTCAACTTCCGCTTCCTTGCGCCCTCCTCTCTGTGTTCTTCCATTCCACCCCTCCGTGGCCTTCCCTACATTTTTCCTCCGCGCCCTTCTCCCCCAACCTTCTCCCCACGCTTCCACCCGGGTTGCCCACCTGTAGGAGTAGTGTATTGGTCGACAGAAATGATGCATATACAACAATCCCTACGCAGCGAAACAGGGATGACGCATACACAGGCGCATGAGGCGGAACGGAGGAGAATACGGCACAATGACCAATCGCAGCGACAATAACGACAGCAGCACGGAAACCAGCACGAACGGCAAGAACCCGAAGAAAACCCTCGCAAAGCGCGGCGGCACAGCCGGCGGTAAACGCGTATCCACGCTGTCCACGCCGCTCTCCAGCAACGAAAGCTATGTGAACGGCCATCTTTCGCGCGTGGCCCTCGCTTCGCTTGCCATCTTGACGTTCATCACGTTCGTCGGCAACTTCACGCAGCTGCAGCTGTCCGCCGCGCTGCCGACCATCGTATCGGAATTCGGCATCTCCGTGACCACCGGGCAATGGCTCACGTCGATTTTCCAGCTGGTCATGGGCGTGATGGTGCCGCTCACCGCGTTCCTGACGCGCCGCTTCACCACCCGGCAAATCGTCATCGTCTCGATGACCGTGTTCGCTGTGGGATCGCTGCTGGCATGGGTCGGCCCGACGTTTCTGGTGGTGCTGGCCGGCCGACTGCTTGAGGCCGTCGGCACGGGCGTGATGTGGCCGGTGCTGCAGATCACCGTCTTCTCGATCTACCCGCTATCCCGCCGTGGCATGGCCATGGGCGCGGTCGGTATGGCCATGAGCGTGGCCCCCGCGCTGGGGCCGACTTTCGGCGGCTTCCAGACCGACAGTTTTGGCTGGCGTTCGATTTTCTTCACGCTCACGATGATCGGCGTGTTCTGCCTGCTGCTGTCCATCTTCGGGCTGCGTAACTTCGGGACGACCGACGACCATGCCAAAGCCGATTTCTTCTCCGTGGCCATGTCGGTGCTCGGCTTCGGCGGCCTGATGTTCGGGTTCACAAACATCGAATCGTACGCACCGTCGAATCCGATGGTGTGGGGCGCGATGCTTGTCGGACTGTGCGGCATCGTGTGGTTCGTGGTGCGGCAGGTGCGCCGCGCGAAGGCGTATACGGTGGCCGTCCGGCAATCCGTGGACGAGTCGGACACCGCGCAACGCACCACTCCCGAACCGCCGCTGCTCGACCTCGGCGTGCTGCGCAACCGCAGTTTCACCGTCGGGACGATCTGCGCCGCACTCAGCTTCTTCGCATTCAGTTCGATCATGGTGATCATGCCGCTGTATATCCAGAACGACCGCGGCTATTCGGCGACCATCAGCGGACTGGTCATGATGCCCGGCGCATTCGGCATGTGCATCTCGCAGTTCTTCGGCGGCAAGCTGCTCGACCGGCTCGGGGCGAGGCCGGTGGCGCTCAGTGGCACGCTGGTGCTGCTGTTCGGCACCATCATGATGAGTCTGATCGACAGCAACACGTGGATCTGGTGGGTATCGATATGGCAGTTCGTGCGCCAGATCGGCATGGGTTTCATCATCATGCCCATCACCACTTGGTCGCTCAACTGCCTCGACCCGACGGAGGTGTCATCCGGGTCGGCGGTCACCAACACGGTCCGGCAGATCGCGGGTGCGATCGGAGCCCCCGTGCTGGTCATCCTGATGGAGACGCTGATTCAACTGCATGGAGGCGACGCAATCGCCGCGAGCATCTTCGGCACGCAGTGGACGCTGCGAGTCAGCGCGTTCATCGTGTTCATACAGGTGCTCATCGTGCTGTTCGGCGTCAAAGGAGCCGGTGCCGGATCCTCGCGGGACGTGGCGCAGCGGGCCATCGCGAGAATCCGCACGGTCTCGCACCGGTAATCGCAGCAAATTGGCGACTATTGTCACCGGACGATGACAATAGTCGCCAATTTGCGTAGGAACGTCACTGGTAACCGGAATCCAATTGCCAAACATCACGGCTCCGAACGATCCAGAGCCATCAGAGCGCGAAAGCGTCGCTAAGTGCGCGCCGAAATGACAAGTCCGCGCACTTAGGGACGCAAATGGCCCGGTTTGCGTTCCTAAGTGCGCACGGTCGTCGTTTCGGCGCGCACTTAGGAACGCTTTCGTCATATGCCATCCCTAATCCTGCATCTCGGAGCGGAATCCGCGGGAAATCGGCGAGTCTCGGCGTCAGTCGTCCACGTCACGCACGCCCGAAAATCGTAAGCGCGATCAGCAGCACGTTCAGCGCCACGATCAACGCCACCACGATCATGAAGATCACGTGTTTGACCGTCCCGTCGACCCATTCGCCCATAAGCTCCTTGGTGTGCGTATAACGCATCAGCGGAATCACGGCGAACGGAATGCCGATGGACAGCACCACCTGGCCGATGACCAGCGCCTGGGTAGGGTCTTTGGCGAACCACAGCACGATCAGCGCGGGCACCAGCGTGACCACGCGGCACGCCCACATCGGGACGTTGACATGCAGAAGACCACGCATGATCTCGGAACCGGCATACGTGCCGACCGACGTGGAACTCAACGACGAGGCCAGCAGGCCGATGGAGAATATCGTGCCGATCACCGGGCCAAGCACCTGCGTGATCGCCCGTTGCGCGCCGTCTATGGAATCCGTGCCGGACATGCCGTGCAACGAGTTCGCGGCAAGCACCAGCATCGCCAGATTCACCGTGCCGGCCAGCAGCAGCGCCCACGTCACATCGATCTTCGAACCTTTGAGCTGCATGGCGATCGACGGCTTATCGCCGTGCGTGTAGTAATGGTCGTTGACCAACGTGGAATGCAGGTAGATGGCATGCGGCATCACGGTGGCGCCCAGAATCGAGGCAGCCATCAGCACCGAATCGGTGCCTTGGAAGCGTGGGATCAGGCCCCGCACCACCGCTGCGGGATCCGGCGGGGCCACGAACAGGCCCGCGATGAACCCGAAGGTGATGACCAGCAGCAACACGATGATGATCCGTTCGAACGTGGTCTGCGTCCTGCCGCCCTGGAACCACAGCATCACCGTGGAGGCCGCGCCGATCACCAGGCCGCCGACGAACAACGGCAGCCCGAACAGCAGATTAAGGGCGATCGCGCCGCCGATCACCTCGGCCAGATCCGTGGCGATGGCGATGACCTCCGCCTGCATGAAAAACATGAACCGTCCCGCGTTGCTCATGCGCTCCCCCAGCAGTTCCGGCAGGCTCTTGCCGGTGACGATGCCGAGCTTCGCCGACTGGTATTGAATCAGCACGCTCATCGCGTTCGCCAGCACCAGCACCCATACCAGCAGGTAGCCGTATCGTGCGCCGGACGTGATGTTCGCCGCTACATTGCCTGGATCGACATAGGCGACCGCGGCCACGAACGCCGGCCCCAAGATGCTGGCGAGCGCATGCTCGTGATGCTGGCGCCCGGACGCTTCCTCGGCATGGCTGCGTTCGATGTCGATCTCTGCATCGGTTTTGTCATCGATCATCTGACGATGCTCTTTCATTCCCTCATTCCTCTCATGCGCCCGACCCCTGGGCGCTACTCGATCCGCCTAATGGTATACACCGCGTTTGTAACAGACCGTCGAATTTCCCGCCACACGACTCCCCCGTTGGGCGGACTGCGGCATTTGTCGAGCGATGGGCTCTATTCCGCCCCTCACTGACTGGGGATCTGTTGCGCGGGGCATGCGCGCAGCACGGCGAGCATCGAACGTTTCTCGCTGGTGGTGACGGTCAGACCGTAATGCCGTTTGACGCCGATCTGCCGCGCGACGTATTCGCAACGATACTCGCCGTTGGTGGGAAGCCAGTAAGCGGCGGAGGCGGATCCCTTGTCCTGGTTGGCGGGGCCATCCACGGCGAGCAGATTGTAAGGGTCATTGCCGAAGCGGTAGCGCTGGGCGGTGGTCCAGTCCCTGGCACCGGATTGCCAGGCGTTTGCGAGCGCCACGACGTGGTCGATCTGCACGGCGGCGCTGGTGTTTCGGCCGCGCACGAACAGGATGGTCTTCCCGGTGTAGGGGTCGGCGAGCGTACCCGAGGAGACTTGGCAGCGCTTGGCTGCGCTGAATATGACATCAGTCAGGTCGCGGGCGAGCACATCGTCGCGCACGTCGCAGCCGTCGCCATCATCGTCGGTGGCGCGGAATCCGAATGAGTCGCGGTCGTAGCCGGTGGAGTCGGGCCGGTCGTCGACCTGCAGCCCGTTCAGCGCGTCCGCCGCCGGGCCGGAGGCAATGTATTCGCCGGTGATCTCGCCGATGGAGGGGCTGATTTTGGGCAACGCCAGACCGATGACGACGCCGAGCAGGGCGGCGATCGCCACCAGTATCATAAGACGTTCCAGCGGGGATGATCCGCGGAATCGGCGTTTGCGAAAATGCGTGCGCACGGTCAATCGGCCTGTCGTTGGTTCTGCGGTCAGTCTCGTGGGCTGCGCGGCGGTATCGTCGTCGGCTCAGGCGCGCGGCATAAGCCCGGACTCACGCCGCGTACCTTTCTCCCCGCCGGATCAGGCGTAGGAGAACGTGCGAGGGTCGTGCCCCGCGCGTTCCGGACCGTCGAGCGCGTCGATGGCGGCATGTTCATCGAGCGTGAGCGCGAAGCCGAACAGGTCGAGGTTCTGCCGCTGACGTTCGGAGTGCACCGACTTGGGGATGATGATCGTGCCGTTTTCGATGTGCCAGCGCAGGATCACCTGGGCAGGCGACACCTCGTGCGCCTCGGCGATTCGCGCGATCGTGCCGTTGCCGGCCTTCAGATCGGCGCCGCGAGCCATCGGGGAGTATGCTTCGACCGCGATGCCGTGCTCCTTGCAGAATGCGACGACTTCGCGCTGCTGCCAGGTCGGGTGCAGCTCGATCTGGTTGACCGCCGGCCATTCGCCGGTCTCCTCGTACAGACGGGTCAGATGCTCCGGCAGGAAGTTGCACACGCCCAGCGTCTTCACACGGCCTTCATCGCGCAGCTTGGTGAACGCCTTCCAGGTCGCTCCGGAACGCCAATTGAACGGAGTCGGCCAATGAATCATGTACATGTCGACGTATTCCAGCTGCAACAGTCCCAGCTGTCGGTCGAAGGCTGCAAGTGCCATGTCGTACCCCTGCTCGGAGTCGCGCAGCTTGGTCGTGACCCACAGATGACTGCGCTTGCGCCCCTTGTTGAAGCCGGTTTCGGCGAGGGCGCGGCCGACGCCGCCCTCGTTGTTGTAGCCCGCGGCTCCGTCGATATGCCGGTACCCCGCCGCCAACGCCGATTTGACCACGGGAGCGACATCATCGTTCTCGATTCGCAGCAGCCCCAACCCGATTTGCGGAATCACGTTGCCGTCATTGAGTTTGATTCCCGGCACGCTCGCAGCAGCCGCCGCAACGGCGAGATCGCTGGTTCCCAGCATGGTCGTCTCCTTGTCTTCACACTACATCCGGTTCGGAGCATATGCCATGGCGATATGCCGAGCCTCCCTACACCAGTATGCCATCATATCGGATGACCGGCATACGATTCGCGATTGGCGGCATCGGTGCAGGGGCCAGCAGACAACGCCGCCGGCCCCTG
>OLQA01002499.1_pt1 | contig 14354 bp, 12 predicted proteins | sample 1673151 | NCBI WGS metagenome assembly OLQA01 (sample SAMEA3136760, study PRJEB25190) | human gut metagenome | biome: human gut; feature: human-associated habitat; material: faeces | place: Austria | collected 2013 | reverse complement strand
GGACTGGGCTGGACGCAACAACCAGGCCTTATTATTTCCGCGTCGACAAAGACCTGACGGACAAGTACTTCCGCCGTGTCCGGGCCTATGACGACAAGACGACGGAACAGATTGGCGAATACTTAGTCGCTAAAGACAAGAGTGCCGTCTGGCGCATGGATACGCCCCACGAAGGCTTGATTTATGGCAGCGCTGAAAAAATGATGAAAAAGAGCCGCATCATCATCTACCCGCGCTACCTGGCCCTGGGCAGCAAAGGCATCGTCGCCCTGCAGACGCCGGGCAATGTCCCCTATGGCCTGACGGCCAAGAGCCTGAATGAGTCCGTCGCCAAAATCGGAGAAGACAATACAATCATCCCCGTCAAGACGGGCCAAGTAGACATCCTGGCAGACGTGACCGTCGGCGACGTCAAAGAAACGGCATCGCGCCGCATCTCCGTCGTCACCCAGGCCGACCTGCAGCGCATGGCCTACAACGCCTACATGACCCAACTGTATATGGATACCTATTGGAATTGGGGTTGGGGCGGCCCTTTTTATAATGACTGGGGCTGGCATCGCCCGCCACCACCGCCACGCCACGGCCATCGGCCGCCACCGCGGAGATAGAAAAAGGAGCTGTCGAACGACAGCTCCTTTTAAGTGGTTAGCAGCTAGTGGCTAGTGGTTAGTAGATGGTTAAAAATTTGAAACCAGCTTCTACAAACTACAAAGCGAACGGGGCCTCGCATGATGGCAGAAACCTTCGTGCGACAGCCCCTTCTTCTGTAGGGGCGCCACGCGGGGCGCCCGCACCGGAATATGTAGATTTCCCGACCTGTTTGCTAGAAGAATCATCCAAATTCCTAACGGGTCTTTAAAGAGAAACCTCTCAGACCGCCTTTGGCGGCCAGCTCTCCTATTAGGAGAGCCTTTCATCAAGCCTCAAACACCTCACACCAAATGTCTGGGAGCAGCCGAGACGGCGCCTTCCAGGCTTTCTTTTTCTGTTTTGTAAATGCGTTCGGCGATTTCGTCGACTTTGTGGGTCAGCCACATGTAGGCCGTCGTCCCCTCACGGTAATCGGCTTCGGCATACATATCGATGCGGCCATCTTCCCGCAGTTGTTCGACCTGGCGGAAAGCCTTGCTGTTTCCTTTGGGATAAATGGCAAAGGTCGATCCGCCGAATTTTTTGACTACCGAAAAGGCCGGCACATCGCTGGGCCCGTCGGCAATATAAATCATGTTGGGGAAAGCGACGCGGCGCAGGGCATCGGACATCTTGGCATTGACATCGATTTCCGGATGCTGAGGCACGCCCTTATTGATTTCAAACAAGGCCCGCGTCTTGGTCGTATTATCGATAGTATAGCCCACTTCGCTGATGATTTTATGCTTTTCTGCATCGAGCCCTTCAATGAGGTCGCAGCCCCAGATGGCTTCGACATAGGGCATGACGGCCGACCCTTTGATGATAGCTGACATGCCCGTACTGACGATGTAATGCTCCACCTTGATGTTGTACTCGCGGTACTTGGGGTTCTCTTCGACGACGCGCTGGAGATTCTTGAAGATTTCCGGGACGCCGTGATAATACTTCTGTTTCTGGCCAAAGGTCTTCAGCTTTTCATTATTAAGGCCCTTGAAAATCCCTTTCTGTGCGTCCTTGATGAACTGATTCAGATAAATCGTGTCGGCATTGACCTTGACGCCTTCCTTGGCATAATACACCGGCAAGGCATTGACATGCTGCCAGAATTTCGCCTTATCAATATGATATTCCTCAAAAATCGGGTCCTGCATGTTCCCGTCAATCAAAGTCTTGTCGAAATCCCAAATCACAGCAATGATGTTCTGCATGAAGCTCACCCCGCTTTCAGGCAATCATAACCGCGTCCCGCTGCCCCAGCTAATACAATCCCTTTCAAAAAAAATCACTCCTCACAGTAAAATTCAACACCTAATTATACCAAAAAAGAACCTGACATACAAAGTTATGAATAACTTTATACGACAGGCTCATTTTTCTTACTTTAGAACCATCCCTACACCATGGTGATATCTTTATACTGCGGCTTCACGATCCACTGGCCCTGATAATCCATGATGCCCCAGCCTGTCTTTGTCTTGACCGGCGTCAGGCCGTTGCGGAAGCTTTTGACATCCTGAATCTGGCCGGCGGCAGCACGGTACTGGACCTGACCGTTCCTGTCGACAATGGCATACGCTTTCTTGTCGTTCCAAAATGATTGTACATGTCGCTCCCCTTTCAATATAAAAACGTAGACGCCCTCTTCAAACAATACGTTTCATAACCAACGACGTCTGCCAAATTCCACAAATCGAATCATGCCTATAAGTATCCCTAAAAGAGTTCTTCCCTGTTCCATTCTTACCGATCACCGTAGTAATCGGCGTTAAATGGTTCATTTTTATTGACATTTACGGCTGACATCGTTAAGTGGCTATAAAGCTAATTGCAAAATTGCATTCTTTAAGAAGTCTAAGGCATAGCTTGAAAAATCAAAACATTTAGCTTTCGATGCTTCCCCAATTTTCATCCCTACGAAACTGTCCGTTCCAGATAGATAAGCATGTAGTCGGTTTTTGTGTGGCGTTCTAAAAGAACAATCACGTTTTTGCTGTACTTCATCTAAATAAGAGTCTACCACTTTCAATAAATTATTCCCAGAAAACTCCTCTTGTGATAGGTTCAAAATCTGACAACATAAATCTTCTAAAGTCCCATTAGAAAAAGTATCTTCCCTTTCTTTTCCAGGTAACAAAACAAATCCAAAACGCATCCCTTCTTGATTTTCCACAAAGCTCCCATCCATAGCAATAGAAATTTGAAAAGCATTTTCCAAACTTTGTTGAATAGACTGTGCCGCACTAATAGCATTGGATTCTGCATCCCGCACCACTAAAAAACCTTTCATTTGATCAAAATAATCAAGAGATGGGAAAAGATGTAAAGTCTTTCTCATTTCTTCATTACCGCCTAAATTAATAATATTAAAAGTATCCGGAACTAATTTTTATTTACCAAATATTCGATATAGTAACGTAAAAACATCTCCTCATCTCGTCCCTCACAGAGAATGACATGCGGAATATTAGGCAATAGCTTAAAGGGTCGCTTGGTATGAGTCATACTAACGCACCTCCAATTCAGCATCCAAAGCTGCTTCTAAATCATCACCTGAAAACGCATAGGCATTTCTACCTTTAGGAGATGCGCTAATTCTTTCGTAGCATAATGACGACAATTGGCCCAATGCTTTCATTGTCAATGCGGATTGCCGTAGAATATCTAAATTATGGGTCGTAATCAGCAATTGGCATTTCATTTTTAAGGCAGCTTCATACAACGTTTTCAAAACTTTGGGATACACACTATAATGGAATCCATTTTCTATTTCATCTAATAAAACAATCCCATTAGGACTCGTTAAAACGAGAAGAAGCAACTGTAACATTTTATTGATGCCATCACCCATATAAGTAATCGGCATTTTTACATTATCTGTTAAAATGATGTATACATAGGGGAGATTATTCTCTACAATCGTGGTAATATCTAAAATACGGGAATCAAAAACGCGTAAAACATCCAATAGCGTTTCCTTTTTCCCATTTAATATGAACTTACTGACCCATTCAGCAATAGTTGCATTATCCACCATATATACATTTTTATAAAAACTGACTTTCACAAAAGGAAGATTTTCTATTTGTTTTTTAGAAGAAATTGACACATGGCGAATTTGAGTATTTTCAAATGAAAAGCGTCCCTGGACATTATGCTTTGCAATACTATGGGTGTATTGCAAAGCATAAAAATGGCGATTCAAGAAATTAGGATCGTATCCCTGTTTCAAAATTCCCGTAACAGTCCCTGCGTTAATATCAAGACTGGTGTTTTCATCTGCCACTTTTTTCATTAATAACACTGATTTTACATTATCTTCCCGAGTAACAGAAAAAGAAAAAGAATTGGTTTGATTAAAATCAAAAAACAAAGGATTCCAAATACGTTCTGGCGTGGCTTGTAAGTTACCGTTACCATTTCTGCCAGCAGCTAATGCAAAAAATATATTAGGATTCCGATAGCCAAAATTCAAGAAAACAGCTTCCAAAATAGCTGATTTACCAGAATTATTGCGTCCTCCAAATAAAGTAATAGGTGCTAAATTCTTAACTAATAAATCTTGGAAACATCTAAAATTCTGTATCTTTAGTGCTTTAATCATCTGCTCACCTACTTCACCGCGCATAAAAACGAACAAATTTTCTGATTTCACTATATCATATTCCTAGTGACTTAGCAAGATGGCTAACAGATTTCTAGAACGTCCTAAAATGTAGATGGCTTGATGATGAAAGTTTGACGAGTACTGCATCTTGTAGATAGTTATATATTTCCCGATCTATGCATTCGATCAACAACCAATTGAATAAGTGGTTTCTCTTCTTTATGTTCCCAGTCACATAAATATCCTTGTAGATAGTTTGTATTGAAATCAGAAATATTTCCATTATCTTTACACATTGTAATAAATATTGGTATACAACAAGAGCCGTAAAGTTGAATCATAGCAACAAGATTTCCTTCTACACGGTTAAAAGTTACCATGTGCATATAATTGCCAATTCCCAATAACTGCCAGTATTTGTTAATTTTACAATCACAGTTCAATTCTCTTGCAAACTGAAATTCTGATATATCCTCGTTTTTATCACTTAGAATTGATTCTCGCAGTGGGTCAAAACATGGTCGCAAAACGAACTCTTGACTTGTCAATTGTGCTAAAACATTAAAAGCAATTTTAGCATATACCTTTTCAATAAAAACACGATTGAATTCAATTTGCAGTTTTGCTTGTACCTGGCTAACAAAGAACGTCGGCTGTTCATCAAAGTTTTTCTTAAAATTGTTGGATATCTTTATATCTTCCAAGAATTTTAATAATTGATTAATTAAAGCATGCACATCACCGTAATTTTGTTTTTTTGAAAGTCCGATAAAAATTTTGTTTTTCCGCACACCAATATAAATTTTATTCAGCAATTCATCTCCGTCATCGTAAATAAGTCTATACTTACTATCTGCAGCTTTAAGTTCAATTAAAAATTTATGAAGATAATGCAACCGATAATCCATATTAGCAGCTCCAGTAGCAATTTTCTCCGGATTGAATATGAATTCGATCTGTTTTTGAGGTTTTAACCCCTTATCAAGGGTAATTATTGCTTGATCCAGACTATATGGTTTACCCCTATACAGATATCCAAGCTGAATTTTTTCATCTTTTATGGTAGTCATAAAGCTTATGCCATCAACTTGCAAATGTTTTTTCCTTCCATCAGGGCCAAAAAATCGTCTCGAAAGCGCAACAGGAGGAAACTGATGCACAAATTGTTCCTCCCAGATTGAAAAACGATGATTTACTTCATCACTGACATAGCCAGTGGGCAAAGTAAAAATTCCACCTATTGCCTTGGGAATAATATGCTCCTTCTGGGTAAATGTGGCATTTCGATCTGTTTTGCCAGTATAAATACATCGATTCACCTTTTAACACCTTCATATTCAAATACTAAGGATTTTTCCTTGCGCAACAAGTGTCATCGATACCGTTTAACATGCTTATTCGCATATTTCCCATCAAACCATATCGAATTATATTTTTCCTGATCCCGAAGATAAGGAATACTCCTCAACCTTTCTTTAGATTGTTTCATTTTCTTTAACACATCATTTTTTTGCAGTACTTCTTCATATAATAAACTACGTATTTGTATAGCATCAATTCGTACCATATCAGCAAAAGCATCTTTATGCATTAAAACCTCTGGACTTGTTTCCTGAAAACTAGAAGTATCCATAAACTTTCTATAACTCATGAGTTCATTATACAATTCCACCATTTTATCATCGAATTCGCTGGAAAACCATATAAGTTTTTCGTCAATCTGATTCAGTTTATTCAACAACTTGTCCATTTCATCTACTCGTATCATGCATCCATAATAACCATCAGAATCCGACACTTGATCGAAATGGCGCAGAAAAGCATAAATTTCCTCAGTAGCACGAACCTTTTCTGACATCAGTATTTTTTTATAATCAAGCTCGTATTGTTTACTTAGTTTATATTCAGTGTTTTTTGCTGTAAAATGTGCAGTCAACTTGGCCGTTATCACAGCAACAACCACTGAACAAATCATATTCAAAAATAGGTTCGATTAAATGATAGCAACAAACCATTCGGGCATTGAGCTTTCCACCTTTCTAAATAGTATTTGGGGTACTGTCAATATTTTTTCGCAAAATCATGAATCACACCCTCGTCATTATTAGTCGAGGATGTGGTTCGTGGCTTTCATTTCATCATGTGCATTGATTTAGATACGTTTGAAAAGCATCTTTTAATTCAGGACGCCGCAGTGCATATTCAACCGTTGCTTTGAGGTAATCCAGTTTATTGCCTATGTCGTAGCGTTTTCCTTGGATTTCGCACGTGTAGACGGCTTGACGACTGGCCATGAGTTTTAGGGCGTCGGATAATCTGATTGTCCCTTTTTCATTAGGTTGGACACGGCGCAGTATTTCAAAGATGTCCGGTGTTAGGATATAGCGTCCCAGCATGGCTGATTTTCCATCGGCTTCATGGCCGACTGCCTTTTCTACGTTGAGGAAACGGGAAATTCCTTCTTCTTCCGTAACGGCACTTTGAATGATATTCCGCGGAACGACCTGAGCTTCCTTCAATGTCTGGCATCCCACCATGGTGGCACCGCAGTTATTATACGTTCGCATCAGCTGGTGTATGGCGGGTTCCGGCTCATGATAGATGATATCATCGCCGAGGAGTACGGCAAAGGGTTCGTTATCGATGAAGGATTCAGCACAAAGGATAGCATCCCCCACGCCACGTATATGTTTCTGGCGAATGTAATGAATATTTATCTTGGAGATTTCCTGTACCATGTCCAACATCGCCACTTTCCCATTCTGGCGCAGATGGTATTCTAAATCTACATTGGTGTCAAAATGGTCCTCGATAGCCCGTTTCCCATGACCAGTTATGATCAAAATTCTTCGATGCCGCTTTGAATGGTTTCTTCTACGACATACTGGATGACAGGCTTGTCCACAATGGGAATCATCTCTTTAGGGATTGATTTAGTTGCCGGCAAAAAGCGCGTTCCATAACCGGCCGCGGGGATAACGGCTTTACAAATGGGCTTCATATTTTTTCACCATCTCCAGGGCACTGGCAATGACATCATCCATATCATAATACCTGTATTCCGCCAAGCGGCCACCAAAGACGATGTTTTTTTCTTTCGCCGCTAAGGCTGCATACTGTTCATATAAATGCTGATTCCGTTCGTTGTTGACCGGATAATAGGCTTCTTCGCCAGGATGCCAATCTGCCGGGTATTCTTTCGTAACATAAGTAACAGGCTGTTCGCCGAATTCAAAATGCTTATGTTCGATGCTGCGCGTATACGGCGTTTCCCGATCCGTATAGTTCATAACAGCTACGCCTTGATAATTTTCTTCTTCCATCCGTTCCGTTTCAAAACGAAGGCCGCGGTATTCCAGGCGTCCCAGTTTATAGTCGAAGTACTCATCAATAGGACCGGTATAGACTACGGTCTTTGCCAGCCCTTCATATTCATGGCGAGCCTGATTATAGTCGACACCAGTCCGCACTTCGATGCCTTCGAGCAGGGCGTTGATCAATACATTGTATCCCCCGATGGGAATGCCCTGATAACGGTCATTGAAATAATTATTATCAAACGTATAGCGTACAGGCAGGCGCTTGATGATAAAAGCCGGAAGTTCCGTGCAGCTCCGTCCCCACTGTTTTTCCGTGTACCCTTTGATCAGCTTCGTATAAATGTCTGTACCAATAAGGGAAATGGCCTGTTCTTCCAGATTCTTCGGTTCCGTAATTCCCGCTTCCTGACGCTGCTGGGCAATCTTGGCAGCTGCCTGTTTCGGCGTGACGACACCCCACATCTTAGTAAAGGTGTTCATGTTAAAAGGCAGATTGTACAGCTCACCTTTATAATTGGCTACCGGCGAATTGACATAATTATTGAATTCCACAAACTGATTCACATAATCCCAAACTTCCTTATTCGAGGTATGGAAAATATGAGCCCCATATTTATGAATCCGGATGTCTTCCTTTTCTTCACAATAGACATTGCCACCTACATGATCACGCCGTTCCAAAACCAGGCAAGACTTGCCAGCCTTTGTCATTTCATGAGCAAAGACAGAACCAAACAGACCACTACCAACAATTAAATAATCATACATCATAACAGCCCCTACCTTTTCTAACCAAAATAGATACTATAACAGCACTTTACAACTTTTACGCCGCCTCGGAAGTTGACGAAGCGAGTTTACACAAGGTCTGAACTAAGTCCGTTGGATTTTTTGCGGTTTGGGCCTTAGAGACCAAAGTGCCCAAAAATATTTCATGCTGTATTTGCCAGCTTATATGGCTTCGCAGCTCTTGTGGACTGGTGTTTTGGTACTTCGCAAAATGCTCGTCCAGATACGGTAGCATTTTCAGGCTGCTGTGAACGAGGTTTACCAAATTCACCATGTGTTCAATGCCATTTTGGCGGCGAATCCGGTAGGCATTCAGCGACCAGAAGGCCTTCTGCTCATAGTAGTTGGTTTCGATGGCCCAACGCAGCTTGTACAGCTTCAAAGGATAATAGTCCATGCCTTCTGCCGGTGCGTCCCGTAGAATCTTTCGTTCCTGCCAGGCGCAGCTCATATGCAGGGCACCGGGGTCCAAGGTACTGAAGAAAAGCCGCCGGGAGCCAGATGTAGTGCAGCTGACATAGGCGTGGATACGGCGATTCCCGCAGATATGGGTTAAAACAATCCGATGGCCGACCTGCATGCCATCCATATCCCAGGACAAGTTGAAATCATCCAGATGAAGCCGCTTTCCTCGTTTTTTCGGGCGTCCCGGCTTGCTGTTAGGCAAGGGCGGCAATTCATACATCGCTGAATCACTGCGAACATTGCAGATGAAGGCCAGGTGGGGATATTGCAAAACCAGCTCTATCAACGTGCTTTTGGCATACCAACTGTCAAAGAACAGTAATACCTGCCGGTCTTTCAGTAAGGGCATCACCTCCTCGATGAGATCACCGGCTAATTCAAGTTTGGTCTGCTCTTTCGTCCACATCCGGTACCCTACGGGAACCGCCAGATAGCGGATAAGCGGAGCTTTTCCTTCATACTGGTTCAGGACAGGGACACTCAGTGTCAAACTGACGAAGCAATGACCATTTACGTAAGGCTTGCCTGTATGGCAGGCATGGTCATGCAACAGAGAAACAGCATCGAACTTCTTGCCGAATTTCGGTACCGTCGTATCATCGACACTGAGAAAGACCGGTTCATTCTGTAAGGCCGCCGGAATCAGGCTGCAAGCCAATTACGCCGTTTGCAGGCGGAGAGAACGGCTCGTCACCGTTTCATTCTGAAGAGCCCGGTAATAGCTGTTCAAGCAGCGATGCGTCACCTGGGACAAGAAATTCCGGTGAAGAAAACGAAGAGATGGGAATGACTGCAAGGCCAGCTGGGCTATGACCAGCCAGGTCAGCAGGAATTGCGTGGGCCGTGTTGCCGCAGAAAAATATGGAGAAAAGAAACGAAACAGACTACCAATAATCGAATTTTCGAGGTATAATGAATTCATCGCGTAACTCCTTTGAGATGATGTTTTTGAGCAGATTCATTATACTTCAAAGTGTGGTTACGCGATATTTATTTGTTCAAAAAGTTGTAAACTGCTGATACTATAACAAAATTCTTATTTTTTTGCTTAAATTTATCGCTTCCATGGCCCATATGCTTATTTAATGGTCCCTTACAATTTCTGATGACTTCACCATGTTCAAAATCAATCACTTGCTCTTCATATACATTATTAGCCCTATCAATGACTCTCTTTTTTTGTGAAAATCTGTTTCTTTTTACAGAAAAATCTTCTCCATATTCTTTCCTTACAATAATAAAATGAAAAATCTATTCACATAAAGCCATTTTATCAATTGTATAGAACTGCTAGTTAAAAATTTAAATCTGTATATGAGAGTTGCTTCCTGTTACCCTAGAATAGACTTGCAGGATTTCCACGAATCTAAAATAAGGCGACATCCTATCATGCTGAATACCGAAAAATCATAGTTTATTTCGCATGACAAATTTTATATTATCAAAATTTGAGGTCGTGATAAAAAAGTTGTACACATTCAGGTAAATATTTAGTCCTATCTCATAGTTTGCTGCTTCATGATATAATTCCATATCGCGTCATCATGACCGTGACAAAAATTCTTGTCATCATAAAATACATATATGCAAATCTTACAAACAACTGTATGTCGGCCTCAGATTGATAATACTTAATTCAATAAAAAGTGTTACTTGTTTTCAGTCCTGTTTTTATCATAAAAATCGTTTAACGCTATTCATCACTCTGCATTTCTCATCATTCGACATGGAAAAACAATAAATTCCAACAATATAAATGATGGTATAAACAAGAATTTTTGATAAAAATATAATAAGAGAATGTGATACAAAAATCAAATTTTCCATATAACCAATTACTAAACAAATCCCTACGGTAATAGAAATATGCAGAATTTCATTCCAAAATCTACGAATATCCAAGTGAATTTGTTTTGCATAAAACCAGTTCATAGCCAATCCATTCCCCAATATCATAGCAATTGCCGTTGCAACAGCGCAACCAATACCACCATAATAAATACCTAGGGGGATAGTAAGACAAAGGTTTAATACGCCTACACAAAAATAAATCCGTGCCCTGAAAGTGTATTGATTCATGGCCTGCAATATAGCCAAGCCGATATTCTGAATCAAATCAACAGTAAACGGAAGGATAATCAAAATGGTAATCCAATAAGCATCTTCAAAACCATGACCAGCCCAAATCTGAATAAATTGTTTGCCGAATATAATAAATCCCGTAGCTACTAAGGCTAACAAGTAATACTGCCAGCGACCAATTTGAATAAATAAGTCAGACAATTTTTGAACTGGCTCTCTTTTAGCTACAATTTCCGTGACATGTGGCAAATACACACCAGAAATGGCTGTTGAAAGAGCCATATAATTCATATAAATCAAAGAAGCAATGGAATAGACAGCCACGGCTGCCGTCCCACTAACAATTCCCAAAATGATTTGATTCGTTTTCCAAAACACCTGATCAATCAAGCTTACGGCAAATACACTCAGCGCTAACTGTTTAAATGAGTGGAATAATTCAGAATTCCAATAGTGATATTTGATTTTGATATGCAGTTTGAAAAAGCAATAGTAAATTCTGGATATAATCAAAAATATATTGATTCCCGTTTGTACTGCGGCTACTGAAAAAGCACTGGGATGACGTTGCAAAACTAATACAACCAGAACAGGCTGCAAAATTAATTGCAATGTTTCTAAGCCTTTCAGGAAGAAGAAACGTTCATGCGCATTGATAACCGCTCGAAATATCATCGTAGACAAGGTAATCGCAATGTTGAACAAAAGAAGAAGGAACATATCCTTTGCTTCCATTAACTCTGCAGCAGTCATGGAATTCCCGAAAGCCGTATCAAGGAAAAGATAACAAATCCCCCCAACAACCAGTGCCAGGCAAGTCACAATACCATATCCACGGAGAGAAATAGCCAAAATATTTTCCATACCTTGCTTATCATCAAGGGCCTTATACTTTGTATAAAAGCGAATAACTGCAGCTGTCAAGCCAAAATCCATAATACTGAAATACGCAATCAAGGACCCTAGCAATTGATAGAGTCCATATTCGCTTTTCCCGATATAATGAAGTAAAATCGGAACATATAAAAAACCGATCACGGCATGCAATATGATATTAACATAACTCAATAAAATTCCTAATTTACGCTGATTCATTTATAGAATAATACTCCTTTGTCATGAGGCATCATTTTTTAAATCCAAGTGAAAATATCTTTTTCTTAATACATAAATAAATGCCACAAGTATAATGACAAAATAAATGGTTCTTGTTCTAAAAAGGCCCATAAATTGATCTTCTATAAAAAGAAAAAAAGGAATGTAACCAAAATACGCATAAACAGCCAACATTCCAGGAGCATCTGTATATTTTAAATAGTCATAGCTATAAGTTAAAATCGCACCAAATAAAAACATAATCAACAACAGCCCTGGTATTGAGTAATCAGCTAATAATCTATAAAAAACCGTATATACATTTGTTGTTATGGAATCCGTTCCCTGAAATGAAACAAAAGGAAGAAAATCTTTCCCCGATTCTAAATGAAATCCTAAAGAATTCAAGTTTCCATAAACGCCCATCATTGTATTCTGCATAATATACTGATTTTCCGAATGAACTGATGTAATATATTGTTCTAGAGCTGGTACAGACAGACCTCCGTAATGAGAAATTATAGTTAAAGGGTCTCTACCTCCAACACTGACCTTCCCCGTAAGGAATCCCATCGCAAAATAAATACCAACAGCAATTACGCCAGCAATAGCTAAAAGCTTTACAATTTTCATACGGGTTTTATGAGTGGCTCCATTTTTCTGCTGCAAAATGATGCTGGCTAAAACTATTCCACAGATAATAAAATGTACAATACTCCTTCTTCCCGTAGACATAACAAAAAATGGGAACACTGCAATAATGGGAAGCACTAATAAAAAATGCTTCAGCACGATTTTTTTTTCTGCAACAAGATTATTAATGAAAAAGTATAAAAAAGAAGTTGCAATCACCATAGAAATCATATTTCTATAACTATTCATTCTCGAAAAGTGAATTTTACCTTGTTCCAAAGGAAAGCGAAGTGTTTTTATCATATTTCGAACACCTTCATGATTCCCTAATTGTACAGATAAATCGTACATTTCACGGAAACTAAAATAAGCCAATATCAAAACAACTATTGTGCAAAGAAAAATAAATTGCCATGGTATATCGTAGGCACCTAACTTTATCCGATTTAACGTATTTATATCGGCAGCTTTTTTTTTGCAAGAACAGTAATGTGCAAATACTGCCCCGCCTGCAAAAGCTAGCATACCGAAAATAACAATAAGGCTGGTTTCACTACTAACGAATAGATTCCATCGTTTTATATTCAGCACTCCAAGAAACAAGCTTATTGTCATAACTGAAAAAAAAGATACCGTTGGTTGTAATAAATCAAAATAAAAAAATATACAAAAATTTACTGTAGATAATGCTATGAGTATCGTTAAAAGAGGTAAAAGATTAATATTTTCCATCATAACCCTTCCGCATATACCATATAATGACAATCGTAGTCATAACAACCGCGCCAAGGATAAACCCTATAATTCCATATCGTAAAACAACTTTTTTATTACTAGTTGTTAAGCTTTCTGGAATAGATACAACACTATTAACTACTTCATATTTACCAAAAGAGTCCTTACTATCTGCAAAGGCAATAAGAGATTTAATATAGTCAGCACCATGTTCTTTGACATATTCTAAATCCATAGGATCCGATTTCTTTAAATCTAAGCTAACAGCTATTCTTCCAGCACCATAGTACTCCGTCTTTATGTGGGTAGTCATCCACTCTTGTTTTTGAGAGTTTGTTTTACTATCCCATCCTGGAGAGAGTTTATTATAGTCATAGGAATCTTTAGTATTTTCGTAAAAGCTATATAAAAATACGGAGGAATTAAGATATTTATCGTATCTTAAAATATCATAACGGTCTATATAATCATCTATTCTAATGACATCTGATATTAATACATCACCATTAGGTGCCAATGTATACGAATCTTTAGTACTATATTTGAATCCCATAAAAACGAATGAAAATAACATTCCAATAATTATTATAGGTATCCATTTTTTTCTCAATATTCTTAAAATCTGGTCCATTACATTATAATCTGACATTATTTACTCCCTCATATATGTATCATTGGGTAAATACAATTCCCCAATTACTTCATACTATATAATTTAAATTTTTAAAATTTATATTTCGAAACTTGATTTATCGGGAAATCTATTTTCTAAAAAATCTCTTTCATATTTTTTATCCCTTAGATTAATCCTATCTGAATTATTAATGCAAAATAATCTAGGATGAATGAATCTAAGTGCTAAAAGGCTCTTAAATTTATCTTGAATATAATAACTATCTAAATCTAACTTTTTTAACCAAAAAAAATATTTACGAATTTTAGAATATTTATGAAGTAATTTAGGAATTGAGTAATTTTGATAAACAGCATCCATG
>OLQA01002492.1_pt1 | contig 14372 bp, 14 predicted proteins | sample 1673151 | NCBI WGS metagenome assembly OLQA01 (sample SAMEA3136760, study PRJEB25190) | human gut metagenome | biome: human gut; feature: human-associated habitat; material: faeces | place: Austria | collected 2013 | reverse complement strand
TTAAGGATTAAAACTAAGGAGGTAAACCAATGTCAAGAATTGGATTAAAACCAATTGTTGTTCCTGCTGGAGTTGAGGTAATCTTGGGAGAAGAAAACTTTGTTGAAGTAAAAGGACCTAAGGGAGTATTAACTCAACAATTAAGCAGAGAAATGAACATTAAAATGGAAGGCGATACAATAAATGTAGAACGTCCTTCTGAAATAAAAAGACATAAATCACTTCATGGATTAACAAGAACTTTACTTGCTAACATGATTGAAGGTGTTTCAAAGGGATTTACTAAAACTTTGATTATAGAAGGAACTGGATATAGAGCAGCTAAAGCTGGAAATAAATTAACTTTAAACTTAGGATATTCTCATCCAATTGAAGTTTTAGATCCAGAAGGAATTACTGTTGAAGTTCCTGAACCAAATAAGATAGTAATCAATGGTATTGATAAACAAAAACTTGGAAACTTTGCAGCGAATATTCGTTCTCATAGAAGACCTGAACCATATAAAGGAAAAGGTGTTAGATATGAAGGAGAATACATCAGACGTAAAGTTGGTAAGACTGGTAAATAGGAAGGAGTGAAATTTAATGTTAAAGCAAATTAACAAAAATGAAAATAGAAAAGCAAGACATGCTAGAGTAAGAAAAAAAGTTTCTGGAACTCCTGAAAAACCAAGATTAAATTTATATAGAAGTAATACTAATATATATGCTCAAATTATAGACGATACTAAAGGTGTAACTTTGGTTTCAGCTTCAACTTTAGATAAAGAATTTGCTTCATTAGAATCAAAATCAAACAAAGAAGCTGCTAAAGCTGTTGGTCTTGCAATTGGTAAAAAAGCAATTGAAAAAGGTATTAACACTGTTGTCTTTGACAGAGGTGGATTTATCTACCAGGGAAAAATCAAAGCGTTAGCAGATGCAGCTAGAGAAGCTGGATTAGAATTCTAGGAGGAGGAACACACATGAAACAAAATCGTATTGATGCTAGTCAATTAGAACTAACAGAAAAAGTGGTATCAATCAAACGTGTAACAAAAGTTGTTAAGGGTGGTCGTAACTTCAGATTCACAGCTTTAGTAGTTGTTGGTGATGGAAATGGCCATGTTGGTGCAGGTTTAGGAAAAGCTACTGAAATTCCGGAAGCAATCCGCAAAGGAAAAGAAGATGCTATGAAAAAACTCATTTCTGTTTCCTTAGATGAAAACGAAAGTATTACACATGATTTGATTGGTAAATTCGGAAGTGCTTCAGTATTACTGAAAAAAGCTCCGGAAGGTACTGGAGTTATCGCCGGAGGACCGGCTCGTGCGGTAATTGAGCTTGCAGGTATCAAAAATATCCGTACAAAATCATTGGGATCTAACAATAAACAAAACGTAGTACTTGCTACAATTAATGGATTAAGTCAGATCAAGACTCCAGAAGAAGTAGCTAAGCTTCGCGGTAAATCTGTAGAAGAAATCTTAGGCTAAGGAGGAGATTGAAAATGGCAAATTTAAAAGTTACATTAGTAAAATCTACAATCGGTGCTGTGCCAAAACACAAAAAAACAGTTGAAGCTTTAGGTCTTAAAAAACTGAACAAAACAGTTGTTTTACCAGATAACGCTGCAACAAGAGGAATGGTACAACAAGTAAGACATTTAGTAAAAGTAGAAGAAGTATAAGAAAAAGATAAGGAGGTGTCACGATGGACTTATCAAACTTAAGACCAGCAGAAGGATCAAAACATAGTGATAATTTCAGAAGAGGCCGTGGACACGGTTCTGGAAATGGTAAAACTGCCGGAAAAGGACACAAAGGTCAGAAAGCACGTTCAGGCGGCACAAGACCAGGTTTCGAAGGTGGACAGATGCCATTATATAGAAGAATACCAAAAAGAGGTTTCACTAACAGAAATACAAAAGAGATCGTTGGTATTAACGTAAGCGCATTAGAGGTATTTGAAAACGATACAGTTGTTTCAGTAGAAACTCTTATTGAAGCTGGTATTGTGAAAAATCCTAGAGATGGAGTAAAAATTCTTGGAAACGGAGAGTTAACTAAGAAACTTACAGTTCAGGCAAACGCATTTAGTGCAAGTGCAGCAGCTAAAATTGAAAGTCTTGGTGGAAAAGCTGAGGTGATCTAATGTTAAAGACATTTCGGAAAGCATTTCAAATAGAAGAGATTCGAAAGAAAATTTTCTATACATTTGCAATGCTGTTCGTTGTTAGACTTGGATCACAACTGCCTACACCGGGAGTGGATCCAACTTTTATTCAAAATTTCTTTGCAAATCAAACTGGGGAAGCGTTTAATTTTTTTAACGCTTTCACAGGTGGTTCATTTGAACAAATGTCAATATTCGCTTTGAGTATTACACCTTATATTACATCATCTATTATTATGCAGCTTCTTACAATTGCGATTCCAAAATTGGAAGAGATGCAAAAAGATGGTGAAGAAGGAAGAAAGAAAATTGCAGCATTTACACGTTATGTGACAGTTCTTTTAGCTTTAATCCAGTCAACAGCTATGGCAGTTGGATTTGGACGCAGCGGATTACTTGTAGAATATAACTTTGTGAACGCAGCAATCGTAGTACTTACATTGACAGCTGGTTCCGCATTCTTGATGTGGATTGGAGAGAGAATTACAGAAAAAGGTGTTGGAAATGGTATTTCTATCGTACTTTTGATTAATATTCTTTCACGTATTCCAGATGACTTTAATACATTATATACTCAGTTTATGAAGGGAAAGAGCCTTGCAACAGCAGGATTAGCGGCGTTCATTATCGTAGCAATCATCCTTGCAGTTATTGTGTTTGTTATTTTCCTTCAGGATGGACAGAGAAAAATCGCAGTTCAATATTCACAGAAAATTCAAGGAAGAAAAAATGTGGGGGGACAATCTACATTCATTCCGTTGAAAGTGAATACAGCAGGAGTAATTCCGGTTATTTTTGCATCTTCTTTAATGCAGTTCCCAATCGTGATCGCATCTTTCCTTGGAAAAGGTGATGGAGACGGTATCGGAAGTGAGATTTTAAGAGGATTAAACTCGAATAACTGGTGTAATCCAGAGAATATCAAGTATTCATGGGGATTGATTGTATACATTATCTTGACAATTTTATTTGCATATTTTTATACATCAATTACATTTAATCCGTTGGAAATTGCGAATAATATGAAAAAGAGCGGTGGTTTTATTCCAGGTATCAGACCAGGAAAACCAACTGTAGATTACTTAGCAAAGATTTTGAAATATATTATTTTTATAGGTGCTATTGGATTAGTGATTGTACAGGTAATTCCATTCTTCTTTAATGGAGTTTTTGGAGCACATGTTTCGTTTGGTGGAACTTCTATCATCATCATCGTAGGTGTTGTGTTAGAGACGTTAAAACAAATCGAATCACAGATGCTTGTACGTAACTACAAAGGATTTTTGAATAGTGGAAAAGGTTCTGTAAGCAGTAACAGCTTCCTTGGATACTAAAAACATAAGTAGGCAAGTAATTGTTTAGCTATTTAGCTCGTTGAATTTCAGTCTTGGTAGGATAGAAGTTCAGCGAGTTAAAATGCTATATGGATATTTTTATGGAGGAAAGCATATGAAAATTATAATGTTAGGTGCACCTGGTGCGGGAAAAGGGACACAGGCAAAGAAAATTGCTGAAAAGTATTCGATTCCTCATATCTCCACAGGAGATATTTTCAGAGCAAATATTAAAAACGGAACCGAGCTTGGAAAGAAAGCAAAGACATATATGGATCAGGGACTTTTAGTGCCGGATGAACTTGTTGTAGATTTGGTCGTAGACCGCGTAAAGCAGGATGACTGCAGCAATGGTTATGTCTTAGACGGTTTCCCGAGAACAATTCCTCAGGCAGAGGCACTTGACAAAGCTTTGGCAGCGATGGGAGAAGCGATGGACTACGCAATCAATGTGGAAGTTCCAGATGAAAACATTGTCCGCCGTATGTCGGGACGCAGAGCATGTGTGGACTGCGGTGCTACATATCATATTGTATATGCACCTACAAAAGAAGAAAATATATGCGATAACTGTCATGGAGAATTAATCTTAAGAGAAGATGACAAGCCAGAGACAGTACAGAAACGTCTGAATGTATATCATGAGCAGACACAGCCATTGATTGATTATTATACAGAAAAAAATATTTTAGTAGAAGTAGATGGTACTGTAGATATTGATGAGGTATTTGCTGCTATCGTAAACGTGTTAGGAGCGTAAACATTATGCCAGTTACAATAAAATCAGCAAGAGAAATTGAATTGATGAAGGAAGCCGGAAGAATCTTGGAGATCGTTCACGATGAATTGGGGAAAGCATTACATCCGGGAATGACAACACTTGATATAGACCGTTTGGGAGAAGAGATTATACGCAGCTATGGATGCGAGCCTTCTTTTTTGAACTATAACGGATATCCGGCATCCATCTGTGTTTCTGTAAATGATGAAGTTGTTCATGGAATTCCAAGTGCGAAACGAGTCCTGAAGGAAGGCGACATCGTAGGTTTGGATGCAGGCGTTATTTATAAAGGTTACCATTCAGATGCGGCAAGAACCCATGGAATCGGAGAGATCAGCAAAGAGGCAAAGGACTTGATCCAAGTGACAAGAGAATGTTTCTTTGAGGGAATAAAGTTTGCAAAAGAGGGCAACCATTTATTTGAAATTTCTTCCGCAATCGGCAGATATGCAGAGGAACGTGGATACGGCGTAGTTCGTGATCTGTGTGGACACGGCATCGGAACAAAGCTGCATGAGGCTCCGGAAATACCAAATTACGATATGAACCGAAAGGGAATGAAACTTCGAAAAGGAATGACTTTAGCGATAGAACCGATGATCAACATCGGAGGTTGTGCCGTCAACTGGCTGGACGATGACTGGACAGTTGTGACAAGAGACGGTTCGCTGTCAGCACATTATGAAAACACAGTACTGATCACAGAAGACGAACCAATACTTTTGACCTTATCGAAGTAAAAGAGGATGCAGTATGGAAAAATATGAAGTTGGAATGCTTGCAAGATCCAAAGCCGGACATGATAAAGGGCATGTGTATGTGATACATCAGGTGGATGAAACATATGTATATTTAATAGACGGTTCCGGCAGAAAACTTGAGAACCCAAAAAAAAAGAAAAAGAAACATGTACAGCTCATATGTGAAAAGTATGAGCTGTCCGGACAGTACACGCCAGAGAATGTGATGGCGGAGTATCTGGACAGCTTTCTTGCGGAGCTGGATACAAGAAGTGTTGTAGAACGCAATATGCTGCAGAATGCGAAATGTACCTTTGAAGAAGGAAATATTCTTTGCATGCAGTTAATCGACACTGTTATTGCGCAAGGAAAAAAAGATTCTCTGACAGATTATTTAAAAGGTGTGTATGCAGACCGTTTCGGATTGCCCATTGAAATTCGTGTCATGTATAAAGAACCAAAAGAAAGTACTTTGAAATACAATGATATGCGTCTGCAGCAGGAAGTAGACAGTATACTGGATCAGGTTGAGGCTGTACAGAAGCAAAAAGAGGAAAAAAAGCAGGAAAAAGAAGCGAAGTCTGGGGAAAAAGAAACATCTGGAAGCGGACAAGGTGGAAAAAATTCCGGAGACGGAAAAAATTCTGGCAGTCCTGCAAAAGGTGGATTTTCAAAAGGCAGTGGATTCCAGAAGGGTGGATTTCGTGATAAGAAGGTGTTTGTGAAATCTGCGAAGATGGATCTTGATGAGTCAGGTTTGATTTACGGACGTCCATTTGACGATGAGCCGATTGAACTGTCAACCGTGATTGGTGAGATGGGAGAAATTACATTTCGTGGAAAAGTCATTAGCTTTGATACAAGAGAAATCCGCAATGAAAAGACCATTGTCATGTATGCAGTGACAGACTTTACTGATACGATCATGGTCAAGATGTTCGTGCGTAATGATCAACTTGCAGATGTACTGTCTGAAATTAAAATGGGTGCATTCCTGAAAATTAAAGGCGTGACCAATATTGATAAATTTGACGGCGAACTTGTCATTTCTTCTGTGTTTGGAATTAAGAAAATTTCTGATTTTACAGAATCCAGAAAAGACAATGCGGTAGAAAAGAGAGTGGAGCTCCACTGTCATACGAAAATGAGTGACATGGACGGAGTTTCCGAGGTCAAAGATCTTGTAAAGAGAGCACATGACTGGGGGCATAAGGCAATTGCGATTACAGATCATGGTGTGGTACAGGCGTTCCCGGACGCGAATCATTATATTGAGACACTGGATAAAGACGATCCATTTAAAGTTATTTATGGTGTGGAAGGATATCTGGTCGATGATTTGCAGGATGTGGCAGTCAATGAGAAAGGTCAGTCTTTAAAAGGAACCTATGTTGTATTCGATCTGGAGACGACGGGATTTAGTTCGGCAAAAGATAAGATTATCGAAATTGGTGCAGTTAAAGTTGAGAACGGAGAAATTACGGATAAGTATAGTACATTTGTGAATCCGAAGATTCCGATTCCATTTCGAATCACACAGCTTACAAGCATTACTGATGAGATGGTTATGGAATCACCGGAGATTGAGACAATTCTCCCACAGTTTCTAAAGTTCGTAGGAGATGCAGTGCTGGTAGCGCACAATGCCAGTTTTGATGTGAGCTTTATCGAAGAAAATTGCAGGCAGCAGGGCATAGAACCGGATTTTACTTCTGTAGATACGGTGGGACTTGCCCGTGTATTATTACCGACACTTTCAAAATTCAAGCTAAACGTTGTGGCAAAAGCACTGAATATTTCTCAGGAACATCACCATAGAGCAGTGGATGATGCCAGAGTTACCGCAGAGATTTATGTGAAATTTATTCAGATGCTGGAAGAACGTGGAATCGAGACATTGGATCAGATGAATCATTTTGGCGCGCACAACGCGGAAGCAATCCGTAAGATGCCGTCTTACCATGTCATTGTTCTGGCAAAGAATGATATTGGACGCGTGAACCTTTATACATTGATTTCCAAGTCACATCTGGAGTATTTTGGACGTCAGCCGAGAATGCCAAAGAGCGAAGTGTTAAAATACAGAGAGGGTCTGATTATTGGAAGTGCTTGTGAAGCAGGAGAATTGTATCAGGCAATACTGGGAGAAAAATCTGCAGAGCGGATTGCCAGAATTGTTAATTTTTATGATTATCTGGAAATACAGCCACTTGGAAATAACCGGTTCATGATTGATAGTGATCGTGTGGAGAAGGTTCAAAGTGAGGAAGATTTACGTGAGATCAACCGAGAGATTATCCGTCTTGGAGAACGGTTTGATAAGCCGGTCGTGGCGACCTGTGATGTGCACTTTATGGATCCGGAAGATGAAGTGTACCGCCGTATCATTATGGCAGGAAAAGGATTCAAAGATGCAGATCAGCAGGCACCGTTGTATTTGCATACGACAGATGAAATGCTGGAGGAGTTTGAATACCTTGGTTCAGCAAAAGCAAAAGAAATTGTCATTGACAATCCCAATATGATTGCGGATATGGTGGAAAAAATATCACCAGTCCGCCCGGATAAGTGTCCACCGGTCATTCCAGATTCAGATAAAACGCTTCGTGAAATCTGTTATAACAAGGCACATTCTATGTATGGAGATCCGCTTCCGGAGATTGTTACAGAGCGTCTGGAACGTGAGCTTAATTCCATTATTTCCAACGGATTCGCCGTTATGTATATTATCGCACAGAAATTGGTGTGGAAATCTAACGAGGACGGATATCTTGTAGGATCCCGTGGGTCGGTAGGATCTTCTTTTGTTGCGACCATGGCTGGAATTACAGAGGTAAATCCATTAAGCCCACATTACTATTGCCCGAAGTGCCACTACAGTGATTTTGAATCCGAAGAAGTACGGGCTTACGCAGGGGGCTGTGGATGGGATATGCCGGATAAGGAGTGCCCGGTGTGCAAAACCAGGCTTGTAAAAGATGGATTTGATATTCCGTTCGAAACATTCCTTGGATTTAAAGGAAATAAAGAGCCAGATATCGATCTGAACTTCTCAGGAGATTATCAGAGTAATGCCCATAAATATACGGAAATTATTTTCGGAGCCGGACAGACGTTCCGTGCCGGAACGATTGGTACGTTGGCGGATAAGACAGCATTTGGGTATGTAAAGAACTATTTTGAAGAGCGGGGAACAAGAAAGAGAACTTGCGAAATTGACAGGATTGTTCAGGGATGTACCGGTATCCGCAGAAGTACCGGACAGCATCCGGGAGGAATTATTGTACTTCCTCACGGGGAAGATATCAACTCATTCACTCCGGTGCAGCATCCGGCAAATGATATGACGACTGATATTATTACGACACATTTTGACTATCATTCCATCGACCACAACTTGTTAAAATTGGATATTCTGGGTCATGATGATCCAACCATGATCAAGGCACTTGAGGCATATATCAGTTCGCCTGCTATGGAAAATGAGTACAATGAGACGGATCATCCATTTGTAGCAACAGATATCCCTCTGGATGATCAGGGGGTAATGTCTTTATTCCATGATACATCAGCACTTGGAATCACACCAGATGATATCGGGGGATGTCCGGTAGGATGTCTTGGAATTCCGGAGTTCGGAACGGATTTCGTAATCCAGATGGTAGTAGATACAAAACCACAGACACTTTCAGATCTGATCCGTATTTCCGGATTGTCCCATGGAACGGACGTATGGCTGAACAATGCGCAGGATCTGATCAAGAGCGGTAAGGCAACCATTTCTACAGCAATCTGTACGCGAGATGATATCATGATTTATCTGATCAACAAAGGACTGGATAGTGAGGAATCCTTCACGATCATGGAGCGAGTGCGTAAAGGTACCGTTGCAAAAGGAAAATGTAAAGATTGGCCGGAGTATAAAAAAGATATGTTGGAACATGATGTGCCAGAGTGGTACATTGGTTCCTGTGAGAAAATTAAATATATGTTTCCGAAAGCCCATGCGGCAGCCTATGTCATGATGGCATATCGTATCGCCTATTGTAAGGTAAATTATCCGCTGGCATACTATGGAGCATATTTTGGAATCCGTGCAGATGCATTTTCTTATGAAATTATGTGTCAGGGCAAGGAAAAACTGCAATACTATATTGATGATTATACAAGACGGTCTGATTCTCTCAGTAAAAAAGAACAGGATACAATGAAGGACATGCATATTGTTCAGGAAATGTATGCGAGGGGATATGAGTTTCTGCCAATCGACATTTATCGCGCAAAAGCAACAAAATTCAGCATCATAGACGGAAAGCTGATGCCACCGTTTTCCAGCATTGACGGAATGGGAGAGAAGGCTGCAGAAGCGGTGGAGGAAGCGGCAAAAGATGGTCCATATCTGTCCAAAGATGATTTTAGAAACCGTACGAAAGCAAGTAAGACGGTTGTAGATTACATGGCAGATTTAGGACTTTTAGGAGACCTTCCGGAGTCCAATCAGTTGTCATTATTTGATCTTTAACAGACAAAATGGGTAAAAAATGGACAGAAAAAGGTATACTTATAAAAGTATGTTAAAATTAAAATAATGCTTTTCAAACGCCATATTTTGTAGTAATATAATGGGGCGGAACACAATATCTTGTGATTTTGAAGAAACTAAATAGTTTCTTACCGGAGTGAGTGTGAATTGTGGAACACAAGATGTTGTGGTGGATCCGAAAAGCAGAAGAACAAAGATATATAAGAAAGGCGTGAGACATGAAGATGTTAGTGAAGACGAAAGTAATCAAAAGAAATGGAGAGGAAGTCGGCTTTGATCTGGAAAAGATCGAGAATGCAATCCGCGCAGCTAATGAAGAAGTTGATAATATTTACAAACTGAATGAATTCCAGGTCCGGGCAATTGCAGATGATATTGCAGGACAGGTAAAAAAATCAACTCACGCTATACATGTAGAAGACATTCAGGATATGGTAGAGACTGGAATTATGGGAATGCGTGGCTATGAAGTGGCACAGAAGTATGTGCGCTACCGTTATAAACGTGAATTGGCAAGAAAGTCCAATACAACAGATAACGGGATCCTTGCACTGATTGATAACATTAATGAAGAAGTCAATCAGGAAAATTCCAATAAGAACCCGGTGATCAACTCCACGCAGAGAGATTATATGGCAGGAGAAGTAAGTAAAGACCTTTCCAAGCGTGTACTTCTTCCGGAAGAGGTTGTAGAAGCACATGAACAGGGAATCATTCATTTCCATGATTCAGATTATTTTGCACAGAAAGAGCACAACTGTGATCTGATCAATCTGGAAGATATGCTTCAGAACGGAACCGTCATCAGTGAGACAATGATCGAGAAACCACACAGCTTCTTTACGGCTTGTAATGTGACGACTCAGATTGTAGCACAGGTCGCAAGTAATCAATATGGAGGACAGTCTTTTACACTGGCACATCTTGCACCATTTGTGGATATCAGCCGTAAGAAAATCCGTAATATTGTTATCTCTGAACGTAAAGCATGTGGGGAGAGTCTGGATGAGGCAATCATTGACAAACTGACAGATTGCCGTCTGAGAGAAGAGGTAAAAAGCGGAATTCAGACAATCCAGTACCAGCTTATCACACTCATGACATGTAACGGACAGGCACCGTTTGTTACTGTATTCATGTATCTGGATGAGGTGGAAGACGGTCAGACAAGACAGGATCTTGCACTCATCATTGAAGAAGTATTAAAACAGAGAATGCAAGGCGTTAAGAATGAGAAGGGTGTTTGGATTACACCGGCATTCCCGAAACTGATTTATGTCCTGGACGAAGATAATATTACAGAAGATTCTAAGTACTGGTATCTGACAGAGCTTGCAGCAAAATGTACTGCAAAGCGTATGGTTCCGGATTACATTTCTGCAAAGATTATGAAGGAACTGAAAAAAGGTGAAGTTTATCCATGTATGGGATGCAGATCTTTCCTGACAGTAGAGGATTCTCAGATGCTTCCAAACGGAAAGCATAAATTCTACGGGCGTTTCAATCAGGGTGTTGTTACAATTAACCTGGTAGATGTAGCATGTTCCGCAGAAGGAGACATGGACAGATTTTGGCAGATTCTTGATGAGAGACTGGAGTTATGCCACAGAGCACTCCGTTGCCGTCATGAGAGACTTCTTGGAACTATTTCAGATGTGGCACCGATTCTCTGGCAGTACGGTGCATTGGCAAGACTGAAAAAAGGTGAGACCATTGATAAGCTTCTATATGGCGGATATTCAACCATTTCTCTTGGATATGCAGGCCTTTATGAGATGTGCATGCGCATGCTTGGAAAGACGCATACAGATCCGGAAGCTAGACCATTTGCAATGGCAGTTATGCAGAGGTTGAATGACAAATGTGCCCAGTGGAAAGCTGCTGAGAATATCAGCTATTCTGTATATGGTACACCGATGGAGTCTACCACATACAAGTTTGCAAAATGTCTTCAGAAGAGATTCGGAATCATCAAAGGAGTTACAGATAAGAATTATATTACGAACAGTTATCACGTACATGTATCTGAGCCAATCAATGCGTTTGACAAGCTGGAGTTTGAGGCAGAGTTCCAGAAACTGTCACCAGGAGGAGCAATCAGCTATATTGAAGTCCCGGATATGCAGCAGAACATTCCGGCAGTCCTTTCTGTGATGCAGTTCATCTACGAGCATATTATGTATGCAGAATTGAATACAAAGAGTGACTACTGTGAAATCTGTGGTTATGATGGAGAGATTCAGATTAAAGAAGACGAAAGTGGAAAGCTTATCTGGGAGTGCCCGAACTGTGGTAACCGTGATCAGGATAAGATGTCAGTAGCCAGAAGAACATGTGGATATATCGGAACACAGTTCTGGAATCAGGGAAGAACACAGGAGATTAAGGATAGAGTCTTACATCTGTAAAAGCAAATTGCGGAGTTAAAGTATGAAATTTTACGGTTCCCGGATTTTGCATTAAAATTTGCAGATTAGTTGGAAAAAATAAAGGCTGGGAATTTTATATGAATTATGGAGAAATAAAAAAATATGATATAGCAGATGGCCCGGGAGTTCGAGTGACATTGTTTGTCTCAGGATGTCGTCATCACTGTAAAGGTTGTTTTAATGCAGAAACATGGGATTTTCATTATGGGAATCTGTATACTGAGAAGACTGAAAAAGAAATTTTGGATGCATTGAATCATCCATACATTGCAGGACTTACACTTCTTGGCGGAGAACCATTTGAACCGGAGAATCAAAGAGAACTTGTAAAGCTCTTAAAAAAAGTCCGGGACATGTATCCAAAGAAGAATATCTGGAGTTATTCCGGGTATGTATATGACAAAGATCTGATACCAGGTGGAAGAGCCTATACAGAAGTCACGGATGAGATGTTGTCTTATATAGATGTACTGGTAGATGGTCCGTTTGTAGAAGATTTGAAGGATATTACATTACAGTTTCGGGGAAGCAGTAATCAGAGAATTTTAAATCTTCGTGAAATGAAATTATAATACAAGAGCAGATGCGAATTATAGAATATATAGTTTGTGTCTGTTCTTTTTTTTGAGAGAAGCTATGATATCAGATGAAAGATAAGAGGAGGAAATGTATATGTTAAAGAAAAAATTTGACTGGAAGGAATTAGGGATTGATCTTCTGGTGGATCTGGCAGCAGGAATGCTTGGTGCGGTTGGAATTTATAATTTTGCGTTGAATGCGAATTTCCCGGTAGCAGGATTTTCCGGAATTGCAATCATACTGTATCATCTGTTTAAGATTCCAGTTGGTGCAGGAATGATACTTCTGAATATCCCGGTTACCATTTTCTGTTACAAATATCTTGGAAAAACATTTTTCCTAAAGTCAGTAAAGACAACTCTGATCTGGTCTGTACTGACAGACTATGTGGCACCGATGCTTCCAGTGTATAATGGAAACAGGCTTCTTGCTGCACTTTGCATGGGTGTATTATGCGGAATCGGATTTGCGCTGATTTTTATGCGAGGTTCCTCTACCGGAGGACAGGATTTTATCAGTATGTCCATCAAGAAAGCAAAACCACACATGACACTCGGTATGATCACATTCGGTTTGGATATCTGTACGATTATCCTTGGAAGTGCACTGGTATTCAAAGAAGTTGACGGACTGATTTATGGAATTCTTGTGACATATCTTATGGCGACGGTTATGGATCGTATTATGTATGGAATTGATGAAGGTAAGATGACATTGATTGTAACAAAACAAGGAAAAGAGGTGGCAGAACAGATTGATGAATATGCAGGCCGTGGCTCAACGATTCTGGAAGGTGTGGGAAGCTATAGTGGTGAAAAAAAAGACGTGGTCATGTGTGCATGCAATAACAAGCAGATGTATACGATAAAAAGAATGGTAAAAGAGATAGATCCGAAAGCATTTACAATCATTATGGAATCCAATGAAGTTGTCGGAGAAGGATTTAAGCAGGAATAGGAAAGAAATTTTTACTAAAACGGTATAGAGAGAGAACGAGAACAGAATGGAATAAGAAACGGTGACAATCATCAGAAGTGCCAGCAGGCACATTCTGAGATTGTATGCGGTCGCCAAGGTCTAGAGCAAGCTCAGACTTTGGCTCGTCGCTAACGCAAATAAAAGCTCTGGCAGATGTCCAGAGCTTTTTATAATGGGCTATAAAAGAATGAAATTCAAGAATGCCTCGGCATTCTTGCTGCGAGGTGCGCGTCATGCAATAATTAGTACTTTCCTCTAAGCATTTTTATGATACAATAAATATGCTGATGGCAACAGAGAGCTAATATTATTTACCAGTTTCTCAGAAAAATCAGCTATCGAATAATTACGAAATGAGGCTTTTACTATGTCATTTGAAAAAGCAAAAAAATATTTACAAGAAAAAGGTTACGAAGACCATATCATTGAACTGGAAGATTCCAGTGCAACAGTACAGCTTGCGGCAGAGGCACTTGGAGTAGAACCTGGCATGATTGCGAAGACATTATCTTTTCTGGTCAGTGATACACCGATTCTGATCCTAGCAGAGGGTACTGCAAGGGTAGACAATCATAAGTATAAAGATACTTTTCACACAAAGGCAAAGATGATTCCGTTTGATGATGTGGAAGATTTTATCGGACATGCTCCGGGCGGTGTATGCCCATTTGGCATCAAAGAAGGAATCCCTGTTTATCTGGATGAATCTCTGAAAAAATTCGATACTGTCTATCCGGCGGCAGGCAATGATCACAGTGCAGTCAGACTTACGATTGCAGAACTTGAAGCGGTCGCAGGCGCAGAAAAATGGGTTGATGTCTGTAAAGAATAATG
>OLQA01002490.1_pt1 | contig 14380 bp, 19 predicted proteins | sample 1673151 | NCBI WGS metagenome assembly OLQA01 (sample SAMEA3136760, study PRJEB25190) | human gut metagenome | biome: human gut; feature: human-associated habitat; material: faeces | place: Austria | collected 2013 | reverse complement strand
GGATTTTAATTAAAGGAGGAAGGGGATATAATATCCCCCCTTGCATTACCCCCTTTGAGGTACGAGCTCGTACTTAATTTAGTACAGTTAGTAAGAAGAGTATTATAATGTTCACAAAATGTTCACATTATATTAAAAGATTATACACCAATTTTATTTTTAAACTGATATAATGTATATAGAAACAAGGAAATGAGGAAGCCAGTCAAGCAGTTGTAAACTAAGCAGCCTACCAGAGATGACACAGCACCTTGTTTCTAAAACAAGGGTGGAGGATGGGAAGGGTTGGGGGGTTTATTTTGTCATACAGAAAGGAGGTTAGTAATATGACACTACAAGACATATCTGATAGGATTGCACCATGTGAGTACATAAAGCTTATTGACAAAGGAAATAATAAAGCAACTTGGTGTGGACTAGCATGTAATATACCATGCGAATATATGAATAAATCAGTAACTAATATTTATAGTAAGGTGTATTATGATGATAGTGGACTTATTATAATTATCGAATAATGGAAAGAGGGATACAATGCATGCTCAATATTTAGAAGTAGTTAAAACACTAATACAAACATCGCCAGAGTTTAATAATTGCAGAGTTGAAACGTATATTGAACCTTCAATATCGTCAGCAATCTTCTATATATACGCTGATGGATATAAGCACATATTTAAAGCACCTTTTGGATTACTTGAGTCCAATCTCACGGCTACAGCTTTAGTAGAAATCATAATAAATGAAGTAAAAGAATGGAGGGATAAGTTAAATGCAGATTAAAGAATTGCTTGCAGTCCTTAACAATAATACATATATAAATATTGTATCAGAAAAAGGGCGCTGGCTATATGAAGGCAAAGTTATTTTTATTACACCTGATTTACTTGAAAGAAAAGTTAAATTATTGGATGTTAAGCGAGCATTTATAAATGAATTATTTGTTACATTGGAGGATTAATAATGGACATATATGATGTATTAGTTATAGTGACATTCATTATAGGTACGATAATAATGATTAGTCAATATATTGACAGTGAAGTGCCAAAGGTGTGTGATGTATTACAATTAATGAATATATTACCTTGCTATGAAATAAAAGCATATAAAAATGGAAAGCGCATAAAAACTAGTGAATTGATACAACATGTCAATAGCCCTGTTAAAGTACACGAAATGAAAGACGGTATTCTTTACATAGAAATTTATTAGTTTTTGAAAAAAGTACTTGACATTTTTCTGTTAATGTGATAATATAATACTTGTAAGGGATTTACAACTTAACAAAGGACAAGAGAAGAAAAGGAGGATATCAATATGGTACTTTATAATCTATATTTAATTCTAATTCATGAGCGAATTAAGGTTTATGATAATCTTATACAGTGTACTGTATATGAGGGTTCATCAGAGAATATACCATCAGAGTTAATGAGTGAATTAGTACACGATATGACTATGGTATATGAAAAAGATATTAATAAAGCATATTTTTTAATACATATTAACTAGCAGTAACCAAGCTGACGGGTGGTGCAATTCCACCCACTAGTCCTCGCACCAATGGTGCATGTTACAACAAGTTACAAAGCAAACTCATTACAAAAAACAAGGAGGATATTAAAAATGAGAAAACCAAGCATAACAAGGACAATCAGCACACTAAACATTACAGTATTAGGCATGGATACAGTTTCGTGCGAGCCTATGACCACGACTTACCCAATTTATGAAAGTGAAGCGCCGAAAGATGAAGATAAGTTGTTTAATTACATCCGTAAAATGTATGAAACAGATACCTTTAAAATCTCAGCAATCACGGACAAGAAATCAGTTACAAAGACATATACCATGCCTCTTAACAAGTTCATTGAAGAAGCAGAGGAAGTAAAAACAGACGAAGTAGACAAAGTAGACACAGAACAGTAAAATAGGAGGTCAATATCATGTTATCAAAGAAAGAATTATTTAATGCAAAGGCGTCATCACAGAAAATTGCGGAGGGGTTAAAGATTGACGTTGTCAATGTCGGATCATATGATGATACTGACAAGGATGGCAATCCCGTAAAAGTATCAGTGCTTGTTGATAAAGACGGAACAGTTTTTACAAGCATTTCTAAGACTGTTAATGAATCGTTAGATATGCTTGATGACATCATAGCAGATGATGGACATGCACTTATACAGGTATGTGCGAATACATCCAATAGTGGCAGAAATTTTTACCAATTAATGCTACTTTAATTATTTAGAGTATTTATTAATAAGGGGGGGTTTTACCCCCCTTACTTATAACCATAGGAGGGATAAAGTGTATGGGTAAGACAACTAAGAAGTCACAGCTCTTAAAGGAATATAATAAAGAGCGAAATCGAATTAAACGATTTATTAGAAACGCTGAAAAAAGAGGTTATGTGTTTGAACCCAACCTTATACCACCAAAACCAAAAACTATCACGAGTGGTTCAATAAGAAGGCTGTCAAAGATCAGACCTGCACAGCTTTATAACAAGGCTTATGCCATCAGTGCAGTAACAGGTCAGCCAATAACAGTTGAGGAGAGAAAAAGAGAAATAAGAGAAGCAGCTGCTAGGAAAGCATGGGAAACTAGGAGAAGAAAAAAAGATCAGGCGGACTATAATCGAATTAAGTCTGACAAAGAATGGCAACAGACGTTTCATGCTTCAAAATTAGTATGGGATAAAGTACAGTCCATGATAGCAAACGTGGGTGTTCAACAATCACAGTCAGCAGACTTGTTAAACGACCTTTTAAACTCACAAATTGAAAAGTATGGCACAGACATTGTTCTGTATTCCATAGCACAGGCAAGTGAGGATTTTTTATCAACTTGTGAAGTTATAATTAAATATCATCCGAGTAGTGCTGTATCAAGGACAGCCGTACAGCATTTATACACGTTAATAAGTGGCAGTATACCAAGTGATGCAGAACAGGCAGAAATCGATAAAGCATTAGCCAACGATGAAACGTGGGAAGAAATATGAAAAAGCAAATTAAATATATGGTAGGTGATTTTGAGACTACCGTATATGACGGTCAGACATTTACGGAAGTGTGGGCTTCCGCAGTTGTCGAGCTAGGCACAGAGGATGTTAAAATTCATCATTCAATTAGAGAGACATATAATTATCTATATAACTTAAGGCAGAATATTTGCATATATTATCATAACTTAAAGTTTGACGGTTCGTTTTGGCTATCATTCTTACTAACAGATTTGAAATATGAACAAAAACTTTATGTAAATCCTAATAATGATAGTGATGTACACTTTTTAAAAGAAAAAGATTTAACACCTAAATCCTTTGTGTATTCAATTTCAGACATGGGACAGTGGTATAGTATACTTATCAAGACACCATACGCATTGATTGAGATTAGAGATAGCCTGAAGCTTTTGCCGTTTTCAGTTGAACAAATTGGGAAAAGTTTTGAAACAAAGCATCGTAAATTAAATATGGAGTATAAAGGTCATAGATACGCAGGTTGTCCGATTACAGATAACGAAAAACGTTATCTTGCTAATGATGTTCTCGTAGTTAAAGAAGCATTAGAAATTATGCAATCTGAGGGGCACTTAAAACTTACTATCGGCTCGTGTTGTCTCTCTGAATTTAAAGCTACAGTTGACAAAGAAGACTATCAGGCATTTTTCCCCGATTTAACACAGTTTAAATTAAACCCACATGAATATAAATACTCAAACGCTGACGAGTATATAAGACACTCATATAGGGGAGGCTGGTGTTATCTAAAGAAAGGATGTGAAAACAGAATTTACAGAGAGGGTATCACAGCAGATGTTAATAGCCTGTACCCATCTATGATGCATTCAGAAAGTGGAAATTATTACCCATATGGTCGCCCAGTTTTTTTCAAAGGTAAAATTCCAGAAAAATGTCTTACAGACCAATATTATTATTTTGTTCGTATTCGCACACGTTTTTACCTGAAAGAAAATAAATTACCATTTATACAGATTAAAGGCAGCCTTTTCTATAAGGCTACTGAAATGCTTGAAACATCTGATATAGTTGATAAAGATACAGGAGATGTATGCACATGGTACAAAGATTTTGACGGAAATATTAAAAAAGCTACTGTTGAAATGGTACTTACTCAAACTGATTTTAAACTGTTACAAGAGCATTATAATCTTGTAGATTTTGAGTTATTGGATGGATGTTATTTTAGAACTATAACAGGAATTTTTGACGAGTATATTAACAAGTATAGGAAAATTAAACAAAATAGTACAGGGGCAAGGCGAACACTGGCAAAACTCTTTTTAAATAACTTATATGGAAAACTTAGCAGTTCGGATATATCCTCTTTTAAAGTAGCAAGAGAGAAGGACGATGGCTCACTAGGTTTTACAACATATGAAGAACACGAAAAGAAAGTTATGTATATACCTATAGGGTCAGCAATAACAAGTTATGCCAGAAATTTTACTATTCGGGCCGCACAGCAAAACTACAAATATTTTGTATACGCTGACACGGATAGCATACATTGTTGTACTACAAAGAAAAATATTAAAGGAATTAAAATACACCCATCTAATTTTTGTTGTTGGAAATTAGAGAGCTTTTGGAATGAGGCTATTTTTGTTCGTCAAAAAACTTATATTGAACATGTTACGCATGAAGATGAAGAACCAATTAAAGAGCCATACTATAACGTAAAATGTGCAGGTATGTCTGACAGGTGTAAAAATTTATTTCTTATGTCAATGGAAGGTGTGACGGATGAAGAGCTTCAAAAGTACCCACCACTACAGCAGGAATTTTTGAAAACAAAGAGAACGCTTGCCGATTTTAAACAGGGGTTGGAAGTATATGGAAAACTCCGGCCAGTGAGAATAAGGGGCGGAATAGTATTACAAGAGACAACATATAAAATGAGATAAAAGGTTTCACGTGAAACATAACAAAAGAGGCAGAATAAATTCCGCCTCTTTAATATATCTATAACGTTAATTCTTAATGCATGGGCAGGCATACACCCAATTACACAAGTGTGTCTTATATTTCAAAGAGCCTTCCACACCAGTGTTACAAAAATAACTAACGCAGATACCATTAATAATACGCTAACGCTTTAAGTATACACTCTTTACAATCAAGTGAATAAAATCTAAAACAACCTCTATCAAAGAAGTACCTCATATAGTCAATCAGCCACCCGTTATTTTTGAGCATTACATAATTAATATTGTGGTCGTCTGTTGTTACGGAAATCCGTTGTTTAAAATCGGGGTCAACCTTCTTGTCACAATAAACAATGCTATCCTCTTCAAAGATTTTAACGGCATATTCTTCACTCTTATATTTAAGCGTGCATAAATACCGGCTCTGACCCCTCATTTTTTCAATGAAAGCGTTATTATCGTTGAGGTAGACATTCTGTGACGCATAGGCTGTATAATTAGATTTGTTAAAAGCTCTATTGAATAGTGAACTTTCCTGTAACTTAGAAGCACTTTCATTATACCCTTGTTCAAGAACAAAACCATCCCCTCGTAAAAACTTCACATCAGAAGTGAGTCTGTCAGTAATATCTAATGCTGTGTAATAAGGATTTAATAGCGACACAGCGTTTGAAATCATTATTACTGGAACATATCTGACTTGGCTATTATTACCCCTTGCTATTGAAGTATGTATGCTTATAAATTTATTGACCTCGTCAGCACAATAATGATTAGTCTCAGATTGAAATTCATCAAGAAGTATTCTTGATACATCACTCAGATAATGAGAATATTTTTTTACTTTATCCGCACAATTTAGTGCGACAGCATAGCCGCAGGATTTTCCATCGTCCTCTTCATCGTATGCACTGCACAGGAATAACTCATACATTTTACTATTACCAATTTGTACAGCCTTCATTGTGTATGCTGAGAAAAAAAGATTGTGTATATCCTTAAAGAATTTGTCAGCGGAGTCCTTTAACTCGTCCTGAAATCTGTACAATAAGCAAAATTTTTCATTATACTTTAAAAAACGATTAATCAGGTATCTATTAAAATATGTTGTTTTTCCTGCACTTCTATTTGATGTTGATATATAAATTTCGGGTACATTTCCATTAATATCTTTCATGCTTAATAGCTTAGTGCCATCATAGTATTTTATTTCTTTCATTTATCCACTTCCTTTATTCCATTATATCAAATTATCAACAATTTGTCAAATTAATGTTGATAATTTGTTGATAATATGTTATAATAAGAAAAAAGAGAGGAGGTCATCGTTATGGTTAACGACTTATCAACATTAATTTCCACGCTTGGGTTTCCCATAGGAATGTGTTTAATTATGTGCTATTACATTAACAAAATTAATGATGCACATAAGGAAGAGACAGACAAGTTCTCAGAAGCACTCAACAATAATACACTCGTGCTTCAAAAACTTTGTGATAAGCTTGACAGTGAGGTGAATGCAGGTGACAAGTAGTGATATTGTAACAATAGCAAGAACATACCTTGGAAAACCTTATGTGTGGGGTGGAGAGTCTGAGTCTGAGGGTGGATATGACTGTAGTGGTTTTGTATATTCTGTACTTAATAAGTGTGGCATGAAAGTACCAAGAACTACAGCACAAGGCTACTCAGCATTAGGCAAAAAAGTAACAAATATTCAAAGTGCTGATTTACTTTATTTCGGCAGATCAGCCAAGAGAATTACCCACATAGCAATTGCTATTAATGGTGCACAGATGATTGAATCGATAGGAAATAGTAAAAACACAAAAACAAACAAGGGTAAGGGTGTTTCAATTACTAATATTTCGCACCGAAACGATTTAGTGCTTGTGAAAAGAATTGTTGATTTTAAAAAGGAGAAATTAGCAAATATGTCTTTATTGAAAAAAGGTACTAAAAATAACGATGTTACTGTATTTGAAATACTAATGTCAAAGTTAGGATATTATACAGGCTCAATTGATACTCAGTACGGTAAAGGTTGCGTATCCGCATGTATTAATTTTCAGAAAGACCATAATCTTTTACAGGATGGTGAGTGTGGCAACAATACATGGAAAGCACTTCTTACTGAGGTAATTTAATGGCATGGGTAGTTATTGAGGGTACTAGGAAGTATCTGACACAGGCGCAGATGGAAAATAACGCTGTAGAGTTTAACGCTTATTTTACTGGAAAATACACACTTGAAAGTATATGCGGTATGCTCGGAAATGTTCAGAGAGAAAGCACCTTAAACCCTGCGCTAAAAGAAACAGTAAGTGTATCTAGTGGGTGGGGGCTGATTCAGTGGACGCCATCCTCAAACCTCACTGACTATGCAGGCGCTCAGGGTAGGGATTGGAAAGACGGCAATTTACAATGTCAGCTTATTAATGCCGAAGTACTTGAAGGCTATGGCGGTCAGTGGATACCAACTAAACGGTATCCGTACACAGGACTACAATTTTCACAACTCACGGACGTTGAGGAAGCAGTCAGAGCTTACTGTTTTGAGAGAGAGCGTGCAGGTGTTGTAGCACTTGATGAAAGAATACAAAATGGAAAGAAATGGTACGAGTATCTGAGCGGTGCACCAGCGCCCCCAACACCACCAACACCACCCACACCCTCAACAAGAAAGCATATTCCTATTTATATGATGTTGCGCAGACGATTATAAGAAAGGAGAATGATAATGGCTAAATTATCAAAAGATGAATTAATCGAAAAAGTAAAAACATATGTCGGAGACAGAACGGATGACGAGACAATTGAGATTATTGAGGATATCTCCGACTCAATCGACTTGTCCGATGCTGACGAGTGGAAACAGAAATACGAGGAAAATGACAAAATGTGGAGAGACAAATATATTTCACGTTTTCTTGAAAAAAAGGAAGATGATCCAGACACACCGACAGAACACGAGGAGGAAGAGAAAGAGTACAACTCTTTCGAGGATTTATTTGAAGAGGAGGAAGATTAATGGCTAGAATAATTGCTAAAACGAAACTTGATGCACGTTCAATTGATATTCTTAATGTTATCAGAAATAATGCATCATATGCTTATCAAAAAGATATTCCAAAAATAGAGAAGGAGCAGGACATTCCGAAGGTTGGAGAAATCCTTTTTGGAAATCCGACACATTCCAACGAATTTATCAACGCTTTAATTAATAGAATTGCGTTGGTGCGTATGCAGAGTGCAACTTTTAACAACCCTTATAAGCACCTCAAGAAGGGCTATCTCGAATTCGGTGAAACTGTAGAGGATATTTTTGTTGGTATTATCAATGCTGTAAAATATGATGCCGATAAGGGTGCCAGCAGGGAGTTTAAACGTTCTCTTCCTAATGTTCAGTCAGTCTTTCACACGACTAACTGGAGGGTAATGTATCCAATCACTATAGAGAAACAGGCTTTAAAACGAGCGTTTACATCTGCTGACGGCGTAACTAATCTTATTACATCAATTATTGATCAGGTTTATCAGTCAGCTGAATATGACGAATACTTACTTTTCAAGTATCTGCTCATTAAAGCAATTTCTCACGGTAAAGTATATTCACAGCCGATTGATACTGCTAACATGGATGATGTGGCTGTAGCTTTTAGAGGGAAATCAAATTTACTTCCTATTGATATGACAGGCAGATTTAACGAGTCTCATGTACAGAACAACACACCTATTGATAAACAGTGTGTTTTTATGGACGCTGATTTTAATGCTAAATTTGACGTTAAAGTACTTGCCAGCGCTTTTAATATGGATAAAGCAACATTCATAGGAAAACTTCATTTAATTGATGATTTTGCGTCATTCGATAATGAAAGATTTGAAGCCATCAGAGAAGAGTCTACAGGTCTTGAAGAAGTGACAGCAGAAGAGCTTGCACTTATGAAACACGTTAAGGGAGTTTTAGTTGATGAGGATTGGTTTCAGGTTTATGATAACTTATTTGAATTTGACGAAACACGTGTAGGCAGTGGCTTATATTGGAATTATTGGCTACATTGCTGGAAAACTATTTCTTACTCGCCTTTTGCTAATGCAATCGTTTTTGTTGACAGTGATGCTACAATTGACCTGCCCCCAAAAATTACTGTTGAAATCACAGGAAAAGATGTATCTAAGGTTGGTACTATCTTTACACTTAATGTGCAGGATGACACAGCTGCACTTGCGCCTAATTCACTTAATTTTGTACAGACCAAAGCTCTTACAACAGACGGTATTGCCGTACAGAAATATGGTGCTATTGTAATTCCGTCAACAAAAGCTGCGTCAGAAATCACGCTTGAAGCTGATTTAGAGGGAACAACCTACACAGGAGCTACAACAATCACTGCAGCCAACGGTGTAGGAGAAACAGTCGTATTAAATAAAAAGGATGATAACAATGTACCTAGTACCCGATAGTCAGGTGTACATGCTGAGTGGAGTACCACTTTCCACTCAGCAGAAACATACAATTTATTTTTCAGATAAGAAAACACAGGAAAATTATTTTATTAGTAAAGCCAAAAAACATTTTGCTAAGGTAACTTACAACAGAGTTAATAAGGGTAAATGTCGTTTACAGGCTACAGCAGATAGCTTATATGACTGTAATTATATGATGTTTCAAAACTCAGCGTTTAGCACTCGTTGGTTTTACGCTTTTGTGACAGAAATTGAGTATATCAACAATGTAACTGCGGAGATAACCTTTCAAATTGATGTTTTGCAGACTTACTGGTTTGACATCGAAAGAAAAGAATGCTTTGTTGAAAGAGAACATTCAGTTAGTGATAAAATTGGTGAGCATATCTTACCCGAAAATGTCGAGTGTGGCGAGTATGTTTACAACGGTGACGCTCAGTCAATCGGACAAGGCTCTTTAAGTACTTGTACCATGGTACTACTTGCCACAACAGGGGGCTATCTATACGATGGTGTTTATAGTGGCTATCAAATAAAAGCCTTTGCTAACACAGAAACGGGTAGTAAGAATCTCACTAATTTTTTAAATCAGTACTTAACTACTCCCGAAAATATATTAGCTCTTTACACATGTCCTACAGATATACTACCTGTTAGTGTTACGGACGCAGGAGTTAATATTACATTTACAGGGAACACCAACCCAATAAATGTTACTGGTGTACCAATTAGTAATACTGACACAATAAATGGCTACAGACCGCGAAACAAGAAACTATATACTTATCCATTCAATTTTAATGAGGTAAGAAATAACTGTGGACAGACATTAATTCAACGCTATGAATTCTCAGAAAATCTTACACCATATTATAACATAGTTGGTAACATGACAATGCCAGTACAGGAAGTGCTAAGACTTGACCGATACAAGTCCACAAAAACCAAAGGCACAGGCAGAATAGATATGACAGAAACAATCACACTTGACAGCTTCCCTTTATGTTCGTGGAATGTAGACGCATTTAACGCGTGGGTTGCTCAAAATGCTGTACCAATTACAATCAACGCTATTCCGTCCGCCGTTCAGACTGCTACGGGAATGATTACTGGACAGTCAGGTAACTCAGCACTGGGTAGTGTGCAAAATATATTAACAAGTGCTTATACAGCGAGTATCTCCGCTAATGATGTAAAGGGTAATTATGCAACTAATAATGCACTATTCGGTAAAGGACAAGTGTGTTTTGAAGCTCAACGAAAGTCTATCACTGCTGAGTATGCAAAGGCGATAGATAAGTATTTTGATGTGTTTGGCTATGCCTGTCATACAACTAAAATACCTAATGTGTCGAGCAGACCACATTGGAATTATACAAAAACTGTTGATTGTACAATAGTAGGGGGAGCACCTAGCGATGATATAGCCTTGATTGAAAGTTATTTTAACAGAGGAATAACGTTTTGGAAACATCCTGATGAGGTAGGAAATTACTCATTAAATAATTCGGTTTAGGAGGGAGGATAAAATTGAGTAAAGCGAGAAAGGCAAAACGAAATAAAGAGCGGACTTCTTTTAGTGACAGCGTGTTTTATCAACTTTACACCTTTGACCAATATTTAGACTTATTTACAGAAATAGCAATTAGCTCGTTTGAATGGGTTGGACTTCCTAGTACTGTAGACGCAAGATTTATTGAGGTTGGACTTTACGAAGATAAAGCTATGCTATATTTTAATGATGACGTTATGGGAAATCTGTGTTTAAGATGTATACTGGGTGGTCAGCTTGATGTTTACAATATACCACTAGATAGGAGAGCGTTCGCTTCCAATGGCTATCAGCGTGTATGCGGAAGAAGTGACAGTGTTATTATATGGGATAATATGACACACTGGTGTTGTAAAGATAAAATGCAAATATACGCTAAGAGACTGGCCGAACTTGACGCAAGTATTGATATTAACTGCAAAGCTCAAAGAACACCGATTTTGATTAAGGGCAGTGAACAACAACAATTAGCTCTACAAAATGCATATATGGAGTATGATGGCAACCAACCCGTTATTTTTGCCAGTAACGATTTTATGGAAGGCGATGGAAGCTCTTTTGGTGTATTCACAACAGGCGCGCCCTATGTCGCTGATAAACTATATGAGTTAAAGGTTAATCTATGGAATGAAGCGCTAACTTATCTGGGCGTAACAAACATTAGTATTCAGAAAAAAGAACGAATGATTAAGGACGAAGTGCAAAGGCTTCAGGGTGGTGTAATGGCTAACAGATATTCTAGAGAATTTGCAAGGCAACAGGCTTGTGAGCAGATTAACAGAATGTTCGGTACTCAGATAAGCTGTCATTTCCGTGATGTATTCAATCAGAATGATGACAGGAAGGAGGATGACGATGAGTAAATTTACAACACAAGTTAGATTTATTTGTGAAACAACTGCAAATTTAACAGAGTCGACAGGGTTTAACAACATTGAAGATGTACTGAATAAGTCTTGGAACAAAATTTTTAGCGACTTCCCTATTTTTGATGAACAATACCGCGCTGAGCTTTGTAAAAAGATTTTAAGACATTACTACACAAGAGAGATATGTTGCGAAACTGTAGGAAGATGGAAGTTGTTTCTTAGTGATAAGATGAATAACATAATGCCTTATTATAACCAACTTTATCAGAGCGAATTAATAAGGATTGAGCCATTAGTAAGTGTAAACAAAAGTGTATCACATGAGGGTAAGGGAAGCGAATCCAAAACCACTAATAGAAATAGCACTAACAATAGTCAATCGAGAACCGACGGAAACACTAACACTTGGAGCTATTATAGTGATACTCCACAGGGCGGTGTTGACGGTCTTGACAGTAATGACTATTTAACTAATGCCACACATAATGTGGGTACGGATGGTACGAGTAGTACGCTAAGCGGAACAACTAGCGATAATGAGACAGGAACAGGAAACAAAACCGACAGCTATGTTGATAAAGTTGCAGGGTATGAAGGTAACCAGTCAGAAATGTTACTAAAGTTTAGGGAAACATTTTTAAATATTGATATGATGATTATTAATGAGCTTAAAGATTTATTCTTTACTATTTATTAAGGAGGTTTAATTTTATGAATACAAAAACTTTAAATCCTAATCCACCAGCTGATTTTAATCCTGATGTTACGATACCAAGCACACTACAGCCTTTTCGTTTTTGGTGTCAGAAAGTGTTACCATTGGTATATGATGACAGTTTAAGTTATTATGAACTGTTGTGTAAAGTTATTACTTATTTGAATGACATGGGTGCTGACATTAACACTCTTGCAGGTGATGTTGATAACATCAATAAGGCGTATCTGGAATTACAGCAGTATGTTAATAATTATTTTCAATCCCTTGATGTTCAGGAAGAAATAAATAACAAGTTAGATGAATTAGTAAGTAGTGGTAGATTAGATATGATGTTGAGTACTTTTATACCATATATAACATTGGAAATGTTTGGGGGTGTAGGTGACGGTGTAACTGATGATACATTAGCCCTTAATAAAGCAATTGAAAATAGCTATACAACAGGTAGAAGTATCATCATAACGGAAAAAAATTTTTTAATATCAAAAACCATTGAGATATTAAAAAGTGTTACAATAATATCTATTAGCAATAAAACGCAATCTGAAACTGATGTTAATTATAATATTATATTCACTGGCGATGGCTATTTATTTAATATCCATAATGGTGTTCCATTCAATATTTTTAGTAATCTTTACATTAAAGGTAATGGCAAAAATAAATGTTTTTATGTGAATTCACACAGAAACAACTTTAATAATCTGTACCTCAATAATTTTAGTACATGTTTTTTAGTTACTCAAAAAGGTGATGTTAAAACATTTGAAAACAAAATAGATAACAATATTTTTGAAAACAATACTAATGTTTTAGAGTCCACTTATGCAACAGGAAGTGCAACCGATGGTTTTTTTACAAATAATATCATAATAAACGGTAATTACTCCCTATCGTGCAATGTACTTTCGCAGTGGCTTATTAAAGGCAATCATGATTATTCAAAAAACGGAATTAGTATTTTACAGGGTGTGAACCTAAATATAGAAAATAATTATTTTGATAATACTAATAAGACATCAATTTATGTATTAGCGAATGGTATATTGAATATAACCGGAAACCAATTTTTATGTGCTGGTACAGGTAATTGTTATAAAATAAGAATAACGTCACAAGCAGGGTATGATTATTCAAGCGCGAGTGTTTCTTCTAATACTATGACTAAAACCGGTGACATAACAGGAACATGGTGGCTGTTAAATAGCTCTCTACCTTTTAGTTTTAGTGGTAATGTAAGTTTTCAGCAACCAAATTTGCTCCATCCTGATTCTTACTCACATATTGAAGTGCCTTATAATTCAATTAATACTATGAATATATTATCATCTACGCATAATATTAGTGCTTGCAAAGTATTTAATATCATGGATAAAATTAAAATGCTCGTTATTAATGTAACACTATCAAGTGATGTTGATGCCTATAGTGAAATTGTAAAAATTAAAGGTCTTTTAAGGGTAGGTTTTAACCAATATTGTACTTGTCTCAAGCCTTTAAACTGTCATTTATTGTTAATGAATGATAGTACAGTTATAGTCTGTGACCAAAACCTTAAAACTAATGACAATATTGTAGGCTACTTTTTCATAATAGGTTAATGCAAGGGGGGATATTATATCCCCCTCACTCCTTTAATTAAAATCCTGTTTATTCCTTATAAAAACAAGAGTTAGTTGTAACTAACAAAAGTTAGTTGTAACTAACCGTACTGGGTGAATGGGTTAGTTATAACTAACCCTACTGGGTGAATGGTTAGTTGTAACTAACAAAAGTTAGTTGTAACTAACCCTACTGGGTGAATGGGTT
>OLQA01002482.1_pt1 | contig 14419 bp, 13 predicted proteins | sample 1673151 | NCBI WGS metagenome assembly OLQA01 (sample SAMEA3136760, study PRJEB25190) | human gut metagenome | biome: human gut; feature: human-associated habitat; material: faeces | place: Austria | collected 2013 | reverse complement strand
CCGGCACATGTGTGTGCCGGGGCGCTTTGTTTTGAAAGGGATCAGATCTGCGTGACTTCGCCGCCGTGCCGCGCGCGCATCCACGCTTCCAGTTCTTCGGCGGGCATAGGGCGCGCATAAACGTAACCCTGCACCAGGTCGCAGCCTATGCTGCGCAGAAAATCCACCTGTTCCGGCGCTTCAATGCCCTCGGCCACCGTCTCAATGCCCAGCTTGCGGGCAAGCTCCACGATGGATTCCACCACGTCGTGGGCGCGCTGGGAATCGTCCAGGAAAAAGCTGCGGTCCAACTTCACGGAATCCACCATGAAGGACTTGAGCAGCCCCAGCGACGAGAACCCGGCGCCGAAATCGTCCAGCGAGCAAAGGAAGCCAAGCTCATGCATGCGCCGGATGGCCTCTTTTACGTTCAGGATATCGCCGACAGTGAAAAAGATAGATTCCGTCAGCTCCAGCTCGATCAGGCCGCCGGGGATCTGGTACTGGTCCCGGATATCCGCAAACCGCTGCAGAAAATCCGTTGTCTGGAAATGCCGGCGCGAGAGGTTCACCGCGACGGGAAACACCGGCGCGCCTTGCGCCAGGCGGCCCGCAAGCATGGCGCAGACCTCCTCGAACACATACAGATCCAGCCGGCAAATGTCGCCGCTGCGCTCGAACACAGGGATAAAATCCGAAGGGTAGATAAACCCCTTCTGCGGATGCTGCCAGCGCACCAGTGCTTCGGCGCTGGCTACCTGCCCGTCCCGCAGACGGACCTTCGGCTGGTAATACACCTTGAAGTCCCGGTTTGCCAGCGAGCTGTCCAGCAGGTTGACAAGCTCCTTTTCAAGATGCATCCGCGCGGTGATGCCCGCGTCGTAGAACGCGCAGCGCCCGTTCTCCGCGGGCTTGCTTTTGCGGGCGGCGTCCGCGCGATCCTGCATTACAGTGATATCGAGCCCTGGCTCCTGTACAAGGTAGGCGCCCGCCAGCAGCGTCAGATAATAGGGCGTCTCCCGCTGGGCGTTGAAAGCGTTGACGTCGGCGCGTATTTCCTCCAGCCGGGCAATGACGGCGTCCTCCCGGTGCTCGTGCAGGCACAGGAAAAAGTGTCCGGCCTCACCGCGCGCGGCGGCCTCGTCCGGCCGGATATGGCGTCCCAGCACCTGCATCACATGGCGCAGCGTATCGTTGCCCTCTTTGGGGCCGAAAATCTCATTGATGAGGCGGTAGTCCATCAGGTTCAGCGAAACAACGGTGAAGGCGCCAGGCTTTGCGCCATCCAGAACACGGCGGCAGGAATACTGAAAGCGCGCGTTGTTCATGCCGCCCGTCACCGGGTCCACAAAGGCGATGTGCTCCAGCTGGCGGCGGTGGCTGTAATAGATGCCGCACATAACGGCCAGGATCAGCGAAAACAGTACGATGACCGCGGTACTGAGCCGGAAGGTATGCTGGATGTATGCATCGGTATCATGGGAGATGATGTCGGCGGGCAGGATTGTGAGAAGCACCCAGTCAAACGTTTCCAATGGATCGTAGGACATGATCACGTCCACGCCGTCCGGGGTGGTAAATACGATTACTCCGCTCACATTTGCCTGCATATTGGCCTGCATCTCTCTTACGGCAGAGGCCAGCTCCGGATCCTTGTTTGCGACAAACAGGTCGTCCAGGGCGAAGAAAAAGTCCAGGTTTGTGGGAGAGATGACTACGTTGCTGTCGCGGTCAATAATGCAGGAAACGCTGTTGCCGTCAAAGCCGTCGGTCGCGATCAGTGCCTGCATGTTGGCTTTGTCGCGCTCTCCGGCCAAAACGCCGAAAATGCTTCCCTCGTAGACGATGGGAACGGTATAAAGGATGCGCTGGTTTTCCAGAAAGGAAACGCCGCGTTCCCCTGCCGCGGAAGCCTCGAAGCCCGGCAGGCCGCTGAAATTATGCGTGGAAGCATCGGTGCAGATGCCCTCCCCCTCTACATCGCACAAAACAAGCTGCGTAAAACCAAGCATCTGTGCTCTCTGCTTTAAAAAATCCATGCGATGCTCAGCTCCGTCTATCCGCACAAGGCTGTCCTTTAACATTTCCAGCGTCTGCATCACATTGGCAAGCTGTGCGTCGATATTCTGAGCCATCTGGAAAGTCACATCGCTCACATAGGCCTTTGTTCTACGGTCCACGGCAGTCTGCAGGCCGTTGGCGTTTACCACAGAGAAGATGCACACGGCGGCGATGAGCACCGCCAGGAATACGATCAGCAGGCCATAAAGCGAACGGCGGAGCCAATTACGGGAATTGTGCCGGACAGGCATGCTCTGACGCCCCATAATCGTGAAACCTCCTTTGGCCGCACGGCCTGAAATATAGAGCAGCGGCGCAGCGCCGAATATACTATAACTGTATAATATTTCAGTCAAAAAGACAAGCAATTGGCAGCTTTTTTATATAGAAAAAGTAAAAAGCAGCACCAGCGCAGAAATAAACTGCACTGGCGCTGCAAAAATAAACAGCCGGACTCAGACGCCGGAATAGGCGGAGAAACCGCCGTCGATGGGGATGACGACGCCCGTGATGAAGGAGGCTGCCTTGTTGTTCAAAAGGAACAGCAGCGCGCCGTCCAGCTCCTCGCTTTCACCGAAGCGGCCCATCGGGGTGGCGGCAAGGATCTTGCCGGTGCGCGCCGTGGGCGTGCCGTCCGCGTTCCACAGCAGAGCGGCGTTCTGCTTGGTGGAGAAGAAGCCCGGAGCGATGGCGTTGCAGCGGATGCCCACTTTGGAGAAGTGAACGGCCAGCCACTGGGTGAAGTTGGAAATGGCGGCCTTCGCACCGGAGTACGCCGGGATCTTCGTGAGCGGAGTGTAGGCGTTCATGCTGCTGATGTTGATGATGTTGCAGCCCTCGCGGCCCACCATCTGGCGCGCGAACGCCTGCGTCGGGATCAGCGTACCCAGGAAGTTGAGGTTGAACACGAACTCCACGCCGGAAGCGTCCAGGTCAAAGAAGCTTTTGGTGTCGGCGTCGATGTCGCCTTCTTCAAAATATTCCTTATCGGTGGTGGCTCGCGGATTATTGCCGCCCGCGCCGTTCACCAGAATATCGCATTTGCCAAAGTCCTTTTCCACGGCGTCCGCCACTTCATAGCAGACGGCCTTGTCCAGCACGTTGCACTTGTAAGCCTTGGCAACGCCGCCCTCGGCGGTGATCTCATCCGCGAAGCTCTGCGCGGCTTCCTCGTTCAGGTCCAGCAGGGCGACCTTCGCGCCCGCGCGGGCCAGCGTTTTGGCAAACGCGCTGCACAGCACGCCGCCCGCGCCGGTGACAACGGCAACTTTGCCGGAAAGATCGGTATCCAGTACATTTTTGTTCATGGGAATGACGCTCCTTTCAAAATTCAAATGGCGGGCGGCATGCGGCCGCCCGGCGTTTTGGCGGAATCAGCAAAAGCTGCGGGCTTCCTGCGGCCCATTCCGCAGGCTTCAGACAACCTGCTGGCGCAGCGGGCCGCGCGGCCTGTACGCCGGTTCGGCGGGAGTGCAAGCCCCGCCGGGCCGGAAAACATCCGAAGAAGCCGCCTTATTTGCGGTCCTTCTCGCAGGCTTCAAACAAGCCGTTGATATAAGTGGCCCCAAGGGCGCGGTCAAACAGGCCGTAGCCGGGCTTGCCCGTCTCGCCCCAGATCATGCGGCCGTGATCCGGGCGGACATAACCGTCGAAGCCCGTCTCCACCAGCGCCTTGACGATCTCGTAGATATCCAGGCTGCCGCAGCTGGACAGATGAGCGCGCTCCTCAAAGCTGCCGTCGTCCATGATCTTGACGTTGCGGATGTGCATGAAACCGATGCGGCCCATGGCGCTGTATTTGCGCACCATCTTGGCCACGTCGTTGGATTTGGCGCAGCCCAGGCTTCCGGTGCACAGGCACAGGCTGTTGGCGGGGCTGTCCACCAGAGCCAGGAAGCGGTCCAGGTTTTCCTCGCAGGTGATGATGCGGGGCAGGCCGAAGATGGGATAGGGTGGGTCGTCCGGATGAATGGCCATCACAACGCCGCACTCCTCGGCCACGGGAATGACCTTCTTGAGGAATTTCTCAAGGTTTTTCCACAGGCCTTCCTCACCGATGGCGCCGTAGGCGTTGATGAGTTCGCGCACCTCCTCCTGGGAGTAGCTGGAATCCCAGCCGGGCAGATGGATGTCGTCCTTCAGCGGGTCAAGGCCGTTCATCTGGTCCCAGTACATCACCAGGCTGGTGGAGCCGTCCGGCGCCTTTTTGTCCAGCTGCGTGCGCGTCCAGTCGAACACGGGCATAAAATTATACGTGACGCACTTTACGCCGTACTTGGCGCAGCGACGGATGTTTTCGCAGTACACGTCCAGCAGCTCGTCCACATTGTTGCGGCCGAGTTTAATGTCCTCGTGCACGGGGATGCTTTCGACAACATCGAACACAAGGCCGTGGGCCTCGCACTGGGCCTTCATCTTGGCCAAGCTCTCCTCGGGCCACACCTCGCCGGGCTTCACATCGTATACAGCGGAAACGATGCTGTGCATGCCCGGGATCTGCGAGATGTACTCCAGAGAAATGGGGTCGGATTCGCCATACCAGCGGAATGACATTTTCATAGAAAAAACCTCCCGTTTTGTTTTCGATACACTGGGGTGCGCAAAGCCGCAGAACGCGGCATTTTGATACTTTTAGTGTACCATACGGATTTACAATAAAAATTGTTATTATTGCTTGACGCATTGCGAAACTTGTCTTAAACTAAAAGCAAAGGACCGCTGGGGGACAGCGGCGGCACCGTCCATATGCGGTGCGGAAGGAGGGCTGCCGGTTGGCGGGCAAGGCACAGAATTTTACGCAGCGTCAGCACATGCTGCGCCCCGGATACGAGATCTTCCGCTACTGCGATTCCGAGCTGGGCGAGGTCTCGCTGCACCATCATGATTTTTACGAGATCTACCTGTTTCTGAACGGCAGTGTGGAATACAGCATCGAGAGCCGCATCTACCGCCTGCTGCCCGGCGACATCCTGCTCATCGGCCCCATGGAGCTGCACCAGCCCCGCATCGCGAAGGACCACGGCCCCTATGAGCGGATGGTGCTCTGGCTGGACAAGCGGTATCTGGAACAGCTCAGCACCCCCCAGACGAGCTTGACGCGCTGCTTTGACGCAAGCGCACCCGGCCACACCAATCTGCTGCGCCTGCCGCCTGCCCAGCGGGCGGAGAGCCAGACGCTGATGGAACGCCTCGCGGCGGAGAGTGAGGGTGCGCAGGCCGCGGCCTATGGCAGCGATGTGGTGGCGCGGGCGTGCCTGCTGCAGCTTTTGGCCGGGCTGAACCGCTTTGCGCTGGCGGCCCCGGCCCGCCACGAGGTGGAGGACAAGGCGGGCCCTGTCGTGGCCGAGGTGCTGCACTATATCAACGAGCATTACCCGGATGAGCTGTCGTTAGACCTGCTCTCCGCAAAATTTTTTATCAGCAAATACCATCTTTCCCACGAATTCCACCGCCTGGTGGGTACCAGCGTATACCGGTACATCATCCAGAAGCGCCTTGTCATCGCAAAACAGATGCTGGCGAACGGCGTGGCGCCCACGGACGTATACGGCCATTGCGGCTTTGGGGATTACGCCAATTTTTACCGGGCGTTCAAAGCGGAATATCATATCAGCCCGAAACAGTTTCTGGGCCGGGCTGGAAATGAAAATACATTTGGAGGTTGACGCAAAATGTTTACTGTGACAAAAACCACTCAGGGCGCGTATACAGCCTATGTCCTGGCCGATACCGGCGCCGGCACCACCGCCACCGTCGTGCCCGAAAAGGGCGGCATGGTGACGAGCTTCACCAAAAACGGAGATGAATATTCCTGGCTGCGGGAGCCGAACTTCTCTCAGCCGGAGCGCCCGCGCTGCGCCATGCCCGTGCTGTTTCCCATGTGCGGGCGCGCGCCGCAGGACGCGAACACCTTCGGCGGCAAAAGCTATCCTATGATCATCCACGGCATCGTCCACTCCATGCCCTGGCAGGTGGTGGAGACGGGCGAAACGGACGGCGCATCCGTCACCGTGCGCGTCACGGACAACGCCGAAACGCGGGAAAGCTATCCTTTTGCGTTCAGCGTTACCATCCGGTATGTGCTCAGGGGCGGCGAGCTGCGCTTTGAGCAGACCTATGAGAATACCGGCAGCACGGACATGCCGTTCTCCTTCGGTTTCCATCCCTATTTCCGTGTTTCCGATGTGCGCAACCTGGAGTGGGATATCAAAGCCGGCCTGACGGCCGACCCGGACACGGGCAGAGACACGCCGTTTGAAGGCGTGGATTTCCCCTATGACGACGAGCAGACCACCCGCTATTATAAGGGCGTGCAGAGCCCCATGCGCTTTACAGACAAAGAGCTGGGCCACACCGTCACCGTGAAGTTTGACGGGAACTTTAAAAACGCCGTGCTGTGGAGCCAGTGCCCGCTGGGCTTCGTGTGTATGGAGCCGTGGAACGGATTCCCCGGCAGCCTTACCACCCCGGAACACGAGACGCTGGCCCCGGGCAACGCACTGAGCGCCGTTATGAGTATTGAAATTTAAGGCGATACCGTTTGCAAAGCAGCAGCCGCATGCCGGAAGTGTATTTCGGCACGCGGCTGCTGCTTTATGCATCGGCGGCCCGCTGAAGAAACCGCGCCGCCGCCGTCGTTTCGTCAGCAGAACACGAAAGGGAGCGGAACGGATGGAACAAACGGGAAAATTTTCAAACGGGCGGGCGGCGCTGGGGCTTCTGGCGCTGGTGATTCTGGCGGCGGCGCAGCTGGGCGCGCAGCTTCTGGCAAGCTTGCCGCTGATGGTGGGCGCACCGGTGTGGCTGGGCAATGTACTGGCCGGCGTGCTGTATGCGGCGCTGGGGGTGGCGGGGCTTTTGCTGCTGTGCGGAAAGGGCCTGCGCGTGACGCCGGAGGAATGCCGTTTTGCACCAGTGCGGCTGCGCCCTGTCTGGGCGGCGAGCGCGGTGCTGATGCCCGCGCTGGCGGCGGGCGCGCTGCTGTGTCAACCGGGACATTGGCAGGCTGGGTCTGCGGAGGACGCCACGGCGGTGGCGGCGGGCGCGGTATTTTTCTTCGGCGCGGGCACGGGCATCGTCGAGGAGGCCGTGTTCCGCGGCGTTCTGATGACGGCCGTTGAGCGCCGCTGGAACAAAACGGCTGCGGTGCTCGGCCCCTCCCTGGCGTTTGCCCTGCTGCACGTCCTGGGGCGGGAGCTGAGCTTTGCGGGCATACTGCAGCTTCTTGCGGCGGGCACTGCGGTGGGCTTGCTGTTCTCGCTGGTGGCTTATGAGAGCGGCACGGTGTGGTGCGGCGCAGCCATGCACGCCGTATGGAATATGGTAATGATCGGCGGCGTGCTGCACATCGGCCCGGAGCCCGACGGATATGCGCTGCTCAATTATGTGCTGGACTCCGCTTCTCCGCTGGTAACGGGCGGTGATTTCGGCGTGGAAACGTCTCTTCCCTCCATTGCGGTCTATCTGGGCTTCAGCGCGCTGGCGCTGGTGCGGCTGAAGCGGAGCAAGGCGTTTGCACACACTGCGTGAACAGCGCCCGGCCCGGGCTTGCCCTTCAGCCGGGGCGTGGCTGCGGGCCAAGTGGCAAAAAACAACCGTCCCGGCACACACTGCCGGGACGGCTCTTGGCTATTTGTCCGGAGCGAAGGAAAACACCCGCCGCTCCGCGGGAATGCGGCGCGCCTTTATTCGGCCTGCCCGGCCAGCCTGGCCAGGTCCAGGCCTGTCACATCGCTGACAGGCACGCTGAACGCGATGCCGCGTTCGCCCGTACGGGCGAACGCCTCGTTGCAGATGGCCTTCATGATGGACTGCTTTTGGGCAGCGGCCGTCAGGATAAGCACTACGTCTTTTTCCGGCTGGATGGTGATGTGCAGGAATTTTTCGGCTTCCTCGCTGCTCAGGCCGCGCGCACGCGCCACAGTGCCGCCGCGTGCGCCCGCCGTCTTGGCCGCGGCCATCACGTCGTCCGCCATGCCGTGCTCCACCACGGAGATGATAAGCTCGAACTGGTTGTTTTCCGTCATCGGGGGAACCTCCCTTTCCACGTTGATCTCGGCGCGCACCCGGCCGCCGTCTGTTTGGCGGTTTGCCGCCGCGCTGATGCCGGAAAGCGGTACGGTGAATGCAATCCCCTTACCCGGCCGGGAAAAGCCAAGCGCCAGCGTCAGGTCCGCCAGCAGCGGCGCCACCAGAGCACCCGGCACAAGGCTGAGCACAATGTCCTTCTCCGGCTCGTCCAGCCCAAGGTAATCCATCACCTCGGCGCTGGCGGTGCCGTGCCCCAGCATCACCAGCTGCACGGCCACGTGCCGCGCCCGGCAAAGGTCCACTACGCGGTCGCCCTTGCCGCGGTCCACGATGGTCACCATGCAGCGCACGGGTGAAATGAAATCTGTCATGTTGCGTCCTCCCCGGCCGATACGCCGAATTCGATGATCTCCTCGTCCTGCACCGCGTGCACTTCGGCCGCTGCCGGCGCACGGCGCGTTTTGAACTGGTACACAAGGCCGATGATCTGGATGGTGATGAGCGGCGTCATGGCGACCATGGCCACGATGCCGAAGGCGTCTGTCAGAATATTGCCCCCCACGGCCTCGCACGCGCCCATGGCAAAGGGCAGCAGAAACGTGGCCGTCATGGGGCCGGAGGCCACGCCGCCGGAATCGAAGGCAATGGCTGTAAAGATCTTGGGCACAAGAAAGCTGAGGCCGAGCGCAAGCGCATAGCCCGGCACCAGGAACCACAGCAGAGAAACGCCCGTCAGCACGCGTACCATCGAAAGCCCCAAAGATACCGACATGCCGATGGAAAGCCCTGCCATCATCACCTTCTGCGAGATGGCGCCGCCGGTGATCTCCTCCACCTGCTTGTTCAGCACCAGCACAGCCGGCTCAGCCTTGACGATATAATAGCCGATGAGCATGCCCAGCGGCACAAGCACCCAGTTATAAGGCAGCTCGGCCAGCTGCTTTCCGATGTAGTTGCCCGCGGGCATAAAGCCCACGTTCACGCCCGTCAGGAACAGCGTCAGCCCCACCAGCGTGTACAGCATGCCCACCAGGATCTTTACCAGAGCCTTGCGGCGCAGCTTCAGGAAGAAGACCTGAAACACCACGAAAAACGCGAGGATGGGTGCCAGCGCCAGCAGGACCTCTTTCGCGTAATCCGGCAGGGCGTGGCCGAATTCCAGCCAAAGCTCCCGCGTGCTGGCAATGTCCGGAATGGACAGCGGCGTATAGCCGGCCCCTTCGGGGTTGTAGATCATGCCCAGGATGAGCACGGAAAGGATGGGTCCGATGCTGCACAGCGCCACAAGGCCGAAGCTGTCGCTCTCGGCGTTTTTGTCGCCGCGCACGGCTGTCAGGCCCAGACCCAGCGCCATGATGAACGGCACTGTAATGGGGCCCGTCGTCACGCCGCCGGAATCGAATGCCACGGCCAGGAACGCGTCGGGCACGAACACCGCCAGAGCGAATACCACAATGTAGAAGCCGATGAGCAGCCACGAAAGGTTCCATCCGAACAGGATGCGCAGGAACGACACCACCAGGAAGAACCCCACGCCGGCGGCCACCGTGAAGATGAGCACGCGGTCCGGCACCGCGGGCGTCTGGCGGGCCAGTACCTGCAGGTCCGGCTCGGCCACGGTGATGATCACGCCGATAACAAAGCAGGCCGCAACGATGAGCCACAGCCTTTTTGAGCGCGTGAGCTGTGTGCCCACCTGCTCGCCGATGGGCATCATGGCCATGTCCGCACCCAGCGTGAAAAAGCCCATGCCCAGAATGAGCAGCGCAGCCCCGGCCAGGAACAGCATCAGCGTGGAAAGCTCCATGGGCACCACCGTCATGCCCAGCGCCAGTACGATCAGGGTGATCGGGATGACCGCGCTCAGCGATTCGTGGATCTTGAGTTTCAGTTTCTTGTTCATATCTCGCCACCTTTCCATGCGTCCGGGAATAATACCATATGTATTAATATTATCATAAGGAAAGGGCGAAAGATGTTAAGAAAGTATAAAGATAATGAAACCGGTAGGAATTCCCCTTTGTTCGCGGGAGCGAAAACATAAAATCCCCCGCAGCAGGCGTCGTCCTGCATTCAGGGGATTTTATCCGTTCTATGTTTTTTACCGCATCTGGTCAAAACTGCGGCGGGCCGGATGTGAGGGCGGACCCTTATACCTCGTAATCACAGCACACGCGTTCGCAGATGACGCTGTGCACGAACTCCTTGACCTTGCAGTGGGCCGGATGGTCCGCGTATACGGCCAGCGCCGCGCGGTCCTCCAGCTCAGTGTACAGCGCCACGTCGTAGCCGTTGAAGCCCACGCCTACCTCGGCGCGCAGCAGCCCGGGCACAACGCCCACCAGTGCCTCCAGCTTTTGCTTCATGATGGCACCGTTCTCCGCCACCTTGTCCTTGTCGGTCAGGTTCCACATTACGATATGTTTAACCACTTTTCATTTCTCCTTTTAGTATAATTATTGCACGCTGCCCGTGCGGCGTTTGTTTTCAACAGCATATCACGGTTTTTCTTCAATTTCAATGTCCTCCAGGCCAATATCGTTTTTGATGACGTTGCCCGGGGCGATGGAGGTCTTGCCGTATTTTCTGCGGATGGCGTCCAGGCTCTGTTCCAGCCGTTCCCGTTTTTCGTTCCGGGGACGCTCCGGCTCCAGCAGTGAGAGCTGGTGTCCCTCGCGTCCGTCCGTCAGGTTCAGCGCCGTAACCGTGAGCATGCGGATGGGCGCGTCTAGGCTCCAGTTGGCTTTTACCAGCTCCAGGGCCGCCCCGCCGATCTCTCGCGCCAGATGGGAGGGCCAGGGCAGCGGCTTCTGGCGGGAGATGCTTTTCAGGTCCGGGTTTTTGATGAGCACCTGCACGGCAGCAGCGTAAAGGCCGTGGGCGCGCAGGCGGGTGGCCACTTCGTCCGCCAGCGCATAAAGCCCGGCGCGCACGTCGGCTTCGCCCACCAGGTTGCGCTTGAACGTCAGGCCGTTTCCCACGCTTTTTATCTCCGGACGCTCGTCCGCGGTACGCACGGGAGAATTCTCCTCCCCTCTGGCGTAGGCGCCCAGCTCCGGCCCCAGCTTGCCCAGCGCCGCGCGCAGGTCCTCGTCCTTCGCCGCGGCCAGCTGCCCAATGTTCCGGACGCCCAGCCCTGCCAGTGTGTTTTGTGCCGAGCGCCCCACGTAAAGCAGCGTGTTTACGGGCAGCGGCCACACGATACGCCGGAAATTTTCCGTGTCGATGACCGTCACAGCGTCCGGCTTTTTATAATCCGACCCCAGCTTGGCAAATACCTTGTTGAAGCTGACGCCCACCGAGATGGTGAGGCCGGTCTCGGCCTTCACGGCCCGGCGGACGGCGTCGGCCACGCCGGCGGGAGAGCTGCCGAACAGCCGCCAGGTCTGCGTCATGTCCAGCCAGCTTTCGTCGATCCCGAACAGCTCTATACGGTCTGTATAACGGGCATAGATGGCGTTGACGGCACGGCTCATCTCCCGGTACTGCCCGTGGTGCGGGGGCAGCAGCTTCAGGCCGGGGCACTTGCGCAGCGCGCTCCAGACGGTTTCGGCCGTCTGGACGCCGTACCGCTTTGCGGGCTCGTTTTTCGCCAGGACGATGCCATGGCGGTCGTCCGGGCTGCCGCATACGGCCACGGGCACGCCGCGCAGCTCCGGGTAGCGCAGCAGCTCTACCGAGGCATAAAAGCTGTTGCAGTCGCAGTGAAAGATCACGCGCTGTTCTTCCGGCAAATCCGCCGCCCTCCTCTCAGGAACAGTACTGGACGATTCACAGCTGGCGCCTTCAGCACGCAGCTGTCCGTTTGCGCGCCCGCCTTGCGCAGGCGCAGGGCCGTGCGTCCGGCCAAAGGCACGGGCGGCGTCTTTGCGGCTGTGCCGCCCCGCCCCCGCTTGTAAATTTTCCGCTCTGCTTCACAAAAATCCCCGTCAATACACAAACCGCGGCGGCCGGAGCCGGACAGCCTGCGCCCAAGACGCGGACTGCGGTTTTTGTTTCGTGCGGCGCAAAATTTTCCTGTGCGGTCCCGCGCTCCGAATTGTGCGGCGCCGGCCCAGGTTCCTTTTGCTTATTATAACATTTTGTAGTATAATACAAAATACATAACGGCGCATCCCGCGCCGTGGAAAAAACAGGTAAAAGCCGCATTTGAAAGGAGCTTTTGACATGGACAGCAATGTGAATAAAATTCTGCAGAATATCGTGAACACCGCCACCCTGGCCGCCGACGAGGCAAAGGCCGCGGTGCACAGCGCCGGAAAGGCCGTTGCCGGAAAATATGATGAAGTGAAGATGAACATCGAGCTTGCCCGCCTGTCCGACGAGCAGGAGGACGTATTCAGCGACATTGGCCGCATGCTGTTCCTCATGCATACGGGTGCCGTTAAAGATACGGTAATGAGCGACGAGGGCGAAAAGTCCCCGCAGCAGGTCATCGACGCGCTGCTGGTCTCGGCGGAGCAGGTACAGCAGGAGATGGACGTCATCACCGACAAGCTCACCGTGTGCCGCAACGAGAAAGTCTGCCCGTGCTGCGGCCGCATCTGTGGTGAGCACGACGCGTTCTGCGCGGTGTGCGGCACGCGCCTGTCCGAGGAAGAGCCGAAGGAGGAGAAAGCGCCCGCGGCAGAGCCGGAAATACAGCCCGCAGCCGCCGACGCCCCCGCGGCGGAGCCGGAAGCAGAAGCGGAGCTGCCCGCGGACTAAGCGCAGCGGAGAAAACAAATGACGTATACGATCTACGAATTGCTGTGCTTTTTTGTCATCTACTCGGTGCTGGGCTGGTGCCTTGAGGTATGCTTCTGTACCATCAATACGGGCCAATTCGTCAACCGCGGCTTTTTGAACGGGCCGGTGTGCCCCATTTACGGCTTCGGCATGGTGATCGTGCTGGTGGCTCTGACACCGCTGGCCCACAGCCTTCCGGTGCTTTTCGTGGGCGGCGCGCTGCTCACCAGCGCGCTGGAGCTTGCGGCCGGCTGGATATTGAAAAAGGTGTTCCACACCAGCTGGTGGGATTACAGCGACGTCCCGTTCAACCTGGGAGGGTATATCTGCCTGAAGTTCAGCCTGGCCTGGGGCGTGGCCGTGGTGGCCGTTATGAAAGGCGTCCAGCCCGCGGTGGCGGCACTGGTGCGCGCCGTGCCCCGCACGCTGGGCATTGTGCTGCTGTGTGCGGCAGGCGCAGCCTTTGCGTGCGACCTGGCGGTGACGGTGGCCGGCATCCTCAAGCTGAACCGCGACCTTGGGCATATTGCCGAGGTGGCGCGCCTGCTGCACGCAGGCAGCGACCGATTGGCCGAGGGCCTGGGCGACACGGCGCTGGCCGTGGACGGCAAGCTGGATGCAACAAAGCTGGACGCCGCCGCCCGCATCGACATCGCCAAAGCGGAGATCCTGGACCACCGCAACGCCGTGGCCCGCCGCCTTTTGAAGGCGTTCCCCAACATGCGCCCGGCCGAGCATGAAGCGCTGGAGCAGCTGAAAAGCTGGGTCGAGGAAAAAAATGCCGCTCTGCGCGCGCAGGCGGAAAAGGTAACCGGCAAAAAGAAGTGAAGAAGGAGCTTTATCCCACATGAAAACCACCCCGTTGAAAGGCATGAAAGACATCCTGCCGCGCGAGCAGCGCATCCGCGACTACGTGCAGGGCGAGATCTTAAAGACCTACCGCGCCGCGGGCTTCGAACGCATCTCCACGCCCATTATGGAAGACATGGAGAACCTGGACAAAAGCGACGGCGGCGACAACCTGATCCAGATAGGCATCGAGCGCCTGCATATCGGCGAACTCTTCCGCGCGTGCGGCATAATCGACCTGATAAAGTACTTTCGTCCCCTTCTCGCGCATGACGTCCATATCCTCGGCGTCGAACTTCGAGAAGTTATCGGCGTTGGTCAGCGTCACGATGTCCAGCGAATCCGGGAGGCAGCGCATGAAATCCTGCTCACTCGATGCTTTCTCGGGCGAGTTGTGCAGACGGGCATAAACAATGAAATGTTCTGACTGTTTATAGGCCCTCAGCGCCGCGGTGTATTCGGCCCATAGTGCCGGATCCTGCTCCCAGGGCTTTTCCACCTTGCTGTCCACCGTTTCCATCTCCGTCCAGTCGTTGCAGGCCGCAAACGTTGCGACGGCAGCGCAAAAAGCGAGGAAACGTATCATTCGGTTTGGTTTCATATTCATAGCGATTACTTGTTATACGGTTTGCAATCCCACCATACGCGGGTTCCCATGACGTCGCCCGAACGGTCGCCGTTCTGTTGCTCTGCACCGAGCGTTTGAATGGCCGCCTGAAGGTTGGCGTTGTTCTGCTGGTACTCCTCGACAGGGTAAGGCAGACGGCGTGCG